>Ga0116146_1004136_pt1 | contig 11409 bp, 6 predicted proteins | sample AD_JPNHG2_MetaG_FD_89748 | JGI IMG/M metagenome (GOLD analysis project Ga0116146, IMG submission 89748) | Active sludge microbial communities of municipal wastewater-treating anaerobic digesters from Japan - AD_JPNHG2_MetaG | ecosystem: Engineered > Bioreactor > Anaerobic > Digestate | place...
CAAAGTAGACAAGGCTTCAAATTGCCGCATTCTGTTCAAATGGAACAATTGGCAAATAAAATCACAAAGCGGTTGATGAACCAATCAAGTAATCAGCAAATCAATCGAATAATTAAGCTCGGAAACCAAACAATAAATTTACTGGATTACTCAGATAACCAAACTGGACTGTATAACAAAATACTCGAATACCTGTATAGTTCAACTGTCTATCTAGACACAAGCACTCTCGGCGAATTCAACGATTTCATCAAGACTATATAGATTTCTAATAATGTCGAACAGACTGTAGAAAAATAGTCTCGTGCAGGCACAAATGAATTAGTCCTTAGCTTAATGAGACAACATATGGTCGACTACGTTGGCAGAAATTAGACTACACAATTGCAAGGCACGTAGCAGAAGCCTATAGCATTGTCACACTTAATGCAAATTGCGGGCAATCGCTCAACTTTACTGCAACCTATTAACTACTTGTATACTCAACAATATGCAAAAAAAATGAACGTAGTAGACGTATACGAGCAAGATTTTGCCAACCAATTGATGGATATGATACACAGAATCAATCAACAAGGCACACTAGAATAGGGTATAAAAACTACAGTACCAAGACAAACAAACGTCACTGACAATGCAAAGAATATAAGAAATCTTATCGCAGACATACAGCAATTCACTTCTGATGAGCAACGCGAAAAATAGATACTAAGTCTACGCGAGTAGATTCAGCCATTCTTAGCTGACACTTCAGAAGCTACAACTGATATTCAAGGCGCAGTATAGGGCAGATTATATGAGATTTTAAGAGATAAGGACAAAATCAACGTTGATGAGCTTAACTAGACAATTCGTAAAATGTCAGAACAAAAAACGAGACTCGATCAGTTAAAAGAACTCATTGAATTTGGGCACTTGAAAAGCACAGAAACAGGCAATAATATAGAGTACATATAGCCTACAATGTAGCAACGTAAACAATATATAGATGAGTTCAATAAAACATTCAAGGAATATACCGAGAACCTAAAAACAGTGCATACAACATTTATAAATTAGCTTAGCGAGTAGTATAACGAAGTAAATCGCACAAATTTGAATACATTTCAAATAGAATTGCAAAGCGTGGAAAATATGCGTATAGCTATAGACGCAATGTTCGACGATGAAGAGATTTCAAAAATTGCACGTATACAATCGATCGAGTCACTGCTAAATAAAAACCAAAGTGAATTGGAAGATATGTTCAAAAATGTAACTAATACTAATCTAACAGATGATTAGTTCAGGCAGCAATTTAGTGACTGGCTAGATGACATATTCACAAAATATATTAATCCAATAAGTGTAAATAATTCTAGTATGCACAAAATTGGGCTAACAGCCGGCGAATTTGCACCATTTGAGCAGGATATACTTCAAGAGTAGATAAAGTTATCAAGCACAAACATAGAAAACACAACTAATAAAGCTGGATAGGTATACACAACAATAGATGAAATTATACAGCGCAGATTGTTCAATATCTAGTACGGACTCGGAGATTATCATACAGCCCAAGAATTCGCTATGCAATTGCAACGCACAAATATCATAGGCCAGCAATGGAATCAGCAGGAAGATTATATAAGATGGTTTAATAATAACATAATGCGTGCAAACAGAAGATAGGTTGTAAATTCTGACCCAAATTAGTTTAATTATACGCTTAAGGAAATAAGAGACTAGTTCATAGCTTATGCCAACGATTACAATAAAACAGCGGCAACGTAGGATTAGCAAACGGAATTCTATAATCAAATAATCGAATTTTTCGGCCCAATAAGAAAATCAGTGCAAGATGCAATCAAAGAAAATTAGAAAGAACTAATAGGCGAATTCGATAGCACAGTAAAGGTCAATGGCGTAGAATTATACACAATAATGTAGAATGTAAACAACGAACCTAAGTAGATAAGCTAGCTCAACTTGGTAAAATAGTTCTTCTAGTCGTAGTTCCAACCTATGCAAATTGAGGCCGGAGAACGCAGATAGCCAGTCGATTTGTTAAAACCAATAAGAAATATAATCAATCTATTCAATAGAGACACTAGAAGAGACCCAAGTATAGTCAGTGTCTCTAAATCTAATGCATAGGGTTTTGGCCTCAAAATGGTGCTCAAAATGCAGTACTATCTTAGCAAGCAACTTGATGATCGTGCATCTGTTGCAAGCAATAATTAGTAGTCTAAAAGTACATTAAATCAAACTGTAATTAACTTGGACGCATAGGATTTACTGTCTGGTAGATCAATATCATTCTTACGAACGTTAACAACCGGCCTAGATTTGACTGGCACATAGGACAATTTGACTGGGCAATTGACAGAAGATAGAGATCGCATGCTTATGCAATTGCTCTATAAAATGCAATTTACTAACAACGAAAATGAAGGTGCACAAAGAGATTACACTATCAAATAGATAATGGATTTGGCTAACGTACTTACAGGTGACACTAAAGATAAATAGCTGTCTATGTAGAATCTATTTGAAGTAAGTTAGCTCAAAATGCCGCAATTTAGTGCACGCCAGCAAAAAGAAACAATTAACACGCTATCAGGCGTGTTGAACATATTGAATCAAAGTATAAACGACAAAGATAAGGCAAGCACTTTGTCATACTTAGTGCAGGAGATAAGCAAGAAAATTGGGCCTTTGGATAAAATAGACTTTGCAGATTGGTAGATGCAAGGTAGCACTAAAAAGTAGGAGTATGTAGGTTCAGGCTAGCTTGAAGATATTCTAAGATACTACGGTAAAGACGAATAGCCAATTTCACAGCATATGCTAGGCGTCAAATATTCGTCTCTGCTAGTCGGAAGACGCGATATACAAGAACTATTAACAAGCCAAGCACAAAATGGGTTTGGCAATCCGCTGTCGGTAAATATGCTAATAGAAATGTAGGAATTAACTGAGCGAAAACCACTTCGTAATGGCCGCACTGTTACTAGAGACCTATCTGGCTTCTCGTTAGAACAAATATTGGCCGCACGTATGGAACTGCTCACAGCAGGAGAACAGAGCGGCACTTCAAGTATAATGCGGCAAATATTTGGTACACTTGGCTACGACTAGGAAAAGTCTGCATATAACATAGAAACTGCACGGTCTTTGAGTATACAGAATGTAATTCAAAAACTTGAACAGACACATAAAGATATACTACTCAACTTGCAAGAAAATATAAGAATAGGCAATGTCGCAGATTTGTACAATCTCGACTACAATAAATTCATATCGGAAGACACATTACACGATATAGTTGGCGATGTGTTAAAACTAACACACGGCCTCGATATAGTTGAAGAAGTAAATGGCACAGAAGTGCACCATAACGTTTACGATATAATGCAACAGCTTGAACAACAACTAAATCAACAGCCAGGTAACTAGCAACGAATAACTAACGTACTCGATAGCCTTAGAAGAATAACTGCAGAGTAGGAATAGTAGGTTAAAGAATACGTCGGCTAGGGCAGTCAGTTAACGGAAGTAATAAACACAACAAGCACAAGATTAATTGACAAGCTGAATATACTAATTAACAACATAACCACACCTACTACAGGCAGCACTTAGAGCCGCATATTAGACTTTAAGCCATCTGCACACTTAACTAATCAAAATGGAAGTATAGTAACAATTTAGAATTAGTTAAGTAAAATAGATAGCAACAAAAACGATGAAGTGTGGCATAGTGCAACACTAATATCCTAGCTATTTGACAAAGAAATGGCATCAAATTAGGGCATCAACGAAGGGCCTATATAGAAAGGATAGAAAGAAAATTTAATTGAGACATTAAATAAAATAGTTTTTGCAGGTAACGCAGATATGGCCAAAAAATAGGCCAACATTACTTAGCGCGCATCAGATTACATACTATAGTATCTACTTAAAGATGATATAACAACAATAGAACGAACGCTAGGTGGCGTCGATTTACAGAATCTGTCACCAATGGAACGCATAAATTATACAATGAAATTATTTAATAACCTCTCATCTGCAAATGCTGATGAAATGTAGGGAATTATACAAAAGTAGTACAAGACAGCACTTGAAGAATATAGGAATAATCAAAATGAAAAGATGTTTAGTAGCTTTAACGAATCTCTAAATAACTAGCAGATTGATATATAGACTCTAAATAATCAGATAGACACAATTATGGACGATGGTAGCACAGCACGCTTAAAATTGGGCGAATCACTAAACGATTTCCGCAAACTAAAGTAGAATAACATATTAGAAATATTGTTTGCGAAGTATGACGAGCAAAATAATCAAATACAATCAGGCACCGTGCACTAGGAAGATATATATTAGGAATTGAAAGTTATGAACGACTCAATAGACTAGTATACAAAAGGCGGCGAAAAGGAATTGCCGCTCAATAAAAAACGAGCGTTGCGTAAATTATTCTAGCCGTTTATGACATCCGAAAATAACACCTTAGAAGATGCAGAGAAATAGTATTTGGATATCAGCAAAGGTGAAATTGACGTTTAGCGAGCAAACTATGACTCAACTGGAACCGTTGATTTGAAAGCAGTAACACATCCATTTACTACAATAAGTGACTTGTTCCGTTTCACATTCCAAAGGCTATTTAACTAGGATATGCGTTCTGCAACTACTGGCCAGCCATATAATGAGTACGTATCGATAGAGCAGCAACTATTTAACAATAACGAGGGCGAGACGTTAGGCGGATAGTTAGCTAAGATAGAGCCAATCGTAGAACGCACAGAGAGAGATTAGGGCGAATTAACGTTAAGCGAGAAGATAGGAAATGAAATATCCGACATACGTCTTAGAAGCACGCGCCAGTTTATTGATATGCCATCTGTATATTAGACGTATAACTTTCTGTCAAATGTCAAACCATAGGAGGAAATGGCATAGGCCGCACTAGACAAATAGCTTGAATCATATTTCCAATAGCAGGGCTCGTATTATACATATAGGAATTAGCTTACAAGATTGGTAACTGGTACAGAATCTGAATAGGAAAGCTCGTTCATTAATCTATATACTGCACTAAGACAAAATAATGTAAATCCTGTATTAGAAGAAGCAATTAATTTCTTAAGCACTAATCAAAATCTTGATGAATCGCTAAGAATCGATTTGCAAAATGACTCACCGCTTGTACAGTAGGTCAAATTAGTTAAATATTAGATAGGCGGCATTAGCGTCGACAATCAAGGTAATATCGTAATGCTGCCTGATACTGAACAATTCAATGGTACGCCAACACAGCAGATATTGAATAACATAGATATTAGAATGTAGGAAGTAGCGAAAGATGTCGAGAAGTTGCTAACTGATGTAGAAGGCAACGTGGCTAATATGAAAATAGAAGATTAGATAAGAATGCAGACTTAGTATATAGGCCGCGATAATTCGCCTATACATCGATTAGTCTCATCAATGGGTTAGAATGTAACTAGTAAAAATGGAGTAGTACAAACGCTAAATAAAATAAGGCAGGCATTAAGTGACACAAATGTTAGCGTTAACGGTTCTTTGTCTGAATCATAGCTTGATATCGATACTACAATAGAAAATGTGCGGCAATTCATTACAGACACAGCATTGGTTAATAGCGTTGATGAACAAGGAAATCAAACTACAAACGAGCCGCTGTACTAGCGACTAGAAAGAATGCTAAGCACAAGAATGCCTGGCAATGAACAATATACACTTGATACTATGCCAGGCCATTAGGTTCTTAATAAGCTAATCTCGTCTGGCACAAGAGTAAGCATAGATAATGGAATATACGAAACAATGAGCCTAGACGCCGGCGGAAAACTTGTATTCACTATATAGGCTGATGAAAGATAGACAACACTAAAAGGCAATATATTAGGTGTTAACGCAGATAAAATCATCAGAGACACATAGACTTCAATAAGCAACAAATTTATGGCAGTACAAGTCGAAGATTATTTGAACAAATTATTTCAAGAAATACAAGAAGCAACTAACGCAGGAAGAACGGTCGATATCAAATAGAATGTAAGTGCACATCTAGTAAGCTTAATATCAGATAATATAGACCCAAACTCTGGCAAATTACTAGATAAAGGATATTCGAGGCAGCAACTTACTAGACTGTATGATGTAGTTAACACTATACTAGATGACTACAGAGCAAATCCAGAATTACGTAGGAATATGAAAAACCTACCAGACGCATCTTAGTTCAGTAGACAAGTAGAATAGATAATGAATGAACTTACAAACTACGTCAACAATAGCGATGTAATGAAGATAACAGATTATGCCACAGTTGATAAAGATACAGCACAGTAGTTTATAGATCGCATAGCTGATAGTATAGTCAAATTAAACGAGTTGATAGGCTCAAATATAAAAATAGGTGGTAAGTAGGCCACACTTGCCGATACATCTAATATACTTAGCAATATAGAAAATATTATGGAGTAGCTACGTCAGTCTTCGTATATAATATCTAAGTCAAGGTATTTTACAACAAACGTAGGAGATAAAGCTCAACAAGTATTAGAACATGTCGATACAATCCAACGTGCAGTAATTCTAAAAAACATATTTGAATTCAACGACGTAACATAGTAGGATATGTCTCAATTCAATAAGTATCTTACAATATAGTTCTCAAGCCTGGAATAGTCAACTTAGGAAGAAGGCTAGTAGGCATAGAGCACAATCGCACAGTTCATATTTGTGTAGTCGAAACAATCAAGATTCTCGACAAAAGATAATGAGTAGCTATACAAACAAATTAATGACTATCTTACGTTAGTCGACAATTACATGAGAAACGCCAATGACAGTACACTACAAGATTTACAATAGTTTCAATCTAGTAGTAATTTTATCCAGCTAGAAAGGCAGATAAACGATTTATTTGACACTAGTACGACAGAAGGCAAGCTATAGAACCAAATTGTTGAGTTAATGACTCAATCAAGAGAATCTCAAGCTAGAGCAAGAGGCACAAAAGACTAGTCTGTCGGCAAAATCATATCTATGATTACCGCCGGCTCACATAATAGCTAGTAGGATACTGTAACTATATCTGACTTAATTAGTAATCTAGTATCATACTTTCAAACAAGCGTGAATAGTAATTTGTATACAGCCAGGCAAAGCTTGTAGTTCGATACGCCGCAAAATTTCGATAAATTAGTAATTAACGCATTAGCACAATATTAGAGAGTACGCTGGATCTCAGATACATTGCAGAATACTCTGCATGACGGAAGCAATATAGTCAAATAGATGGAAGATACAGTAAATCAGATGCTAAGACAAATCGGCGAACGATATGTGACCGATGTGCAAAATATAGTAGAACGCGGCACTGCGGACGTACATCAGATTATTAGACATCAAATCACTTAGCAGGCCAATTAGTATTCTTAGATAATGTTCAATGAGATACAAAAGAATAATCCATAGCTTACTGGCATAACTGTTAATCGATAGCAATAGTTTGACGCATTCAACGAAGCACAATAGGAAGATAATGTAAAAGCTGTAGTTAGACAAGTACTTGGCATCCCAGGAGATATTAACGATACAACAAGGGCTATCGATTTCGATCAATACGATGAAAATATGTTCAGACAATTGATGATAATGATGTAGGAAGAAAATGCAATGCATGACAGGAATTATAAGTGGGCCACAAAAATGCGAGATGAAGTGTACACAACCAATTCGCTTAAATACTTAGGTCTAGGTCAACAGCAAGGAGTATTCTCTAGAAGCATACATAACTAGTACCTTGCACAACAAAGCACTTTCAATAGCGATGCACGAGCTTAGATTCTTGGCGGCTAGTACAAATACGCAACACAAGACTTACTTGAAAAAACAACTTATATATATAATCAATTCAAAGACGACGAACAACTAACTTAGATACTTAGCGGCCTCAAAAATGTAGACGATATAAATTAGCTCTACTACACACTAAAATAGCTCAATAGAAACGAATCTGACTAGTTCTAGGATTACTTGAAACGAATGTAGCCTTAGAATTTAGATGATCTTGTCACGTAGATACAACTATTTCAAGACCAGTATGCCGAAATTATGGCAGATAAGTAGAATAAGGGCCAAACAATTATCAATAGAATAGTGCGAAATATATCAGAAAGAATAAATAGCGGATAGAAAAACATAACAGCAAACGATAACATATTCAATTATATTTAGACTGTGATTAATGAAGAAACCAACGGATTGGTGAGACTATATAACTATAATGGCAAAGACTTAGAACCGCTAAGTGGTGCAGTGCTAACTGATGAACAAGTGCATTAGATTCTACCATATATAAATGATGTCACGTTATTAGACACACGCGAAACTATACTTGGCAGCGATGTTCAAAGAACTGCAATTGGCGGCATACTTAGACGTATAATGAATGGTGTAAATAAGACTATAAGCTTCATAACCAAAGTCGCTACAGGCGAAGACATTTTCAAATCATCTACGCCTTACTTCAACGATTAGCTCAATAAACTTGAATTGTAGGATACGACAAGAGATGCCGCACAACCTATAGCTAGAGTGACATCTAGCGTATAGGGTGCACCAGTAGTGCAAAGTCCAGAAATAGTAACTAGAATTAATAGCAGGCCATCTACAGATAGCAAAATAGAAGAATTAAACTAGCAACTTAATGAACTTAATAGCAAATATTATGAGTTAGCGAAAAGCAAATCAGAAATGTTAAAAAATCTAAGTAACACAATATAGGAACTGCAGCAAAAATTACAATAGCAGCAAAATGAAACAACAAATGTCGCCACTACTCAAACGCAAACGCCATAGTAGCCAGCTGATACACAGTCGACTATCGATTAGCTCAATAAAAAATTGTAGGACTTACAACAGCAAATAGATGAACAAAATAAAGAACAGAAAAATCTACTAGAACAAATTGAACAAATTAATCAAACAATAGCTTAGGAACGACAGTAGCGTCAACAATAGGAGGAGTAGGCCAAAAAATAGGAATAGGAATAGAGAAAATAGACAACAAGAGCTGCAGCTGAACGGTCTTCTTCTGCTGATACATCTAAATGGACATCTACATCTACGAAGGCCGGCGATTAGTAGTCAGATACATCAGATACTTATAAGCTGCTAAATAAGATTAGAGAAGATTAGTAGGAAGATTAGTCATTTGGCCAAAAATTCGAGAGGGTAATGGGCGATATAGGTAAAGCTATACGCTCGCATCCAGTTATGTAGGCGTCTATAGGATCAGCTGTGTAGTCCCTATAGATTGTTGGAGCAATTATACGCAAGAAGCACGAGGATGAAGTGCAAGATGTCAAAGAAGAATTGGTGTATAGAGATTATAAACAATTGCCACCAGTTATACCAAATGAATATCCAGAAAAGTATCGCAGAAAATAAAGAAAGCCCGCAAATCGCGGGCCTTTCTAATTATTTCTTCGGCTTGCACTTTTTCTCTTCACAATATCACCCTACAATAGATTAACACGTATACAATTTGTTGTTAATCTAAAATACGAAGTTATACAGATTGCACTCTGTGTATTAGACTGATAGCCATGTGCGACCAAAGAAATCAATTGGGAGGTTAATAATATGTCATTGCAGGATGAGTTTGATAAACTAAATAGTGAATTTAATAATTTCAAGACGTGGCTATTACATAACGTCGTTACTCTTAAAGAATTCTCTACTAGGTATAACGAACTAGTAGACAAAATCTAGAAATTAAGCAAAACAGATTAGGAGATACAACAGGTACAATAGCAGCACTAGAATGAAATTATGCAAATTCAAACAGCACTTGATAATATACAAGTGCCCGAATTTAACTAGTTGAACATCTAGTCTGCTATAAATCAAGTTGCTGAGCAATTGAACACACTGCAACAAACAAACCAGACTATATTCAATAATATCCAAGATGAGATTGCAAGTATGCAGGCTTAGATAGCAGAATTGACAGTTAGGCTTGATCAATTAGGACAGTAACACAGACCTAGAATGATAAAGATGCCCGCAATTGCGGGCACTTTTTATATCGTAGTCTACGTTAAGTAAAACCATGATGTCTAACCTTGAATCTGTAATAATACGTATACATGCTATCCTAACGTTACCATCGGCAAGATCGCATTGCCAGTTCCTGGCGAACATAACCGATTGAACATATTGTAAAGCATCCTAAATCGCTATGTGTCAGATGGATCAAGAACTATCCTAATTATGTGTTGATTCTACTACTTCTGACTTTGCTATATTGATGTGTCAAGTAAGTAATTCGACGGCTACGACGTTTGAGATAAATATAATTGATTGTCTCGCAATACAATCTAAGTTCTGGATAGATTTGTATGCCCGAATTTGAAGTTGCCGTATGTGTTTGGAATCATGTCTAATGACTAATAATCATCAAAGTCCAAATCTGTAGAACGAATAATATCATACGACATTAGCGTTGGTGGCTGCGTGTCTGTATACTCGCCTATACCTAATAGTGGAAGTAATAGCTAATCTGGACCCTACTAGCTGTATCCTTTGTTTAACTATGAAAGCATCTATATTAGCTACTAGAAATTCTCGCCTAACGTAGATAATTCGTTCCTATGTATCGAAAACGTGTAAAGCTAAGTGTCCTACAACGTCTAATAGTGCTATACATCCGTAAATTCTTCCTAAACTGGATATTTCCTGCCATATCTACAATGTATCAAATCTTCAATCACAGCATTTGCGGCATTTAAGCATACCCTATTTATTTGTGGAATGCTATAGCCAATTATCTGATTCAATACCTACTGATTATTAACGACTAAACCAATCTACTCAACCATCTGGTCGTATGTAAAAATGCCAGGCACATCAAGATTTATCGCGGGCACGTACGTTTCATCATACTCCAACTCAGATAATTCAGAGTATGGAAAATAATAGGCAGGTAACTCTGAACTTGGTATATCATACGGATATACTACATCAAATGGAAAGTGTATGGTCACATTAACTATACTACTCATGCCTTCTGGAATGGTATACTCAAAGTCCTAATTTGCCCACTCAAATAAAATGACACCAATATCTGTTTTCTAAATGAGTAAATTCTCCATCACTTGCTAATTCTCAATAGTGCCAGCATACTAAATTGGGTATTCCTACTATATCGTGCCATTCATATTCAACAGAATAACTGAATATCCATCATGATACATGTATTCTTCATCGTACGTATAGATTGTGCTGCCCTTAACAATCTATACTATTTTATCGCTTATTATCTTGTACTAAATCACTTCAGAGTAATTTTCTAATGAAACTAAACCTATACTCTAGCCC
>Ga0116146_1004143_pt1 | contig 11402 bp, 6 predicted proteins | sample AD_JPNHG2_MetaG_FD_89748 | JGI IMG/M metagenome (GOLD analysis project Ga0116146, IMG submission 89748) | Active sludge microbial communities of municipal wastewater-treating anaerobic digesters from Japan - AD_JPNHG2_MetaG | ecosystem: Engineered > Bioreactor > Anaerobic > Digestate | place...
GCAATTGGGGTATCAGGTTTTTCATGCGCCTGTAGGCTACAGGCGGACGGCTCCGAAGCCGACACTTTTTTTCGGAATTGCGGGGTTGACTGTTTTCACCCCCCCCGCATAATAGGTGCCAATTATGGGTTCCGGCATGTTGCCGGAGAAACCTATGGGATGCTAGTGTAAAAAGTTAGAGTCATGACATGAGAACGAAACGTACGCTACTCTGTTTGGGTATGATCAGTCTAGTAACCGCAGCCTGTGCGACAGACCGGATTTGGACAGGCGGCAGTTCCACCGACAGCAACTGGAGCCGGCCTGAAAACTGGGGCGGTATCGTCCCCTCCGCAGGCGATGCGCTGATTTTCGGCGGTTCGGCCCGACTCAGCAACACGAACGACCTCAGCTCGAACACCGCCTTCTCCGGCATCACCTTCCCCTCGGGCGCCGGCGCGTTCGAACTCTACGGCAACGTGATCGCGCTGGACGGCGACGTCTGCAATTTTTCGACCTCCTCGAAGAAGCTCGCGCTTCCACTTTGGCTCACCGGCGACCGCACGCTCTTCGGCTCCAACGCGTCGGTCACCGTCGAGGGCGTCGTCGGCGGACCGGGCGGCCTCTGCGCTGCCGTCACGAACACGGTCTACCTGAAAGGCGACAATGCGTACGAAGGCTTGACCTCCGTCAGCAACGGCTGCCGACTGCTGATAACGCATGCGAACGCGCTCGGCAGCACCAACGCCGGGATTCGCGTCTACGGGCGCACAGGAGCTTCGCTGCGGCTGCAGGGAGGCATCACGGTCGCGGAGCCGATCACACTTGTCGGCCAAATCCCGCCGTGGATCAACTGCCTGACCGCCGGCTCCGGGTCGAACATCATCACCGGCCCCGTCTACAAGGAACTGGACGCCAGCGTCGGAACCGACGGGGGCTCAACCCTGATCTTCCGCGGCGGCGTCAAGCACGTGTCCGGCGGCCCGCTGTATCTCCGGCACACCGGGCTCGTCGTGTTCGAAAACAAGCCGATCGAGTTCGGCTCCTCCGCCTTGTTGCAGGCCGAGACGGCAGGAACCACCGTGCTGGCCGTTCCTGGAAACACGTTCTCAACGCTGAAGATCGCCAACCACCACAAAGTCCGAATGGAGGTCGACAACGCGCTCCCGTCCGGCTGCTTATTAGACATCGGAGGAAGCTGGGATGCCGACGCGTTGCTGGATTTGAACGGGCATGACCAATCGGTCGGAAGCATCAAGACCGACCCCCGCGTTTCCAGCCCCGGCTACCTGGCCGTGACCAGCGCCTTGCCGGCGACGCTCACGGTCAACCAGGGTACCTCCTACTATTACATGGGCGACATCGCGGGGGCGGTCAGCCTGGTCAAGAACGGCAGCGCCACGCTGACTTTCACGAATCTGGTTCCCATGACAACCACAGGGAGCATCACGGTCAACGCCGGCAAGTTGACGCTGAGCGACTTCTCCGGCGGCTTTGGCGCCGCCACCTCGTTCCGCATCAACGGCGGCACGTTGGAAATCCGTAACGGGGCCACACTGCCCGACGCGGCAACCGTGCGCGTGCTTGAGGGCGCCAAGATTTCGATCAAAGACGGCGTCACGGAAACCATAGACAAGCTGTTCCTGGACGGCGAGCAGCAGGTCTCGGGGACCTGGGGCGCGACCGGCAGCGGCGCGGAGCACGTGAACGACGTCTTCTTTAGCGGCCTCGGCAAACTGAATGTCGTCACGGGGACGCAGACCACCTATGCGGACGCGGTCTGGGATGGCGGCGGCGCCGGTTCGTCTTTCAGCACGCCTGAGAACTGGGAGGGCGATGCCCTGCCCTCTTTTGACGGGTTCGCGCGCGCGATTTTCGCTACCGGCGGCACCGCGGCGACCGTCGACGCGCCCGCGACTTTCACCAAGGTGACCTTCAACGCCAACACGAACTTCACCGTCGCGGCTGGCTCAGGCACCCTGACCATCGATTGCGGCGGCATCAAAGCGGGCGCGCCGAATGCGGTCTCGCGCACCTACACCATCAATGCGAATATCGCTTTGGCCGACCACCAGTTCTGGAGCATCACCAACACCGGCGCGGGGACCACCACGCTGAGCGTGAGCGGCGCCATCGCCGACGGAGGCGCGAACTACAACCTGACCAAGCGCGGCAACGGCGTGCTGATTCTGGCCGGCAGCAACAGCTACGGCGGCGTCACGACGATCGAAACGAACTACGCGATCATCCGCCACGCGCAGGCGCTGGGCAGCACAAATGCCAACACCGTCATCAAAGACGGCGCCTATCTCGTAGTCGAGGGCGGCTTTTCGTTGGCCGAGCCCATCACCATGGCCGGCGACGCTTCGCTCGGCTGGCAGGGCACGCTGCGCAGCAACGCGGGGACTAACACGCTGACCGCCAAGCTCACCTCGAACGGCGGGCGCCTGCGGACCAACAACAACGGCTGCTGGGAGGTGACCGGCGGCGTCGACGGCAGCGGCTTCATCTGTACGGCCCAGCCGGGCACGTACATCCGCTTCACGGAGAAGCCCATCACCACGCCGAGCTTCACCTGCCACACGTACGGCGGGTCTGTCATCCTCGCGGTCGCGGGCAACACCTTCTCCTGGTTCGAGGTCGGTGGCACCGAACTGCGCACCGACGTGCCCTTCGCCTGGCCCGCGACCGCATCCCTGGTACAGGGGTCGTCCGGGTCGCCCAGCTCGACCCTGAATTTCAACGGCAACGACCAAGCCGTAGGCTCGCTGAGGGCCGATTACACGACCACGAGCCCGCGCATCACATACAGCGTGGCGCCGATGACGCTCACGGTGAGCCAGAACTCCGATACGGTGTATAACGCCATGATTACCGGCGCGGTGAGCATCGTCAAGCTCGGTACAGGCAACCTGTCGCTGACGAACGCGTTCAACACGACTTCTGGCGGGTTCGCCGTCAGCAACGGCACGCTGAGCGTGGCGAACGTCGGATCGCTCGGCCCGAACAGCACCAACATCGTGGTGGGCGGTTCCGGCACTCTGGCGCTTTCGAGCACCCACCCGTCGATGATTGCCGACACCGCGACGGTGTCGATGCCGGAGGACGGGGTCGGAACAGCCAAGATCAGCCTGGCCTCGGGCGTGAACGAGAAGGTCGGCTGGCTCTTTTACGGCAACAAGATGCTACGGGCCGGCACGCACGGCTCCTCGAGCAGCACCGCCACCTACAAGGATGACACGCACTTCTCGGGGCAGGGCGTCCTGACGGTGCTGCACGACGACTCGGGCACGCTGATCATCGTGCAATAGCGAAACGGGCGAGTCCGCTCAGGGGATAGATCAGATATGATTTCGATGCTTGTCGCCTTGTCCGGCCTGACGGTCGGAGCGTGGAAGGTCTCGTTCTCGGAGCCGGATGCCCGGCTCACGCTGGCGAACGAGGAGAGCAAGGTCTCCGTCGAAGGGAAGTTCTTGTGCTGGTCCCTCACGGCACCGTGGGCGTCGCCTACTGCTCCTCGATGACCACGCGGAAACCGACGTCAAACGGCCGCATCCAGCCGGGATAACCCCAGCGCCAGGAAGACGTGGCGCGGTGCTGGCGGCGGGTCCACGAACCTCCGCGCACGGCCTTGCGCTCGTCGGGGTTCGCATTGTTGCGCCCGTCGGTTTCGCTGTATGGGTAAGGTTTGTAGGCGCTGCACGTCCACTCGGCGACGTTGCCGTGCATGTCGTGCAGGCCCCAGGCGTTGGGCGCGTACCGGCCGACTTTGGCGAGGTGCAGCACGCCGTCGTTGAAGCGGCGGTCGCGCAGTTCGTAATCATAAAGCGGCGAGGGCCTGCGGGCGGGGTTCGGGTCGTCGCCCCGCGCGATCGGTTTGGGGTCCACGCCTTCCACCGCCAGCTCGATCAGCATGTAGTCCGCGAGGTTCTCGCGCGCGGAGAAATCATCGTCCAAGCCGCCGTAGTTCAGCGGCGTGGCCGACCCCGCGCGGCAGGCCCATTCCCACTGCGCTTCGGTCGGCAGGCGCACGGTCTTGCCGATCCGTTTCGAAAGCCACGCGCAATAGGCGTTAGCCTGTTCCCACGATACGCGAATCGCGGGGAATTCCGGATCGTTGACGAAGTAGCCGCGGTTCACTTGATCCTTATAGTGCATGTCATACACGCCGTTCTCGAACGACGGGTCGAATTGCCGGAACTGGCCCATCGTGACCTCGGTCGCCCCCATCCAGAAAGGTTTGTCGATCGTTACCGCGCAGACCGGTTGCTCGGCGGGCGTCTCGTCGTTGCTGCCCATCGCGAATCTGCCGGCCGGAATCCGCACGACCTTCAGCTTCTGGCCGTCGCCGAGATCGTACTCGGCCATTGCGGAGCCGCCCTGCCTGGCTTTGGCCGCAGCCGCGTCAAAGGGCCACCCCTCCACGGCTGGGGCCGGCGCGGGATCGGCCGGCCTCTGCGGCGCCGCGAACGCCATCGGCTTGTAGGGATTGGGTATCCGCTCGGGGTCGAAATCGTCGTTCGCGTAGCGAATAGCCATCTCGCGGCGGCGCGACAGCACCTCCTGCTTACCGCCGCCCGTGCGTTCGGTCCAACTGCCCCAATAGGGCACGTTGAGATCGATCCACGTGATCAATCGGTCCCACTGCTCGGCGCTGAGCCGCACGCCCTGATGGCCCTTTTTGAGGATCTGGACCAGTTCGGAGGTGTCGGCGTGGAACTCGAGCGTCGTCAGCAGGTGGTAGTCGCCCTCGGGGCCGTTGCGGCGCACGTAAGGGTGCAGGCTCATGTACGCCGTGGAGAAACCGCCGTCGCCGCGCGTGTTCTCGAAGTTCGGAATCGGCTGCCCGAGTTTGTTCTTCGCTGTCGCCTGGCCGTTGTGGCAGCCGACGCATGAGGCGTCGAGCACATTCTGCACCTCGCGATCGAAGGCGAAATTGCGGCGCGGGCCGTACCACGGCTTGATCGCCTGCGGCTTCTTCAGCACGGCCTGCATCGGCCGGCTGGAAGGCGAGTTGTTCTGCTCTTCGTGGCAGCCGGCGCATGAGACCCGTTCGCCCGGCATACCCACAAACCACGAACGCATGATTTGCATCGCCTGTCCGTCCTCGTCAAGCGGCTGCAATGCCAGCGGCACGTTCGCCGGCGCGGTGAACAGGCACGAGCCGTCCTCCTCCACCTCGACCGTACCGAGGATCACGCGCGGGTCCCACGGACCTTCGAAACCGATCACGTAATGTCCGCCGACATTGCGGGGCGAATACTCGTACTGAAAGATGCGGACGGCTTTGGTCTTGCCGGCGGGCACGCCGCGCAACCCCTCGCCCAAGTGCGCGCCGACTACGTAAACCGTACACTCCTTGGAGCCTTTCGTGATGCGATCGGCAGGCAACGGCGGCCGCGGCTGCGGTTTGAGCGGCACCGGCTCGTAGAGGTGCGCAAAGGGCGACTGCCAGAGCGGAATCAGATTGTCGTAGATATCGGCCAGCACGATGGAGAAAAGTCCGTTGTCACCCTCCATCGAAACCAGAAACAGATCGTCGCACAACGGAAACGGGTGGAGAAAGAGTGGCTTCGAACCGTTGACCAGCATGTCTTTGGTGATATTCTCGACCGGTTTCCCGTAACCGGGAATCTTCTGCGCCGCGCCGGAAGTCTCGTGACGGCCGCGCGAGGCATCGAACAAAACCAGCTCGCCCTTGCGCGCGTGGCCGTGATGGCCGCTGACGATGCCCACGAACTTGGTGGCGGAACCCGGCAGCGGCCGCGCGTAGAACAGACTGTTGGGCCAGTATGAGTTACTCCCATAAAATGCCTTCTGGTCCGTGCCGTCAGGATTCATGCTCATCAGCACGCGCGAGAAGTAGTGCGCCGAATCGGTGTATTCCCAGCGCAAGTAGAGGATGCGTCCGTTCACGAGGGCGGTCGGACACCAACTGTTATCCTGATCGAAGACGAGGCGGCGGATCGTGCCGTCGGGATCCATCGAGTGCAGGTTGCCGACGTAGTCGCTGCCGCTCACGCATGGCACGCCCTGATAGCCGCTCGTTGCCACGAACAGGCGGCGGCCGTCCGGCAGGTAGCAGGGGTCGTAGTAATCGATGTCCGGCTGGTCACCGGGCGTCACCTCGCGCGCCGTTCCGGGTTTGTCGATTTCCGTCTCGAAGACGCGCCAACCGCGCTCTCCGGGTCTGCCGCATGAATACATGATCCGCCTGGCGTCGTAATCGAGGTCCACGTCGCCGACGAAACATTCGCTCGCATAAACGACCTGCGGCTCGCCGGCGCCCTGCTTGAGCGGCGCGCGCACAACGTCGTTGACGTAGCCGTGCAGCGGCACCGAGGAGTTGCCCTGCCAATTCTGCGGCAACCCGCTGTGTATCGAGGCGCTGGCGCGACGCACGAAAAGCAATTCCTTGAAATCCACGGCGGGATGTTTCAGATAGACGGCTTCGTTGAGCGCCTCCGCCTGCCGCGCGGCCGCGAGCCTGGTCCCGAAGTCGTTGCCCGCGGCCGCGAGCGCTTGGCGGACCTCCGCCACGCGCTTCAACAGCGCGTCCTTGTCCGCGTATACGTCGGGATACCTGGCCGCAAACGCGTTGATCGCGCGCTCCAGCGCCTCGGGGTTGAAGAGCTTGCCGGCGGTCAGCATCAAATCGTCGATGCGCGCCGCTCGAAAGTTGTGCCGAATCTCTGCCAGGTCCGCCGCGTCTTTCACGCGGGGCAGCAGCTTCTCCGACTCCGCGCGACGCTTCGGGTCGGGCGTGTGGTTGACATACTGTCTCGCCAACTCGTCCAGCGAGCCGTAGCGCCTATCATGATACAGAGGGGCGAAACCGGCGAATTCGTCGGCGATCTCCTGCCGCGCCTCGGGAAAATCCTGCAGCAGCCGCTGCGTAATCGGCTTCAGGTTGCGGAAGGCCTCCAGTTTCGCCTGCGTGGCCAAGACGGTTTCGATCCACGTCGCCCGCTTCTCATAGGCCGCGGCAATTTCCCCGTCGGTGGCGGGCTCGATTTTGCGGGGAATGGTCTTGCCGAGCGCCGGGCTCTTCTCGCCCGTATCGACCGTAAGTGTCGTCGCCTTGGGCTCAGGCTTCGGCACAGTTCGCTCCCATTTCACCCGCCGGTCCGCTCCCACGATCATGACGGAGCAGTCGTTCAAGCGGTCCGGAATTTCGCTGCGGTTCCAGAGCACGATGCGTTCCAGCGGAAACTCGGCGCGCAGGTCCACCTCCCACCACGGGTTGGGCTGGTCTTCCGGGGTATGGGTGATGGAGCCGCCGCCCCACGTGGTATCGGTATTGCCGTCGATCGCGCGGGCCGCGCCAGCGCCATGCGCATCCTGGCTCTGCTGCGCACGGCCCTTGAGCGCCACATTCTCGCCCTTAGAAAAAACCTCCACCTCAGCCAACGAGAGCGTAGCCTTTGCCTTCGGAATCTCAACGCGCACGAACCGTCCGACCACCGGCGTCTGCGCGGAAAGCTGCACGGCGCAAAACAACCCGAAACACACTGTCATGAGCCGATTGCCCATTGTTCTCCCCCTTACCGTTGATTGGTGAAGCTTAACAGATACGCATCATCCCGGCTACTTGGCCAGACCCGCCTGTTTCACACGCGACTTGAAGCCGGTAAGCCGGTGATACCGTTCGCAGAGGTCGGCCACACGCTGACGGAAAGCGGCCCGTGTCTTGCGGTGTTCGGCTAGTTGCGACAGCTTCTTCAGCAAGCGGATAGCCTCTTCATAGCCATGCGTTTTCTTGATGTCCACTTGTTCACGGACCTGCCGCCAAACTTCCTCTTCGCGGTCGGCCAAAGCCCGCATCTCCGCCTCGTGCTTCTTGAGCGCCTCCTGCCTCCGGCGTTCTTTGCGCTCCGCTTCGAGCACCGCGGCGCATTTCACCAGCGCCTCGAAGGCCGGACTCGGCCCCAGCACAGCGGGAGGCCGTACCGCCAACGCCCGCAGCGTCCGCTTCAGTTCGGGCCCGGCGGACAAATCGCTCCTCACGAACCGGCAAAGGAACTCCTCGCACACCTCTCGAGGAAGTTGCGCGACCAACGGCCGGAAGTCCGTCTCCACGGATTCAGCCAGGTCGGGGCTGAGTTCGGCCGCCGCCTCGACCAGCGACTCCGGAACGTCGAACTGCTTCACCAGACGGCTCAGGGCCGGGGAGAGGCGCTTCAACCCCGCCGGCACAGGCGGTGGCGCGCACGACTTCCGCCTCTGCGGCAGATAGCCGCCGTCCTGCACCGACATCGCCTTGAGCCAAGCTATGTACAAGGCGCGGCAATCGCCCTGAACGAGATACTCCCGAAGCGCGAGCAGACCGGACAACGAGCGTTCGCCCTCGATCCAGCCTCCACCTTCCTCCTCGCTCAGATCCATGTCCAAAACATCGTGTCCGCAAACAGTCTTGAACGTGATCCGGTCTGGAATGCAATACGGCTCCACCGCGTCCCGGCTGACGAGGCCCGACGGGAAGCGGAACATCAAGCGCCGGCTGCCCCAGTTGGCCAGATACAGGTGCGCATCGAAGAACCGCGCCAGCACGGCGCGCGGATCGTGCTTGAAGTCGCCGTACGAGTAGGTCACGACCGCACGGCTCGCCGAGACCTCGATGTGACTCGACAGCTTACCCACGGCCTCCTGCTCGGACTCGGTCAGCAGCCGATCCACGGCCTGCCACTCATAGTACTGGTATTCGCTCATCGGTCACCTCTTTGGCTGGGAGATATTCTAACTTCCGCGCGTCGCGCATCGCAAGTCGCGAGTCGAAAAATGCAGAAAGGCGCAAGGACGAGCGACCCTCGACCAGCGACCAGCGGGATGGCCGCCCTACGGCGCCGGTACGATGGCACGGTATAAGCGCGTCGGGGCGAAGTTGGTGTCGGTCGCGAGGGTCATCGCGCCGGTGACGGCGACGCGGGCGAGGTCGGTCCAGTTGGTCGCGGCGAGGGAGTACTTGTACTGAATCAGGAAGGCGAGCGCGACAAGAAACATGATTGCAAGGGCGAGGATAAAACGTCCAACGCTCAACGTTCAACGCTCAACGTTCAAGTGTGGTGGGAAGAGGCGCATGGGGTGTTTTGTTTGACCGATGTGGGTAGCCTAACCCAAGGCGAGCGGTTGGATCAATACGTCGTCGGATAGTCATCGTCGATTAAACGTTCCTTCTTTGCGCGGAGCGAACGCGGTAGAGCCGCTCGGTGAAGCCGCCTTCGGCGCTGAACTGGCGGGCCAGCGACCCGACTACTTGGCGGTCGAACAGCGCCGCCGCCACGGCGCGATCAGGGCGAACACGCCGTTGGCCGCGATCTCGGGGTAGTCGGGATTGGTGGACGGTATGGCCAAAGTGGACGCCGGCTGCGGTCCACTGTATCCATCCGTCCACCCTGTCCACCATCCCCCTCGGCCCCGTCTCAGCCGTAGAGCGGACCGAAGTTCTTGCAGGCGCGGTAGTCGGCGCCGACCGGGTCGGCCTCGCCGAAAAGCCCCCAGACATGCGGGCGGAAAATTTGCTCTTCCGGCACATTGGTCATCGCCACCGGGATGCGCAACATAGCCGCGAGCGAGATCAGGTCCGCGCCGATATGGCCGAAACTGATCGCGCCGTGGTTGGCGCTCCAGGCGTTCATCACGCTATAGACGTCGCGGAAAGCGCCGGAACCCGTCAGGCGCGGCACGAACCAGGTGCACGGCCACGTCGGATTGGTGCGCTCCATCAGCGTGTGGTTCACGTCCGGCGGCAGATCGGTAGACCAGCCCTCGGCGATCTGCAATGCCGGGCCCAGCCCCTTGACGAGACTGATGCGCGTCATGGTCAGGGGCATCACGCCCTCGGTCAGGAAGCTCGACGAAAAACCGCCGCCGCGGAAATAGCCGACATCGGCGGGCTCCCATCGCGTGGCCTTGAGGCAGGCATCAGCCTCTTTCCGGGTGATCTCCCAGAAGGGTTTCATCGCGGGTTTGCCGCCTTCGCGCTGTTTGCCGCAGGCGTCGAGGCAGGCCGCGCCGGAATTGATCAGATGGATGAAACCGTTGGCGTTCAGGCCGGTCATCTTCTTGCCGGTGACGCGCTTGACCGCGTCGGGACTCCAGAAAGTGCGCACATCCGCGAAAATCTGCGCGCGATTGGTGAGCAGGTACGACAGCAACATGCAGACGCCGTTGAGCGAGTCGTTCTCGGTCGCCAGGATGTAAGGCGCGCGAATGCCGTTCCAGTCGAATGAACTGTTGAGAATCGCCTCCATGAAATCGCCGTTGGGTTTGTAGTCCGTCCATTGGCGCTGGCCCTGGAAGCCGGCAGCCACAGCATTACGGCCGAGCGCCTCCTCGCCGAAGCCGAGCTCCTCCAGGCGCGGATTGCCGACCATCAGATCGCGAGCGATGATGGTCATCTTGACAACATATTCCCAGTCGGCGTCCTTGGCCTGGCGCGACTTCTGGATCGCCTTCGGGTTGTAGTCGCGGCCCTCCTTGCAGAACTTCCGCGTCCACTCCAACGCCCGTTTGTACTCTTCTTTGTCGTAGATGCCTTCGGCGATACGGCGGTCGATCTCGATCATGTCGACGTTCTCGGTCCGTATGCCGAGATACTCCTGAAAGAAATCGTCGTCCACAAACGAGCCGGCGATACCCATCGAAGAACTGCCAAGGGAAAGATAGGACTTGCCCTGCATCATGGCCACAGCAAGACCACCCTTGACGAAACGCAGAATCTTCTCCTCGACGTCGGCGGGGATCGAGGTGTCGGTGCGGTCCTGAACCTCGCGGCCGTAGATGCCGAAGGCGGGCAGGCCCTTCTGAGCGAAACCGGCGAGCGTGGCGGCGAGGTAGACGGCGCCGGGGCGCTCGGTGCCGTTGAACCCCCAGACGGCCTTGGGCAGGGTCGGGCTCACGTCCATGGTCTCCGTGCCGTAGCACCAGCAGGGAGTGACCGTCAGGGAGACGCCGACGTTCTCGCGCTCGAACTTGGCGGCGCAGGCGGCGGCTTCGGCGCAGCCGCCGATGTTGGTGTCGGCGATCACGCACTGCACGGGCGTACCATCCGGATACTTCAGCTTGGACGAAATCAACGCGGCCGCGTTTTTGGCCATGTTCATGGTTTGCGTTTCAAGCGACTCGCGCACGCCCTTGCGCCGCCCGTCGATCGTCGGACGAATACCGACTTTCGGAAACCCGTTGTCACACCAGATCGTCTTGCTCATGAAAAATCCTCCATTGTTAAAGGCAATAGTATAACGCGCCCCGCAACCAAAGGGAATAACAAGCTGATCGGGTAATCGGGTGCGCGGGTGCGAGGTGAATCGACAAACTAACTGCGCCCCCCCGGCGCAGCCGGGGGCGCAGTTAGTTCGTCAAGGGGTGGGGGCGCGGTTAATGAGCCACAACGTGTAGGCGGGGTCGAGCCGGGTGGGCAAGGA
>Ga0116146_1004152_pt1 | contig 11380 bp, 10 predicted proteins | sample AD_JPNHG2_MetaG_FD_89748 | JGI IMG/M metagenome (GOLD analysis project Ga0116146, IMG submission 89748) | Active sludge microbial communities of municipal wastewater-treating anaerobic digesters from Japan - AD_JPNHG2_MetaG | ecosystem: Engineered > Bioreactor > Anaerobic > Digestate | place...
TATGACCGATGAAAAAGGAATTGCCTTTTACTGGGGGCACGGTAAAATTAAAAACACATATACGGGTGAGTTTAATGCCTCAACCCTTATGGGTAGGGTTGCTTTAAGACTCGCTGATATGAATGACGTTTTTAATGGCCTCGCGCCAGCTTTTTATAATGAGAATGGAAGACATGGCGGTCAACTTGGTTCGGGTATTGTTGAAATGTTTTATGACGCTAACGAAACACAGCAACAACTTCTCGCCGATGCTAGAATAAATCCAATAATTGTCCACCCCTCGTTTGGTACCGTTATTGTTAGAGAGAGAACGTCACAGTCGCTGCAGTCTGATTATGCTTCGATTGGACATACAAGATTAAGGGATTACTTAATTAGAAATATTATTGAGCAAGCATTGCCTTATCAGCTTTATAAGCTTAATGATGTTGATCATAGAGCAAGAGTTTCATCTCAGATTGATAAAATTATTGAACCTGTTGCCTCTGAACCTTTTAATCTTTTAAGAGAATATATTGTTAAGTGCGATGGTGAAAACAACAATGATGACGTAATGGCAAGAGAAGAATTTGTTGTTTCGGTTGCTATAAAGTTTACGAAGTTTTCAAAGAAAATCTATCTTTATTTTACAAACAGCGCACAAGGCACAGATGTTTCGGAAGATGTATAAAAAAATAGGAGAAAATAAATGGGTGTTTTAGAACAAATTTTTAATCAAGGAGACGATTTTTTAGGATATGAATATCAAGTATCCTTCGGACCTATTCCTTATTTAGATACAGTTACAAATTCGCTGGTTAGATGTAATACCGTTAGTATACCAGAAAAAGTTTTAGGTACGTATGAGTATGATTATAAATCAGAAAAGATTGTAAAACCAAATGGTAAAAACTTAACGCAAAAAGAATTTGAAATGGAATTTAGATTGGACAAGTATTTATTGCTTTATAAAGCGTTTAGACTTTGGAATGATTCTATTGTTAGTCCAATCACGGGCGGGTCTTCAATGGACTCTATAAATGGTACTACACCATTTAGAATTCCCATAACAGTAACGACGGGGACGTATGATGTTTTAGGTAATTTCGTACCAACACTACATGCTTGGTATTTCAAGGGTTGTTGGCCAATTTCAGTTGGTGCAATAAATCTTGATAATCAAAATGGTGAGCCAGTTATGTGTAATATACGTTTCGGATTTTTAAAGATGATCTAATGAGAAGTCGAGGATATAATTCCTCGGCTTTTTAACTATATAAATATGGGATATATAGAAGATGTTTTCCAATATGAAGATCAATTGGGGGCTTTGTGGGAAGTTAGAATAATTCCTAAAAAATCCTCAAATGTTGACTCAAAAATATTAACATTTAAAACTCAGGAAATGACCATACCATTTTTTCGATTTAAAGTTGAAAGACAGCTTTCGGGTTTAATTCCGTGGATGGGTGTTGAGGACTTAAATGAATTAAGTATAACGCTTAGAGAGTCGGTTGATTTTTCGACTATTAAATTTTTTGAAGAGTTAAAATCTAAAATCTATGATTATAAAGAAAGACGCTTTTTAGTTCAAGAAAACGAAAACGATTACTTGGTTGATATTGAAGCAAGTTTTTTTAAACCCGGCAGCATCGAACAATCAATAGAGTGGAGAAATGCAGATCTTTGGGTAAAAAATCAAACATGGCAAACGCAAACTATATATGATGAACCGTCAATAAAAATTATATATAAAAACTGTAAGCTTATTGGTTTTGATAACTTAAATTTAAGTTATACGGGCGGGGAGGCGATTGTTTATTCTGTTACCCTGATGCCCGAAACATATGAAATTAAATAAGGAGTTTATAAATGGAAGAATTAAAGCAAAGCGATATTTTTGTAGAGGCTAAAAAAGCTGAAAAAATAATTGAGAAAGAAAAACACGTACCTACGGGTTACGTTCCCGTAATTTTCTCATCAGGAGATAAGGTTGGGCCTGAAATTTTACATTTTAGAAACTATTCAATGGAAGAACTTTTTGAACTTGCGTCCGTTAAACAAGAACTCCAATTTAAGACACTTGTATACAAAGCTTTGAACAATATGGTTTTTGAGGACTTTGATTGCGGTAAGCTTCATTATGAAAATATCAAGGAAATTGTTTTTACTATTTATAAAAACTTTTGGGGGACTGTTTTATATAATAGACCATACTATATTGATTTAGAAAAAACAGATAAAAAAGATAATATTGCATACATAGACATTAACTTAAATCTTTTGAAAACAATTGATATAAATGAAAAGTTTAAAAACAAAATAGCTTTAATTGATAAAGTTTCGAATAAAAAAATCGTCTTTCAATTGCCTAAAGTTGAGCATATGTTTTTAGCTGAAGACGCTGTCAAAATAAAATATGCCGACAAGGAAAAAGAATATTACGACATTAAAAACCTAATGGATTTAAAAGAAAAGCTTTTATTTGAAAAGGAAATAGAAGCAGCTAAATCTATTGAAATAGACGCTCTTAGAAAAGAGGAATACGATAATTTATTAAAAGAAAAAAGTAAAGATTATTTTAAAATTATTCAAGCCCAATTAATATATTCAGTCGATGGAAAGGTTTTAGAAAATATCGAAGAAAAATTGACTGCATATAAATATGATATTGACGCCAACGCTTGGATAGAATACAAGGATATTGTTGAAAAGTATGGAAAATTTGGTATAAATCCCGATTATGAATTTATATTAGATGGTAAAAAATTGTCAAGGAGGTTCTCCTTTCGACCAACTATCTTTATTCCTTCCCTGGACAAAAAATCAGATACAAGATATAATTTTCAATTTGATGATTGAATTTAAAGGCATGGAAGAAAGTTCTATTATGAAAATGTCGGGATCAAGGGTGAGAACAATTATTGGGCAATTAAAAACATATAAGAAAAACAACCCACAAATTGTTTGCCCTCTGATTAAAAGGAAAAAATAATGGCAATGATAGACAAGCCGCCGGTAATTAAAAAAGTAAAAGAACCTCAAGATGATAAAATATTAGACTTTTTAAAAAGTATTGATTCGGGTATAGACGACTTTTCTTCCTTTAATAAAAATCGTAAAAGACGAGTTGATAACCCAATTGACGACATTAAAGATCTTAGAATAGAATTATCGAAGTTTGAAAAATTTGTAAATAAAGATTTATCAAACACTGGTATGTCTGAAAAAAATTACAAAAAGTATATTGAGCTTCAAACAAAAGCGCTTGAGAATTTTTCAGAATCAATAAAAGATTCTATTGACGATTTTAGAAAATCAATTTTAAGTAAAAAAGGTGATTTAACGAAAGCCGATATTACCAACTTAAAGAAGGTTGATGAAATAGAGAAAAGTTTTGAAATTGTCAATCCCATTTCATCAATTGAAGATCCATTAAGAGATTTAAAAGATAATATAAAAGATTTTGTAACCATGTACGATGATCTTGATATAGAAGGTTTATCCAAAAAAGATAGAAAAAACTATATTAAAGAACAATCAAATGTTATAAAAGAAAAACGCGAAGAAATAAAAGAAAATTTGGACGAAGAATATAAAAAAATTTTATCGAAAGGCGTTTTAACAGAGGAAGATAAACAGTCCTTAAAAGAAATAGGAAATTTTAGAAAGGCTTTAAAAGATTATGGAGTTAAACAAGAAACAATATTTTCAAAATTTAAAGAAAAACTCAAAGACAAATCCGAGGAAGGTAGAAAAGATCTTTTAAACGCTGCTCAGGGTTTACTCGGGCCCATAAATTTAGCATTACAACCTCTTCAATCTTTATTTGGTTTTGATTTTGCAGATATGTTTGGCTTCTTTAAAAAAGATGATGAGTTTACTAAAAAAGGTAGAAAAATAAAACCTAGAAAATCGGATATATTAAAATCAAACCCTGAAATTATTTATTTAGCAAACGAGTTGAAAGGTATAGAAGATAAAACTCAAGAAAAAGATGGTGATGGTTTTTCCGTTGAAGATTTTGTTATGGGTAATATGATATCAAAACTTTTACCATCTATAATGTCCTCAACAATAGCATTTATTGCAAGCCCAGCGGGTATTGCTTTAATGGCGGTTGCTTTGGGTGCTCTTGGAATAAAATTATTGGGAGACGCCAACCAAAAAAGAAGAGAAGATGAAGCTCGTGCTGAAATGGGTGATTTCATGGAAGAAACGGGAATGTCAGCCTCGCAGATTGTTGAACTAAGAAATGATATCCCTAGATCGATACGCGGGGGATTTTCAAGAGAAGACGTCGAGGCTAAAACAGAACAAGTCGTTGAATACTTTAAAATAACTCCAGAAGAATATTTAAAATATGTTGAAGAGGACCCGAACAACATTGGTGAAAAAGAAGAATACATTTCATATATTAAAGATTATATAGCGAAGAAAAATTCCGAAAGAGTTGTTGATGAAGAAGCTGAGACTATAAATAAAGCTGAAATTCCCGAACCACCAAAGTTCCACAACGGGGGGTTTGTTCCCGGGAACAAAAATGAAGAAGTCCCGTCTATTCTTCTTGGTGGGGAATATGTAAAGTCTCACAAAGAAATTGAATTTGATAAGTCTAATATGGCTATAAATTTATCTTCGATAGCTAAAAGTATGCAAAATTATAGTAGGGGTGATGATATTGTGGAAGGTTTAAGAGAAATTGTTGAAACTATAAAAAATAAACCATTCAATAATGTTATTACACAAATTGAATCACAAAAAAATAATTTTGACAGACTTAGGAGAGCAACTATATGATAAATATACCAAAAGGAAAAGAAGTTAAAATAATGAGGGGGTCTCAAAACTTAATGGAACCTCATGAAAAAATAATTTTATCTTCTCCAATAACAGCCAGTTTTACAAGTACTTTTGACTCTCTTTTGCCTGATATGTCTGGCGCGGCTATGAACTTTTTGAATCTTATAACCACTGGAGTTAGTGCTGCAACAGGAGTGGGTGTCGGGGCTAGATTTAAAGAACAAGGCTTCCAAGTTTGGGAAACAACGCAACCGATTAAATTTTCTTTTGAGTGTATGTTTTCTTTTAAAACCTCTGGAGAACGTGATGTTTTAATTCCTGCAAAAAAATTAATTAAATTGCCCTTACCCGAGGAAAAGGGTTGGGGTTTAACCCCGCCCGGACCAACTATATTGCAAGTGTTCGAAGGTAAAAATCCCGACGCAAATACATTGCCTTATGCCAACAATTTTTCCTTTAGATGTGGTGTTTTTTATTTGCCAAAAATTTTAATTTCATCAGTTGAACCAACTTGGTCTGAAGAATATGATTCACATGGATATCCCATGCATTGTACACTTAGGGTTGATGTTGAATCCATTTACACAGCAACGACAAATCAAATTGACAAATTTGGAATATAGGAGATATTTGTGGATACAAGATATTCAATAATGAAAGACTCAGAAGCATATAAAGACGAGTTTGGAAACAATTATAAAGACATATTTTCATTTCCGATTAATGATTTTTCGGCCAGCGAAAATGTTATCTCTTACACATTAACATCTCTTGACATATATAGATTTGACTTGCTTGTTTATAAAATCTATAATGATGCTAATTATGATGATTTTGTACTATGGTACAATAATATTGAAAACATTAAATTTGTCAAACCTGGAACTGTGATTCTTTTTCCATCAAAAAAAGACATTGATGATTTTTATAGAAACCGTCAATAAAACTCAGCGATCTTTAGTCGCTGTGATGAATTTTAATACTTTTTTTAAAAAGTAACTATATAAAAATACCGCAGGAAGTGCGGGAATTTACGCCTATGGAGATTTTGTAAAACGGTAAACCAGCTCGCTGGCGAGTAAAAGTCGATGAAGTAGGAAAACTCAAGGCGACAAGAGTTATAAGCACAGTGATCTTTAGTCACTGTGTGCTTCACAGAGAAAAAATTATATGAAATTTGAGAACTACTACGATATTGATATAAAGTTTTTATCCCAATCCTTAAATTTACCGGCTCAAGCTATGAATTTTTCTATACACGATTCTATAAATAGCTTTTTTTCAAATGCGGAAATAAATCTTCAAGATAATACCGGTTTGTTTCGAGAATCTTTGCTTAATATAAATGGGTCTTCGTTTGAATTGTTTTTTGGAGATCCAAACAAAACATTAAAGGCTAAATATGTTACTCGACTTTCTCATTCAGAAGAACCAAAAACCTTTGGAACTCTTAATGGAGACTTAAACTTGTTTTGTGAGCATGAGTTTTTTTATCAACAAAAAGAGACGAATGCGGCTTATAAAGACAAGGCTAACAAAATTGTAGAAAGCACAATAAAGGACTATTCGTTTAAAAAATTAAATATAAAAGAAACGGACTCAACAATTGTTTTATACAGAATTTCAATGAATCAGAAAGATTTTATAGAAAAAAACATCATACCAAATTCTTTCGGTAGCAATTGTAATGATACCCCTTATTATTGTTTTATAGACACTGAAAATTGTTTTAATTTTATTAGCTGGAATGAAATGTATTCTACATCTCCAGTTGCAAAACTTTATTATTCATCTACCAAACCGGCTGATTTCGATAAAAATAAAATATTCTCTATAAAACCTTTTTCTAAAGATTTTAACGATATTTCAAAAAACATTAGCAAAACAAACTTTTATAGAGACTATAATAGTGGAGATTTCTTTAAAGTTGATTCAAACATTTCAAATTTCCCGAAAAATGAAAAAGAAAAATTTTTACCTATGTTACGGTCTGGTGTACAGAGTTTTGAAACCAAGTCTTATTTTTATAAAGATTATACTAGAAAGGAATTGACAAAAGCCCAGCTTATTTTCGATAACAAAAAAACAATGAATTTGGAATTTTTTGAAATAATAGTACCGTTCAACTCTTTGATAAATTCGGGCAAAACCGTAGAGTTAGAAATTAAAACACAGAACGAAATATCAAAATATAACTCCGGGAAATTTTTAGTAGAGGACTGTATACACACTTGGGATGGTAAAAACAAAAGGGGATTAACAACATTAATTGTTTCTAGAAAACAAATTTTTATACCGAGCAATTATAGATTAAAAAATCTCGTTATGGAGGGTTAAGTGGAAAAAATATATATTGCTAAAGTGGTCGATAATAATGACCCCGAAAAACTTGGTAAAATTAAAATTAAAATAGTTCCAGAAATGGAAAATTTCGATGAAAACCTGTTGCCGTGGGTTGGAATATATAAACAGGGTTTGGGCACCGGGGACAATACGGTCGTTCATGAAGTACCTGAAAACAACACATTTATTAGAGTATTAGTTGAGGATTGGCCTTTTTTTAAAAGAATAAGATACATATCAGATGACTTCATTGAAGGAAAAAGTCAATATAAACAATTTAAATTAAATATAGAAGAACTATCAGAACAGAATTATCCCCAACCTTCCTTTAAAAAATATAAAGATGGTACAATAGTTTTTCATAATTCTCAAACAGGAGAACACGGAAGTTATTTCCCGAACGGCTCTTATTTTTTCATAGATTCTAATGGGGCCCCTCATATATTTATGGGAAATGAAAAACTTTCTTTAAAAAATAATTTAATCTCTATAGGTGAATATTTTGATTTGTTTAAAGATATTATTGATTCACTTTTTTCATCTGGGTTTACTGCTGGGGGTTCAAACGTATTACCAACACCTGAAGCTGTTGCAAAAAAAGATGAACTTGATTTAAAGTACAGTTATTTGTTTAATTAACTATATTTACATAATGGAACAATTTTACGATGTAAATATAAAGGGCGAAATTAACGAAGAAGGAAGGCTTGAAGAACTCTGGGGAGCGGATGCAGTTAAAAATGCCATAATAATGTGGCTAACATCTTATAGGTCAGACTATTTAAGAAGCCCTACTAAAGGTGGATATTTAACTTCACATTTGTATAAAAAAATGTCTAGTAGTACGCAGGAAGATATGTATGATTCAATTGTTGATGGTTTTAATCAAGAGTTTGATTTCGTAGAATTGGTTAATCTTCAGGTAACTCCAAATTACGATAACAATTTTTGGTCTATATTTGTTGAAGTATATATTCCATTTTTAGACTCAACGGTAGAAATATCTGAAAATATTAGAAATTTAGTATAGGAAATAAAAATGTCAGAAATTCGTTTTGATGCAGATTCAATAAAGCAAAGAATCAAAGATCGTCTAAGATCCAAATCCTCATGGGCAAAAATTTTATATTATTCCGCAAATCAAAGAATAATAGACGCCGTTGCAGAGGAGTTTGCATATCTTATGTTAAATGATGAGATATTAACTGTGGAGGGCAAGTGGAATTTAGCCAGACAAAGATCTTCACTAATGGCAGAAAATAAATTTTTTAATTATTTTCCATATAGAAAAAAGGGTGCGAGAGGATTTTTAAAAGTATCTACTTCTGAAACCTTTGATAAAATGTATGGGGTTAACGTGCCTTTGGAAAAATATAAAACGTTTTCAAACAATAATTATAATTTTTGTATAGCCGAAACTACTATTTTATAAACGATAGAACAGTACAAAAATGTTGAAATCGTACAAGGCAACTATCGAGAAGTTCAATTTACTGCTCAAGGTTTAGAAAAAGAATCTTTTACTGTTATTAATGATTCAATAGATAATGATATTTTTGACGTTATTGTTAATAATGAAACATATACAAAAGTTGATTATTTAAGAGATGCCGCAAGCAAAGATGATAAAATATATACTATAGAAAATTTAATAGATTTTTCGGGTGTTAAAATAACTTTTGGAAATGATTATTTTGGTAAAAAACTTAGAGCGGGGGATACTGTTGTTTTTAAGTATATTGAAACTGATGGATCTAAGGGAAACGTCGAATCGTCTAATAATATAACCACAGTTATTTCTTCTTTCGAAGACTCAAACGGAAATCCTGTTGATTTGTTCTGTACTAATGATGAGGCAATTGTTGGTGGTGTTGATTATGAAGATATAGAATCTATTAGAGATAAGGCTCCTAGATCGTATAAATCTGGGAATGTTGCAATAATTAAGGATGACTACAAATCAATATGCGAATCATTTTCGTTTGTTAAAAAAACTACCGTGTGGGGTGAAGCTGAAATAAATGAAGACAACAATAATGACCCAGGAACATATATAGAACCCGAAGAAAATTTAGTTTATATTTGTTGTATTTCTTCATCAGATGGTTCAATTACACGGTTTCAAGAAAAAACCATACGAGCAGAAATAAACGAAAAAAAATCTCCTACAGACATTGTAAGGTTTGTAAAACCTTCAATCATATATGTAAAGTTTAATGTTAATGCATACATAATAGATAAAAATTTTACAATAGTAAGGGTTGTGGATAGTATAGATGAGAAATTAAAATCTGATTTTTCAATAGATAATCTAGACTTTAAGAAATCAATTTATCAATCAAATTACATAACATCAATAAACTCTGTTCCTGGGGTTGGTTTTCATTCTACAACCTTCTCTCTTTATTCATTTTTAAAATTTAGTTCTGCTTATGTATTTTCTGGATCGTTATCAATAACCCAGATAAAACCAAACACAGTTAAAATATATGTGAACGATATTACTGGAGCCGACGGTTGGCTGTTATTGGGCCAGGATGACGGTTCGGGCCTTTTATTTGGTGTTGAGGATTACACGTTAAGTGCGTCTTCAATAAATTATGACACGGGCGAAATTAATTGTTTGGTTACCAATGGATTAACAGCAACTTATTCAAACTATTCTATTAGAGTAAATTTTGAAGTTGATAATGAAAATATTGAACCGTTGGCTAGAAATCAAATAATATCCTGCGGTGACAACGTAATAAATGTATCTTATGTCTAAGGAGTTTGTAAATGTTTTTAAATAAAAAACTTCCACCGAACATGAGAACTCCTGTTTGGTGTGATTTAATGGATGCTATTGAAGAAGAGGTTGATTTTGCCTATTCTGAAAAAATATCTAATAAAAAAAGTATTTATAACACTGAGTTGATGGATTATAATCGGCTTATTGAAATTTCTTCTTTACTAAGATATCCATTTGATGTGTCCATAAATAATAATGTTGAGTTTTTACGCGAAGAAGTAAAAGCCATTCCATTCAAAATTAAAAATAAGGGTACTGTTAAATTATACAAGTCTCTTTTTACAGCTATAAAGTGTATTGGTGGAATATTTTTATACTATTACAACGGTGAAAATTTGGTGCGCCACACAGAAAGCTTATTAAAAAACGCAAATACTTTTATACCATACGATCCGTACTTTCACTATCCAATTGAAAATTATTCGGGCAATAAGGTTGAAAACGAAAGACTTGACAATGATCTTTTTTTAGATTCCGACCCTTCATGGAGATTGGATTCTTTTTCATCGAAAAGAATAACAAAACATTTTGCATTAGAAATTTATTTAAACCAATATTTTTATTCCGGAACTATAGGAGCTTCTCCAGATTCAGGTCTATCCCCATCGGCAGGTCTTGCTCCATCGCCCTTATTGCCTCCTGCCGTTGGGTTGGCCCCTAAGCCAAGAATTGCGTATCTAATAACAAGTGAATTCTTTTCTTATATATCTTTAAATGTAAATCAATCAAAAAGAGTGACCGATAATGTTCACGTTGGTTGTCAATTATGTTCTGTTGCAGACTCAACGCACATTATAGATAGTTTAGATGCTGTTTTTACAACACATTCATTATTAATGAACTCTTTAACAACAGATTTTTTTGATTATATTAGTTCTGTGTCAGATATGGAATATGTAGTTTTTGGCACTGGATATCATGACGATCTTCCAAAACTGGCTGGAGGTGGAGTTCAACCAACTGAACTAGATAATAAAATAGCAAAAATAAAAATTTTAAATGAAGAAAAGTATGAAAGCGAAGACTGGTTTGGAGTATGTGCTAGGTATCAAGGATTTTTAATTAATGATATTGAAGTTGGAGTTGGTGATGGATCTACGACAAATTTTTCAAAAGTTCTAGCTGTTACCCCAATTAAAAAAGGCCACGTTGAAATACAATATACAAGTGGCGGCGTTATAAAAACAACAAAAGACAATATGTATGGAAAATTTAAAGGTGGGGATGCTTCGGGAACGATAGACTATGAAACCGGTTCTTTGTTTTTCGAAACAAATATTGTACAAACATTGAACGATTTGATTTTAGAAGCAGATGGAGAAACTAAACACTTTGAATATCAAACAGAAGATTTTACCCCGATAATTGAAAGCACTATTTTTATAACGTATATAATAAATGGAACAAATTATGTGGCTGTTGATGATGGTCTCGGTGGCATTGCAGGCACTTCTTGTACTGGAA
>Ga0116146_1004154_pt1 | contig 11378 bp, 8 predicted proteins | sample AD_JPNHG2_MetaG_FD_89748 | JGI IMG/M metagenome (GOLD analysis project Ga0116146, IMG submission 89748) | Active sludge microbial communities of municipal wastewater-treating anaerobic digesters from Japan - AD_JPNHG2_MetaG | ecosystem: Engineered > Bioreactor > Anaerobic > Digestate | place...
AACTACCAGACACCCGGAATGTCGGGAGGCAACAATCCCACCGGTATTATCAATGAGCTTCATTATAGTGCCACCATGGACATTGCCGGCTAAATTAGCATCCTGATGTGTCATCTGTTGAACTATTGTTATGGTACTATCGTGAACAAATTTTGTATCCATACCTTTATCCCTACATGAAAGATGTTATGCTTGATATAGTATCTTTATAATTATTGTAGATGTTCATTATACATTTTAAAATGTAAAAATATTGAATAAGCAAATGAAAAATTGCAACCAAAAAATATATAATACTGTCTTTATAGAATAGTACTATATAAACAAAATATGGGGATGTTATACTATGCCGGTAAACAAAACAGAACTTGTTTCATTTTATTCACATGCAATAGCTGCATTGGCTTCATTCATTGGATTATTTATACTTATAGAAGCTGCACAGTCTTATATTGTAAAGATACTATCAGCAGTATACGCTATTTCTGTTATTGCATTATTTTCAGCAAGCTCGCTTTATCATGGATTAAAACGCCAGGATAATGAAGAATCACTATGGCGTAAACTTGATCATATGGCAATATTTATTATGATTGCGGGAACATACACGCCGGTATGCTACCTGTATCTTCCTGCTACAAAAGCATTTGCCATACTGTTTTTCCAGTGGTTGTTGGTAGCATCAGGTATACTATTTAAATTATACTTTTTCAATGCTCCAAGAATTATTTATACCACAATCTATTTGATAATGGGCTGGATGGCAATTGTTGTGATTAAGGATATTTTGCATATAATGGATAGCACATCGCTATGGTACCTATTTGCAGGTGGCATTGCATTCACAGCAGGGGCAGTTTTTTATATTATGCAATGGCCTAAGAAGATACAGGGTTATGTTGGATTTCATGAATTTTTTCATTTTTTTATCATAGCGGGAGCTTTGTGCCACTATCTCATGGTTTACCGAGGAGTAAAATATATGTGATCCTATTATCTATCCTGTGCCCGCATTCAAAGACGCCATAATTCCCTGTATGCGTATTTTTTTCTTAAAATCCCATAGGGATGACATTTTATAATCGCTGACTCATTAATTATTGTAAAATCCCGTAGGGGGTGACATCGTAATACGTAAAAAATGGGGTCAGAGCACTTGATAACGGCGAAACAGCAAGATTCTTCGCTATTACTCAGAAATACTATTTATATATCCAGCATAACATATAAGGGACGTACTCTATTATTGAAATGGCATTCCACCATATTGTGATTCTTCAACAAGGTTCGGTTGGGTTTTGACGATGGGTTGGGCGATGAAATCCGAGTGTTACAACGGAGAGCTTACGGTATTTGAGATGAGCAATATCTCAGGTTGAAAATATTGACGTACATGCACGAAGAACTATTATTTTACCCCCCGGATTGGGAAAGAGCTTTTTACTTGACATGATGGGTGATAGATTATTGAATGAGGTCAATCAATTCCACGCTCGGAATTTGGACATCTCGCCGTCAGCAGGGGCATTGCGTTTGCCCGTGGTGCGGTGATTTCCGATTCCAGAAGCTGGAATATTCTGCGTGATGGTATCATGGGAGGGAAGCATGAAAAAGGCAGCGACAGTATTGTTGTTTATGGCAGGATTGTTGATCTATGCCGGGTGCAAGGCGCAGCAGGCTGAGCCCCAGACGGTGGTGAACCTGAAGGCCGCGATAACGGGTGAGACGACGGCGAGCGCCACCTACGCGGCTTTCGCGATAAAGGCGAAAGAGGAAAATTTAGCCCCCATCGCGGTGCTTTTCGATGCGGCGTCCAGGGCCGAGAAGATACACGCCAACAACCATACCCGCGCTCTTGCGAAGCTCGGGAAGAAGATGGACGCGATCAACCCCTCGGTGACGGTGAAGTCCACGCGAGAGAACCTCGAGACCGCGATAAAAGGCGAGAATTACGAGGTCGTCAGCATGTACCCGGATTTCATCAAGAAAGCGACCGATGAGAACGTCGCGGAAGTCCTGACCACGTTTAAATACGCGTTCGAAGTGGAGAAGATCCACTACAAGCTTTACACCGATGCTCTCGCCAGTCTGGATAAGAAGAAAGTGGCGGGGATGCCGGTGCTCTACGCCGTGTGCCCGATTTGCGGGAACACCATGAGCGGGAACATGCCGGCCGTGTGCGGTATCTGCGGCGCCCCACAAAACACATTCATCATAGTGAAGTAGATTCCTGTTGCCGAAGCATGAACAGCAAGGGACCGTGATATATAAAGCGGCCCCGCGGGGGCGGAAAGTTTAGGTGGTGCGAACGGCGCAGCCATGGCGTGCTGTCCTCCGGCCGGGAAATATGTATTCTTTCATTTAATCAAATATTTTCAAGGGCGTATGATGATGCAGGTATCACAGAGACCGTATTTTTTAAGCATATGATATTCTGCGCACATCGTGTACCGTAATTTTTGTAGGAGCGTACGCTGTGTCATGCGGGGATCCGCATCGTCCTGAAAGTACCACAGCAATCATGTATGATGCAATTTTATAATTGTACTCGGGCCTTCGCCGTGATCAACTGAGGTCGGCCATATCATCCATCTGCATTGTGGAACGATTCCGCGGCCGGAGGATTGATATGCACCGCATGCTGATGTTCGCGCGGAGGAAACAAAGCCTAAAACCATGATGCTGCACCGCTCATGGCTGGATGGCAATGATGGCGTTCGAGGAACTACAGTATGAAACGGACCTCGGGGAGGTTGCTGAATCGAGAAGGCATCTCCTATAGTACTGGAAGATGGATACGCTGCTATGGTGGAGATTCTGCGGCATAACGTTTCAATGGAAAATGAGAATTTTTGAGGTCTATCTGTTTTTTTAAATCTCATGATCTATACAAAACAGAAGATCTCAATGGTTTGTGTACTTTAGTGCACCATGAGCAACTTCCGTAAAAATCTATCTCTAAAATATATACAGTAAAAAACCATATAACACTTGACGAAAATCTTGCACAGGTAGTATCTTAGTTTAGATTGCTGTATGCGTGTATTTTTTTTGCAGGACCAATGATTATTATGATTTTAACAGATTATTTAAATAAAAAGAATATTATTATCAATCCATCTGTTAAGGATAGATGGGAATTAATTGAGGCAATGCTCGACATGGCAATCAAGAATAAATCGCTGAAAGCAGAGCATCGTGATGCAATAAAAAAAACATTGTTTGAACGCGAAAAGTCCATGAGTACCGGGATTGGCAAGGGGGTTGCAATTCCGCATTGTAGCTGTCCCTATGTCGATGATGTTGTTATGATCATGTCATTGAGCCAAAAAGGCATTAATTTTGATTCTATAGATAATCTACCGGTTCACATTGTTATTTTACTTATTGTTCCCAAGGATAAAATATCACAACATATCAAAACACTGGCTAATATTGCCAAGCTCATGAATGATGATAGTTTACGTGAATCGCTCATTGGTGCTAAGGATGTTCAGGACATTATAAAGATTTTAAAAGAGTATGAAAAAAAAGGAAGAAAATAATAACCCGGGCATTATCTCACCATTATCACTGGATGAAGAAGATTTTGAGAAAAAATTACGCCCTCAACGTCTCAGTGAGTTTATAGGACAGAAGCAGTTAACCGAAAACTTACGTGTATTTATTGAATCGGCAAAATTACGGAAAAAGCCACTGGACCATGTTTTGCTTGCAGGGCCTCCAGGACTGGGCAAAACCACACTGGCATTCATTGTTGCCAATGAGCTGGGCGTTAATATTAAAGCTACTTCGGCACCGGCAATAGAAAAGTCTGGCGATATGGCTTCACTTTTAACCAATCTGGAAGCAATGGATGTGCTTTTTATTGATGAAATTCATAGGCTTTCGCCAGCGATTGAAGAGCTTTTGTATAGCGCTATGGAGGATGGTGAGCTTGATATTATTTTAGGGCAGGGTGTTGGTGCAAAGAGCATAAAATTGCAACTTGCCCCCTTTACCCTGATTGGCGCAACAACGCGCACAGGTCTTTTAACCTCAGCGTTGCGTGATAGGTTTGGTATACCGCTGCGTCTTGATTATTACGAGATAGATGATCTGGAAACTATTGCTTTACGAACCGCAGCAATAATAGGGTGTAGCATAGAAGAAGAAGCTGCACAGGAGATTGCAAGGCGTTCGCGTCGGACACCACGCATAGTCAATCGCCTTGTTAAGCGGGTGCTTGATTTTGCGATAGTTCATAAAAAGGATATGATTGATAAACAAATTGCCCTGTATGCTCTGGATAAACTTCATATTGATATGCTGGGATTGGATGATATGGACAGAAAGATATTGTCCACCATTATTGATAAATATGACGGAGGCCCGGTGGGGATAAAGACGATAGCCATATCAATAGGTGAAGAGATTACAACGCTGGAAGATTTTTATGAACCATATCTGGTGCAGATTGGGATGCTCAAACGTACCCCGCGAGGAAGGGTTGCAGCACGCCTTGCGTATGAACATTTAGGGCTTGCCTATAAAGGGATAGAGGATATACAAACACTCTTTGAATAGTTTATAGCTTTATAAGCTTATCTGCCATCATTAATGTTTCAGTAATGGTATACATATTTGAGATAGTTCCCACTTTAAGCAGTTTTGTGCGTTTATAATACTCAAGGCAGGTACCACAATTGAGTATCTGTACCCCTTTTTTTTCAATCTGCTGGAGTGGTTGAATAACCGGTGAATCCTCGGTTGTTAAAAATATGCCCGAGTGAGCAAAGATTATGGTTGTTGGGCACACATTGGCTTCGTTCATGGTGTTGATGAATGATTTCATGAGGAGCTGGCCTAGTTCAGTATCGCCCCTGCCAAATTCATTGCTGGTTATAAAAACAACAACATTTTTCCCATTATTCATTGATGATTGTAGTTTTGCTGAAGCAAACGGTTTGGCTTCTATTGCTTTATGCAATACAATAGTGAAGTAATCATCTTTTATACTGGTTTGTACACGGTATCCACTATGTTCGGCAAAACGGGTAACATTGCCCGCTGATGTTTGGCTGCTTACTAACACTTCCAGTTCGTCAGGGTTTTCATCCTCTATTGCAGATTTTGTCAATAGTACCGGCTGTGGGCATTCCAGTCCTCGAGCATCTATCGTTTTCATATAAAGGCTCCTTTTAAAAAAATTTTTAATTTTGCTATTGACCAATACATACGGAAATATGATATAAACAATAACTATCGCTCCAATATTGTAAATCATTGTAATTGTGATACAATTATTAATTAATGTTTTGTTTACAAACGTTTTTTTACAGGAATTGTAATGGAAAAGATTTTTAAACGAGATTTTAAATATAGAGAAATACCTTATAACTATACCTCATTTTCAGACAAAGAGATTATAGTAAAATATTTTGATGCCCATACATGGGATTTAGTGGAAGCACTACGGGAAAAACGACGTACAGGCAGAAGTGCAAAATTGCTGTTTGAAAACATTGGAGACATCTTTATTATCGATAGAAACCCGTATATTCAGTTTGATATTATTGAAAATCCCACGAAATTAAAAAATCTGCAAAAGCGACATCAGCGAAGGCTTGCGACAGTCAAAGAAGGTGCTAATGGAGATGGGCAGGTTCTTGAATTGATTGATAAGATTGAAAAATTGGATGATACTGCTTTTAAAAAATTAAAAGAATGTAAAAAGCAGCAAGAAAAAATATTGAATAAATTAAAGCATATTACATCGGAAAAAAATATACAATTTAGTCCTTTTCACCGAGCTGCTCATGTTACCGATGCTACTGATTGGCGGGTTGAATATCCCTTTGTTGTTGTTTACCCTGATACAGTAGAAGAAGTACAGGAACTGGTAAAGGCTGCAAAAAAGTTAGGGCTTGTCATTATTGCTCGTGGAGGAGGGACGGGGCTTACCGGCGGTGCTATCCCCCTTCTTCCCAATACGATGGTCATCAATACTGAAAAATTTAACCGTATTGGCAGGATTGAAAAGACATACCTGAACGGTAACGAAGTTCCTGTTATAACAGTTGATGCCGGTGCAGTTACCGAGGATGTAATACAATACTGTGAACATCAAAATTATATCTTTGCAACTGATCCAACTTCTGCATGGGCATGTACCATTGGCGGGAACATTGCTGAAAATGCTGGCGGTAAAAAATGTGTTATGTGGGGAACCTGTATTGATAATGTGCTGTCGTTTGATATGGTTGACCACAATGGAGAACTTATTACCGTAAAAAGGGTTAAACACCTGTATAGAAAAATATTTCCCAATGATGAGGTTGAGTTTGAGGTTATAAAAAATAATAAAGTAGTCAAAACCATAACACTTTCCGGACTTGATATACGAAAAAAAGGATTGGGCAAGGATATAACCAATAAAGCACTGGGCGGCTTGCCAGGATTACAAAAAGAGGGATGTGATGGTATTATTGTTTCGGCTACCTTTGTTTTGTATAAGCCTTTTAAATTTACCCGGACGGTATGCTTTGAGTTTTTTGGCAACAACATGATTAATGCGTCGAAAGCAATTGTTGAGATTGTTAAAACCTTTGAAAATGATCCTGTTGTGTTTTTAACAGCGCTTGAACATTTTGATGAGCAGTATGTTAAGGCAATTCAGTATAAAAATAAATCGCTTCGTACAGAAATCCCCAAAGCGGTACTTGTGGTAGATATTGAAAGCGATGAAGAAGAACATTTAGAAAAGGCTACCTTAGATTTAGTTGCAAAGGTTAAACAGTACAATACTGAAGGAATAATTGCAAAAGATGCAGGGATGCGTGAAAAATTTTGGCAGGATAGAAAAAATTTAAGCGCCATTGCCAGACATACCAATGCATTTAAATTGAATGAAGATGTCGTTATCCCACTGGAACGGTTGCAGGACTTCTCAGATTTTATTGAAAAGCTTAATATTCAAAAAGAATTAGAGAACAATATTCAGGTGATAGCTGTTCTTGCAGATTACCTGCAGGAACGTATTAAAACCGAAGATGACAAACTATGTCTGGAACGATGCCAGTCAGGGGTTGCTCAATTAAAAACGATGCAGTCCCGGTACATGGATATACTGGATAATATTGATACGCATGCAAAAGATTATTTTAAATATGATTCAGAATATGCTCTGAGAATGGATTCTGTTTTTCAGTTACTCCAGAATAATGAATTAAGCATTAATTTTGATGCTGATGTTATTGAACCACTGTCAAAACTTTTCTATGGATATGATGATATTTTAAACACAATTTACCAGTTACAAGCTGATACACAAAAGCGTCGTATCATAGTAGCAACTCATATGCATGCTGGTGATGGTAATATCCATGTCAATATTCCTGTTCATTCAAATGATTATCTTATGATGAAAGATGCTGAAGAGACTGCAGCCAATGTTATGCAAGCTACTGTTACATTTGGCGGAGTGGTAAGCGGTGAACATGGCATAGGGCTTACAAAGATACGATTTATTGATGATGATACATTGGCAAAATTTGCTGAGTACAACAGATTAGCTGATCCTGAAGATCTTTTTAATCCCTTAAAATTAACCAGGGATTTTAATCTGGAAACTGTCTATACACCTTCCTTTAATCTTCTTGAGGGTGAAGCATTTATTTTAAAAGCAACCGATTTAGAAACAGTTTTTAACTCTATTGCTACCTGCATTCGATGTGGTAAATGTAAATCGGTATGCAACACCCATTACCCCGATGGTATGGTATTTTACAATCCAAGGAACAAAATTTTGGCGACAGCTCTCGTTATGGAGGCTGTAATCTATGATATACAGACATCCACAAGCTTGAGTTTTAAGCATTTTACTAATTTACGTGAGATTTCAAATTATTGTACCATCTGTCATAACTGTCAAAAACCATGTCCGGTCTCTATTGACTTTGGAGCCATTACCTTAAAGATACGATCAATTCTGGAGGCTCGAAGAAAGTCAACATTCAAGCCCGTAACATCATTTACGCTCTTCTATCTGAAACAAAAAGGGTACTATATAAATAAACTATTCAGGGTGCTGCTGCTACGATGGGTGTATTCTTTACAGCGGTTTGGATATTATATCGTCAAACCTATCCCTCATGTCGTGCAGTTTATTTCGCCCTATATCGCTATGATGCTGAAAGGGAGATTGCCTAAGTCAGGGCATAAGTCTTTGCGCGATCTGTTACAGTTAAAAAATACAAATACATTTTATGTGTTCAGGAATAAGAATAAGCCAGTTATAAAAACCGTGGTATATTTTCCTGGCTGTGGTTCAGAACGGATGTTCCCTGATATTAGTATTGCAACTGTTGCTCTGCTGTATTATGCAGGAGTAAGGGTTATTATTCCGCCAACATATCTGTGCTGCGGCTATCCAATGAGAGCAAATGGTAAATTGAATCAGGCACGGATAAAAACCAATGAGAATAGGGTCCTTTTCCACAGAATGGCAGACACTTTTTCCTATCTGGATATAGGAGATATTGTAGTATCCTGCGGTACCTGTTATGAGATGCTTCTGGATTATCAATTAGAGAATGTTTTCAGAGGAGCAAGGCTCATTGACGTCAATGAGTTTATAGCCCGTGAAGGATTATATTCAAAAACCATCAATGAGACACTGATATATCATGAACCGTGTCATACACCGTTAAAAGCTATGGGATATCAAAAAACATTTTCCCTGTTGCTCAATACAAAGCCACTATCGGTTCCTAATTGCTGTGGTGAAGGGGGGACATTAGCATTATCCACACCTGATATTTCAAACAGTTTACGTGAACGGAAAGAAACCAATATAAGGGCAAATGTTGTCAGGAAAAATGTCATGGTGCTCACAACCTGTCCAAGCTGTGTCCAGGGATTATGTAAGATTCAGGATACAATAAAGGTTACCGGTAAATCGCTTGTTGTATATATAGCTGAACAATGTCTTGGTAAAGAGTGGAAGAGACAGTTTCTGAAAGAAATAAAAGCACAGTGCTTTGACAGGTACATTTATTGAAACTGGAAACCAGCAGTGCAAAAAAATGTCATTGGCAACCTTTTAGCTGGTAATACAATCATGCTTGTGGTCTTTGCTGGTATTCTCAAATAGATTTAATGAAAAAATATCGAGGATTTTTGCTGGTTTCAGCTTTCCAGCGCTCCCATTTTTTTTTACAGGTTGTGTGCGATATCTGGATACGTATCGATAACAGTATATGTCTCACCGGGGTCATTCTCCAGATCATACACCACTGTCCAGCGATATCCCAGTTGATCTTTGACCAACCGATTAATTAAATTGGTTCAATCTAACGGTATAAGCCATACATAGCGATCTATTTTTGAATGCTATTCACATTTACCAGAACGAATATCTACCATGCCCTCATGATTATCGGTGCAAAAATTGTAATATTTTCTTGACAAATACTGGCTATTATTATATCTTATCATCAGACCATCAGAATATCAGAGGTAATATGGATGCATTACAACCTATCAAGCGGGTGAAGCTCTCGGAATCTATCGTGGATATGATTATTGAAAAGATCAAGGATGGAGGGTTTGCGCCAGGGACAAAACTGCCGCCGGAAAGGGATTTAATGGTTCAGCTGGGTGTTGGACGCTCTACCCTGCGTGAAGCAATCCAGTCATTAGCGCTTATGGGTATCCTTGATGTACGCCCCGGAGAAGGTACCTTTATACGCTTGATACGGCGTGAGGATATCATAAGCCCACACATTTTAGCACCCCTTGTTGATGAGACCAGCATTGGTGATTTTTTTGAAGCACGCTTACTGGTAGAACCGAAAATAGCATCAATAGCAGCAAAACGGCGTGATGAGAAGGATATTGCCAGGATACAGGAAACATTAACTACAATAGATGCGTTGATACACAAACCCGACGAGGTGGATAGATGGTCAGGGGAGTTTCATCTGCGCGTTGCCTATGCATCAAAGAATATGGTATGTGCCCGATTTGTTGAGGCAATTCTTTCCTTTCTGATTGGGAGACGTTCCAATGCTGATATCAATCGTGAATTTTTGCAATGGGAATATGATTCACATACTATCATATTTCAATCAATTAAAGATGGTGATGAAAAGAAAGCGTACCAGAATATGCACAGGCATATCGAGGATGTTGTGATATGGTATAAAAAACTGGGTATTATTTAATAATTTTTTTGGAGGGCGCCATGCGATACATGTATAGCATTATTTTTTTAATAATACTTTTTGTATCGTTACCACTTCAAGGGTATTCAGCAATTGATACATTTAATAATAGCAATCACGATGTAACTATTACTCCAACACCGCTGGTATATAAAAAGGGTACACTGCTCTACCGCCGTGTACAGGTTGTATTTCCCAGTAAAGAAACTATTCAAAAGCTGACCATACGGACATCAGTTGATGGTTCTATCAGCACAATGCATACAGATAACCCGGATACCAGTATCTTTTTAGACATCAAGGTGCCTGATTTAAACACGCACAAAGCTGTTTTTACCATGCAGTGCGATACTACCACTGTCAAAAAAAAGATTACAATCCCTGCTGTTAAACCATGGAAGATATACTGCGTTCCATTTACCCATGTTGATATTGGGTTTACCCAATCGCAGAAGAATATTCGTATACAAAATTACAAAAACATTGATATTGAACTGGAACTGGTAGAGAAGACAAAACACTATGGTAAGGATGCATCATTTAAGCTTTTTACCGAGGTTAGCTGGGCGGTTCAGGAATATTTGTCGGATGCTACCATTGAACAGGATAAAAAGCAAAAGCTTATCAAAGCATTACAAAAGGGCGATTTTGAGCTGGGAGCATTCCTTATTTCACACCAGAATCGATTTATGAGCCCTGACGCAATCATAGCTTCACTGCAATCAACCTTTAACATCGCAAAAAAGTACAATGTAACAATACATACTGCGTGTATTCATGATGTCATGGATTTTTCAAAGGTAACCAAGATACTGTGTGCAAATGACATCCCCTATCTTCTGGTTGGCCCAAATGATACACGATATGTACTCCCTCCGCTGTTTTATGGTGTTTCGCCGGATACCAGTGCGAATGTACTGGTATGGCACAGTGCCGGACTTAATGGGTATGGCGAAAACTTTGACCTTGCTATGCGTCTAAAACTGCCCTTTGATGAGCAAGCATTTACCACTATGGAGAACAGCATTGCCCTGCATCTGGCACAACTTGAGAAAGGGTACCCTACCGCTGAAATAAAGCAGTATTTTGATTATGGCAATGCACATTGGGACTATCCCTACGATGCATACCTTTTGCCTTACTATCCTGCACAGGGTGGCGACAATCAACCAC
>Ga0116146_1004161_pt1 | contig 11365 bp, 5 predicted proteins | sample AD_JPNHG2_MetaG_FD_89748 | JGI IMG/M metagenome (GOLD analysis project Ga0116146, IMG submission 89748) | Active sludge microbial communities of municipal wastewater-treating anaerobic digesters from Japan - AD_JPNHG2_MetaG | ecosystem: Engineered > Bioreactor > Anaerobic > Digestate | place...
AGAAAAAATCTTGATTTCATGGCAGAAGGCTTTAAGTGATTTCTTATATTGAATTATGTTTTTGCGGGATCTGGCTCAGGCCGAAGGTGCTGACTGACGAAGTAGCGTCAGTAGCGCACGAAGCGAAGCTGAGTCCCGAGAATCGGGAGAGCGCACGAAGCGAAGCTGAGTCCCGCGAAGCGGGAGAGCTCAGGGTAAGAATAGCTGAAAGAATAAGCCTTGTTTTCATGGTTTTTGGTTTTACTTTATCTTAAATTATGTTTTTCCTTTTTTGCCATCTTGTTTGCCACCTGTAGTCTCCGATATTTCTGCTCCCTGTAGTCCCCCAAATGGTGGACTTTTTTGATCTGCGGGTTAAATTCTTATTTTTTTCAGGCTGAATGGCAATGTAGATCGTGATATTAGAAATCCGTTGACAGGCAACCTGGGGTTAAATAATTAACTGTAATTAAATCAGATTACAAAGTAGGAATAAAACAAATACCAGTCAAATATTTTTGACGAATGGCTTTTTTGTTTAGACCAGAGATTGGAACCTGGTTATTAATGGAATATCAACCAGATTTATGGTTATGTTAAATGGCCATTACGCCATACAGCTGTCTTTACACTACAATGTCTTTAAGCCCTGACGACTGTCTGTTGTTTCGCTCCGAAATGACGGCAAGACTTTAAAATGGTTGCCGAAATCATTAATAATAAGGGAATTGAAAATATTTTATGGAATTTCATAAAGCTCCGCATCATGTTGATGAAGTTTAACCAAAAACATAATGTTATGAAAAACGTATTGAAAATTTTCGGAATACTGGTTCTTACAGGCATCATATTGTCATTCGTTGAATCAGGAACAGTAACAGGCAAGGTCACCGATGAAAAGGGTAATTCCCTTGCCGGGGTACTTGTTAACAATAAAACCACCGGCGCAAAGGTTTACACCGCTTCGGATGGTTCATACAAAATCCAGGTGAGCTCCGGAGCAGACCTGTTAAGATTCTCATTGTCTGGTTATATTGCCACTGAAATAAAAGCGGGTAACCGGAGCATAATAAATATAAGGCTTGTATCGGAACTGATGGTTATTGAAGATGATCTTAATTCATCAAAAACCTTCCGGACTGCAAAAGCTGATGCAAGGTTTGCGGCAGAGTATGCTGCAGCCCCGTCAATTGCCGGCTATAATTTGCAGGGGGGCGGAAGAATAAACCGATACAACTATAATTTCAATACGGAAGGCTATTCTCCGGTTAATGAGAACGGATTCAAAAACGTAAGGCATAACCCTCTGTCGACTTTTTCAATCGATGTTGACAATGCTTCCTATTCAAACATCCGCAGGTTTATCAATATGGGGCAGCTTCCGCCTGCCGATGCGGTGAGAATCGAGGAGATGATTAACTACTTCAGGTATTCATACCCTGAGCCTTCGGGAAGGCATCCGTTTGCCGTATATACCGAAGTCGCAGTATGCCCATGGAATAACAGGCATCTGCTTTTCCAGGTTGGCCTTAAGGGAAAAAGCATTGATAAGTCCACCCTTCCTCCGTCAAACCTTGTGTTTCTGATCGATGTGTCTGGTTCAATGGATGACCCGAACAAGCTTCCGCTGCTGAAATCAGCCTTCGGATTGCTTGTAAATGAACTCAGACCTCAAGACAGGGTTGCCATAGTTGTCTATGCCGGTGCCGCCGGTCTGGTGCTCGGCTCCACCACGGGCGACCAGAAGGATAAGATAATGAGGGCTATTGACAACCTCCGTGCAGGCGGCTCAACAGCAGGAGGAGAAGGGCTGAGGCTTGCCTATTCCGTGGCAGAAAAGAACTTTATCGACGGCGGAAATAACAGGGTAATTCTTGCTACAGATGGTGATTTCAATGTTGGTGAATCGAGCAACGGAGGGATGGAAAGGCTTGTTGAGGAGAAAAGAAAATCGGGAGTCTATATAACTGTACTCGGATTTGGCATGGGAAATTACAAGGATGACAAGATGGAGATTATAGCCGACAAGGGCAACGGCAACTATGCTTATATAGACAACCTACAGGAAGCAAGACGCGTCCTGGTGCGGGAATTTGGCGGTACTCTTTTTACAATTGCTAATGATGTCAAGTTTCAGATTGAATTCAATCCTGCAAGAGTGTCGTCATACAGGCTCATAGGATATGAGAACAGACTGCTGAATGATGAAGATTTCAATAATGACACAAAAGATGCAGGGGAGATGGGATCGGGGCATAATGTAACAGCTCTGTATGAGATAATACCGGCAGGCGCTGACGAAAGAGTACCTTCAATCGATCCGCTGAAATACCAGAAGGTCTCCTCTGCGCCGGAAAGCGGGCAGTCGAATGAATTACTTACAGTAAAGGTTCGGTATAAGGTGCCCGGTAATGAAACCAGCATTCTTATGGAGAAACCTGTTTCGGGAAATGGAAAGAAGATTGAGGAGGCATCGGAAAACATCAGGTTTGCTGCGGCGGTGGCTGAGTTCGGTATGCTGCTGCGCGATTCTGAATTCAAGGGAAATTCTGATTTTGAAAAAGTCATTGTGCTGGCCGGCTCGGCAAGGGGCGAGGATGAGGAAGGTTACAGAGCCGAGTTTATAAGGATGGTTAAGAGTGCGAAGGGGATGAAAAGTTCGGGTCTGCCTGAGTAGCAAACCCGAATCTGATGGTAGATCTTTAAATCCCGTAACAATATAAATTCTCCTTTACCGGGAAAAGAGGTGACATGAACCGATAATCAGCAGGAGGTGGTATCAAGCGGAGATACCACCTTTATTCTTTCAGGAACCTGTCAATTTCCCTGGCGGCTTTTCTGCCGGATGCGATGGCATTCACAACCAGGCTTGCGCCGGAAACGGAATCGCCGGCTGCAAATACTTTTGTAACATTAGTCCTGCAGCATTCGTCAGTTCTGATGTTGTTACGGTTGTCGAGCGCAAGACCCAGTTCACTGACAAGACCTTCAGTTACGGGATGGACAAAGCCCAGAGCCAGCAGCGCCATATCGGCAGGCACAATCCTTCGCGTATCCGGAAGGGGGATCATTGAAAGTTTTCCATTTTCATTTTTCCATTCGACATCTTCAATTTCAAGGCCGGTCAGATATCCGTCATTGCCAATGAATCTTAAAGTGGAAACGCTCCATAGTCGTTCGCAACCCTCTTCATGTGATGTGCTTGTTTTAAGAGTTTTAGCAACAAAGGGCCATGGGTTGGCAGGTAGACGTTTCTCGGGAGGTCTGGGCATGATCTCGATCTGTGTAACACTTGCAGCTTTTTGTCTTATAGCTGTACCCACACAGTCTGATCCGGTGTCGCCGCCGCCAAGAACGACGACTTTCAAACCTTCGGCCGAAATACGGTCGGAAGGAGGCAAAATTTCGCCGTCATTTATACGGTTCTGCCGTTTTAGAAAATCCATAGCAAAATGAATTCCCTTAAGGTTTCTGCCTTCAATATTCAGGTCGCGCGGTTTCATGGCCCCAATGGCGATACATACTGCGTCGTACATGTTAAGAAGGACCTTTCCGGGAATATCTTTTCCGATTTCGGTTCCGGTTCTTATCTCCAGACCTTCGAATGTCATTAAGTCAAGACGTCGGTCGATGGTTGACTTGCTTAGTTTAAAGTCAGGGATGCCGTACCTTAGGAGACCTCCGGCTTTCGGGTCTTTCTCGAACAGTGTAACGGAGTGTCCCCATTTGTTAAGGAGGTCGGCAGCTGCCATTCCGGCGGGTCCGCTTCCTATAACAGCGACTTTTTTACCTGATTTTTTACGGGCAGGTTTTGGTTTGATATACCCCTCCGAGAAGGCTTTTTCGGTTATGGCCACTTCGTTTTCGCGAATGGTAACCGGCTCTTCACCAATATTTAGTACGCAGGCGTGTTCGCAGGGAGCCGGGCAGATTCTGCCTGTAAATTCCGGAAAGTTATTTGTCTGGTTAAGTCTTTCGTATGCTTTTTTCCAGTCTCCCTTGTAGAGCAGGTCGTTCCATTCGGGTATAAGATTATCGACGGGGCAGGCCCAGTGGCAGAATGGAATACCGCAGTCCATGCATCTTGATGCCTGCAGCATGCGGTCGTCGCTGTTGAGCACCTGTTCAACCTCGCTGAAATCGCATATTCTTTCGTTCACAGGTCTGTTGCCAGCCTCTTTACGTTTTACTTTCAGAAATCCTGTAGGGTCGGCCATGATATTTATCTTTTAGTAATTTTTATCAATTTAGAAAATATATCAATTAATAATTTTTATTATCTGATAAATTTTATTACATGATAATTATTATCATCTGATAATTTTTATTACCTGATAAATTTTATTACCTGATAATTTTTATCATCTTGTAAAAATTCTTATTTAGTAATTCTTACTACCTGAAAAATTCTGTCATTCAGAAGCTCTCTCACCGTCAGTCTATCTTCCCCGGTCCAACTTCATTCTCTTCCCGCATAAGTTTATTTTCAATGATGATGCCCTCCCGAACCAAACTCAACATCCAATTCAACTCCGGCGATTTTCTTCTTTATCTCTTCCAGCTTCTGTTCCTGCAAAACCTTCTTGTAATCATAGGGTATAACCTTGATAAACATACCAAGCTGATTGTCAAAGTCATCCAGTATCTTCCTGGCTTTACTGCTGCCGGTGTAATAGTGATGCATCGACAAAAGCCTGCGCAACTCATGTGCCTCACTTATCTCCTCAACAAGGGAAAGCTCAACCATGCTCATGTTACAGAAATAATCAAAATTGCCGGTCTCGTTATATACATACGCAATGCCTCCGCTCATACCCGCTGCGAAATTATTGCCCGTCGAGCCGAGTACTACTACCCTTCCTCCGGTCATGTACTCGCAGCAGTGATTTCCCACGCCTTCTATGACTGCAATTGCTCCGCTGTTTCTTACCGCAAATCTTTCACCGGCCATGCCTGATATATACACCTCGCCGCCTGTTGCACCGTATAAGACAGTGTTTCCGATAATTATATTTTTATCCGGCTCAAACCGTGTTCCTGCAGGTGGCACGACAATGATCCTGCCGCCGGAAAGTCCCTTGCCCAGGTAATCATTCGAATCACCTTCAAGCCTGAACTCAACACCTCTTACAAGGAATGCACCAAAACTCTGTCCGGCCGAGCCCCTGAAATGACATTTAACAGTACCCTCGGGCAACCCTTCATTGCCGTATTTTTTAGCTATTACGCCCGAGAGCATTGCACCCACCGCCCGGTCGGTGTTTTTTATCTCTTTCTCAATGTTAACAGGCTTCCTCTCCTCAATAGCTTCATTGCATAGTGAAATAAGTTCCCTGTCGAGAACCTCATCAACCGGATGCTTCTGTTTTTCAACACAACGCAAAGGATTTACTGACGAGCCCTCCGGCATCCGGGTAAATGCGGTAAGATCAAGTTTTCTGGTCTTCCAGTGATCAACATCGTGGTTTCTTTCCAGAAGGTCAAACCTTCCGATAATTTCATTGAGCGACCTGTAGCCTGCAGAGGCAAGTATTTCCCTAACCTCTTCTGCAAGAAAGGTGAAGTAGTTTACGAGAAAATCAGCTTTGCCAAGGAATCTTTTTCTTAATACTTCGTTCTGAGTTGCTATTCCTGCAGGACAGGTGTTCAGGTGGCATTTTCTCATCATCACGCATCCAAGCACTACCAGGGCGGCCGTTGCAAAACCATATTCCTCGGCTCCCATAATTGCTGCCATTACTATATCGAAGCCGGTTTTCAGCTGCCCGTCGGCCTGAAGCACCACTCTTTTTCTGAGATTGTTCATCACAAGGGTCTGCTGTGTTTCGGCAAGACCCATCTCAAGAGGTAATCCTGCATGTTTAATTGATGAGGCGGGACTGGCACCCGTTCCTCCTTCGTATCCGCTGATGGTAACTATATCAGCTTTGGCTTTTACAACGCCTGCTGCTATTGTACCCACTCCGCTTTCGGAGACAAGTTTGACACTTATTTTTGCGTCAGGATTGACATTTTTGAGATCAAAAATCAGCTGAGCAAGGTCCTCGATAGAATATATATCATGATGGGGCGGGGGAGAGATCAGTGTTATCCCCGGAATGGAGTATCTTGTGCGGGCGATAATTTTGTCTATTTTATGACCCGGGAGCTGGCCTCCTTCACCGGGTTTGGCTCCCTGTGCAATTTTTATCTGGATTTCGTCCGCATTGACAAGGTACTCAGCTGTTACCCCGAACCTGCCGCTGGCTACCTGCTTGATGGCGCTTCTGGTGCTCACCCCGTCTTTCCCGGGCCGGAATCGTTCAGGATCTTCCCCGCCCTCACCTGTGTTGCTTCTGCCGCCTATCCTGTTCATTGCAATGGCAATGGTTTCATGGGCTTCGCGGCTTATTGATCCGAACGACATAGCTCCTGTTACAAACCTCTTCATAATATCGGAAGCAGGTTCAACTTCGGCCAGCGGTACGGGATTACCTGCCCTGATTTTAAACATGCCCCTTAAAAACGAGGGTTTTGAAGTGTCTGCATTGACCTTTGCCGAGAATTCCCTGAATTTGTTGTAGTCATTAGTCCTTGTACTCATCTGCAGAAGGGCAATTGTCTCAGGATTCCAGGCATGGTGCTCCCCGTACTTACGATATGAGTACACACCTTCTGTAAGGATTTCCGGGAGTGTTTCCTGGCTGAATGCCTTGCTGTGAGGAATCGATGCTTCACGTGCAATCTCCTCAAAGCCAATACCCTCAATCCTTGAAGGAGTGCCTGAGAAATATCTTTCGGTAACCTCACTGCTGAGACCTACAGCTTCAAATATCTGTGATGACCGGTAACTTCTGAGAGTGCTTATTCCCATCTTGGACATAATCTTCAGAATTCCTTTGCTGATGGAATTAATATAATTCTCCTCAGCCGTTTTGTAGTTTAGCTGAATGGCTTTCTCCTTAACAAGCTTTTCAATAATGGCAAAACTCATGTAAGGGTTTATCACACTTGCCCCGTATCCGAAAAGAAGAGCAAAATGCATCACTTCCCTTGGCTCGGCCGATTCAACAATTATGTCGATCTGCATTCTCTTGCGCTTAGCCACAAGGTGGTGATGAACGGCAGATACTGCCATAAGTGACGGAACAGGTGCATGATCCTTATCAATACCCCTGTCGGACAGAATAATGTAATTCTTTCCTTCATCCACCGCCCGTTCGGCTTCGGAACAGAGTCTTTCAACAGCCGAAACAAGTGCCTCCGCCCCACCTGCTGTCTCAAAGTGCATTTTGAGTGTAACACACGAAAAACCTTTGTATCTTAAGTTTTTTATTAAGTTAAAACTGGTATTATTAATAACGGGTATTTTGAACTTTACCATTTTGACATGGTCGGGTGTGGTTTCCAGCAGATTCTGCTGCAGAGAACCAAGGTAACCCGACAGGGTCATAACAAGTTCTTCCCTGATGGGATCTATCGGCGGATTTGTAACCTGAGCAAAGAGTTGTTTGAAATAATTGAATAACCTGTAGGGTTTCTGGGATAGAACAGCCAACGGAACATCGTTTCCCATACTTGACAGTGGCTCTTTCCCCGTGGCTGCCATCTCCAGGATTATTTTCTCGATATCTTCTTTCGAATAATTAAATGAAACCAGGTACCTGTTGTAATCTTCACCCATATCGGGAAGGACTTCGTGACCGGTCTCGATATCTTCAAGGTTTACCTGGTTTTGCTCAATCCACTTGCCGTAAGGCTGTTCGGCTGCCAGCTTTGATTTTATTTCTTCATCATACATTATCTTCCCCTCTTCCGTATCGATCAGAAGAATCTTACCCGGTTTAAGACGACCTTTTGCCATTACTTCCGATGGTTCAAATTTCTGGACTCCGGTTTCGGAACTCATTACTATAAGGTCGCCTGAGGTGATAACATATCTGGAGGGCCTCAGACCATTCCGGTCGAGCATACCGCCGATATATCTTCCATCTGAAAAGATGAGTGAGGCCGGGCCATCCCACGGTTCCATAAAGGTTGCATGGTAATGGTAAAAATCTCTTAGTGCCTGAGGCATGGGATTGCGGATGTTTATCGATTCCGGAATAAGAATTGACATCGCATAGGGAAGGGATTTTCCGCTCATTACAAGGAATTCAAGAACATTGTCGAGTGAGGCTGAATCGCTCTTGCCAGGTTCTATCACAGGGTAAATCTTCGAAAGATCACCCAATACATCCGATTTGAGAAGGGATTCCCTTGCTTCCATCCAGATCCTGTTGCCCTTAATGGTGTTTATTTCTCCGTTATGGCCGAGAAACCTGAAAGGCTGTGCAAGATCCCAGCTTGGGAATGTGTTTGTACTGAACCTGGAGTGCACCAGGGCAATTGCGCTCTGCATCCTCTCATCCTGAAGGTCGTAATAATAATCCTTTAACTGGTGCGATGTGAGCATACCCTTGTAAATAAGCACTCTGGTTGACAGACTGGGTATGTAGAAATAGTCTTTCTGGTTGATCGATGATTCCCTGATTTGTTTTTCAGTTCTTTTGCGGATTATATAGAGCTTTCGTTCAAGATCTGAATCCTGAAGATCCCCTTCAATAAAGATCTGCTTCATGAAAGGTTCGGTGGAGAGGGCTACTTCTCCCAGAACAGAATTATTCCTTGGAATGTCGCGGTAGCCTGAAATTTTAAGTCCCTCTTCCAGGATGATGTCTTTAAATATACCTTCACATGCTTCTGCATCGGCAGGGTCGGTGGGCAGAAAAATAATTCCTGTCCCGAAACATCCTGCCGGCGGCAATGCATAACCCTGGATGAGATAGAAATCTCTCGGCACCTGGATCATTATCCCTGCTCCGTCGCCAGTCTTACTGTCGGCTCCTTCAGCACCCCTGTGGCTCATGTTGCACAGGATTTCAAGTCCCTTTGAGATTATTGAATGCGATTTTTTCCCTTTGATGTGAGCGACAAATCCTATTCCGCAACTGTCGCGCTCAGCTTCGCTCAGATAAAGTCCTCTGTTTACAGGTCTCATTCTTTTATCGGTTAAATTTTATTAAAGCATTTGAGATTGATACTTAAAAAAAAACCGTTCTCTTTTGCTGAGAACGGTTTTTGAACAATCATGAAACTACCATTCTCAGCCTGATATATACCTCCTGAGAACAATAAGGTTTGATTTATTAAGTAAATTTAATCTCATCTGTCTTATAAATTTTGACAAAAATAACACTTCTACTTTAAAAACAAAAGAAATTTATAAAAAATACTTATTAACATTCTTTCCTCTTTTTCTGACATCCCGGGAAATGATGAAACTATGCCCGTATGAACTTGTTTAATACAAACCTCCCTGTATAGTGCACATATTTTACTGTCAGATATAAAATTTATCAATTAATCTCTGACTTCATTTTAGTTTCTTACATTTGTTTTATGGATAGTTCGGAAAAAAATGTATTTGTCATTTTCGGAGTTACAGGCGACCTGACCTACAGGAAACTTATCCCTGCACTCTATTCCCTTTATGCCCGGCAACTTATTCCGGAGAACCTGGAGATAATCGGAACAGGAAGGAAGAAAATATCACAGTCAGATTTAAATGCAAGGATGAGAGAAGGCATTGACTTGTTTTCGGAAGGCATTAAACCCGAAGAAAATATTGTGGATAAATTTCTTTCAAGGTTAACTTACTTTTCTTCTGATATGAGCTCTCCTGCAGATTACCGGTTGTTGAAAGAGCTGGTTGAAAAAACTGACGATAAGCCTGCAGAAAAGCTGAACTGTATATTTTACCTGGCTGTACCCCCCGGAATGTATACCGTAATCTCCGAAAGGCTTTATGAGTCGGGATTAAGCCGGGAGGATAACGGCTACAGGCGGTTTGTTTATGAGAAACCTTTTGGTTACGATCTGTGGTCGTGCAGGGAATTGAATCAGAAGCTTCATTCCCTTTTTAACGAGAGTCAGATTTACAGGATAGATCACTACCTCGGCAAGGAGACTGTCCAGAACATCCTTGTTACAAGGTTTTCGAACGGAATGTTTGAACCTCTCTGGAACCGGAACTACATTCATCATATCGAGATTACATCCGCTGAGAGTATTGGTGTTGAAAACAGGGGAAGTTATTACGAAACGGCCGGAGCTTTGCGTGATATGGTTCAGAATCACCTTCTTCAGATTGCCGGCCTGGCAGCGATGGAGCCTCCCTCATCTCTTAATCCGGATGCTGTCAGAAATGAGGTACTTAAGGTTTTCCAGTCGCTCCACCCTATAAAGGAAGAAGAAGTTGCTGCAAATGTTATCAGGGGACAATACACCGCTTCGGTGGTAAGAGGTCAGTGCCTGCCGTCATACAGGCAGGAACCGGGTGTCGACCCTAATTCAAGGACTGAAACCTATGTTGCCATTAAGTTCTTCATCGATAACTGGCGCTGGGGAGGTGTCCCGTTTTATATGCGTACAGGCAAACGTCTTCCTGTTAAAGTTACTGAGATAGTCGTCCATTTTAAACCTACACCCCATTTTCTTTTTCATGTGGACGACATGAACAAGGCAGTTAATCAAATGATTATAAGGATTCAGCCAGATGAAGGCATCCTGCTTAAATTCGGCATCAAAAAACCTGGCGGCGGATACGGTGTTGAGAATGTAAATATGGATTTTCATTATTCAAGCCTCAGTAATACAAGAGTGCCAACTGCTTATGAACGATTGCTGGGAGATGTTTTTAACGGGGATTCAACACTCTATGCGCGCGACGACATCGTGGAAACAGCCTGGAAATTTATTGAACCCGTTCAGACTGCGTGGGCTACAAACCTGGATATAAAGATCTTCGGTTACCCTGCCGGGACATGGGGGCCCGAAAATGCTGACAAACTTATTGAGGGGGAAGGCCTTACATGGAGATATCCATGCAGAAACCTGGCTGACGACGGCATTTACTGCGAACTGTAGAACAAAATGGAACAGATTATCAAAGTCTCAAGGGATAATCACGAACTGGCTATGGAAATTGCCGGCGACCTTGTGCACACTCTAAATCAGATACATTCTGAAGGCAGGAAAGCTGCACTGGCACTTTCAGGGGGAAATACACCAAAACAGTTTTTTTCAGTGCTGGGTAACCTTTACAGGGATTTTGAAGGCTGGCAGAATACATTATTCTTCTGGTGTGATGAACGCTGCGTGCCTCCAGACAGCCCCGAAAGCAATTACAGAATGGTTCAGGAGGTTTTTTTTGATAAAGCGGCGGTCCCCCGCGGAAATATTCACAGGATAATGGGAGAAAATGAGCCCTGGATGGAAGCGGAAAGATACTCTTCAGAAATTCTTGAAAATGTGCCGCTACGTCTCGGAGTTCCCAGATTTGATATTATCTACCTGGGCCTCGGGG
>Ga0116146_1004169_pt1 | contig 11351 bp, 18 predicted proteins | sample AD_JPNHG2_MetaG_FD_89748 | JGI IMG/M metagenome (GOLD analysis project Ga0116146, IMG submission 89748) | Active sludge microbial communities of municipal wastewater-treating anaerobic digesters from Japan - AD_JPNHG2_MetaG | ecosystem: Engineered > Bioreactor > Anaerobic > Digestate | place...
CTCGACCTGGTAGCTGTACTCCCGTAAATCAAACTGGTAAGGTACCGTCACCGTCACCTTTCCCGCTGCCGTCTCATTTCCACTCTTTAGTTTCAAGTTCATTCTTCTACTGCTTCCGAGCCGCCTTACTGGGGCCGCCCGCATTTACACCCCCAATATCACATAAGCGCTTATCACACGCAACCCTTTTTTTCACTTTTCCACCTCCGTACTTATACGGAAGCCCGATCCGCCCCATCCGTCCCATCCGGCCGCCACTTCTCACCTCTCAACGCTCACTTCTCGCTTCCCCCAACCCCCTTCCACGTTAACATCCGCCCATAATAAAATGACCGCCCAAACCAAACCCGCGCCCGCCACGGCGCCCGCCTGATGCCCTCTTGGCCGCATCCACCAAAGATCATTCACCCCTCCGCGGCCACCTCTCCGCCGCCGCCCTCTGCGAACTCACCGGCCTCACCGACCGCCGCCACCGCCAGATCGCCGCCGAAGGCTACTACCCGCCCCCCGACCGCGGCCGCTACCGCATCAAAGAAACCCTCATCGGCCTCTTCCGCTACTACCGCGAACAGCTCCACAAAAAAGAAGACAACCTCGCCACCGAACGCAAAAAATACACCATCGCCCGCCGCGAAAAACTCGAACTCGAAACCGACCTCCTCCGCCGCCGCTACATCCCCCGCGCCGAAATCGGCCCCCACCTCCGCAACCTCGCCGCCCACCAGCGCGCCACCCTCCAGCAAAAACTCGAAACCGAACTCCCCCCCAGACTCGCTGGCCTCGACCCCCTCGAAATCCAGCAACGCCTCGCCGAAACCACCGACACCCTCTGCCGCATCTTCCAGCAATCCACCCGCCAATGGCTCGACCCCCCGCCCCCGCCCGACGCCAAACCTAAACCCACCCCCAAGCCCGCCAAAAAGAAACAACCCCCATCCTCCCCATAACCCGATCCGCCACAGCCGCCCCATCCGTCCGCCCCCTTCTCCATTCTCACTTCTCCCTTCTCACTTCATGACCTCATTAGATTTTCTCGCCGACTCCATCGCCGCCGGCTGGGAACCCCCCTTCCGCGGCGAAATCTACGACTTCGCCCGCACCATCGACCTCCAAAACGGCTACGCCATCAAAGGCCCCTTCGAAATCGAAAAAACCAAATACCTCATCGAACCCCTCCAGGCCCTCCGCAACCCCCGCATCCGCACCGTCATCATCCGCAAAGCCGTCCAAACCGGCGGCTCCCTCCTCGCCGACATCTGGGTCCCCTACCTCATCCGCTGGGACCCCGGCGACCTCCTCTGGCTACTCCAGGACGACGACTTCGCCGGCAAATACATGGACGAACGCTTCATCCCCGGCTGCCTCAAACGCACCCCCGGCATCCCCGAACTCCTCGCCCACGGCGGCCGCTTCGCCCTCCAACGCCACCAAATCCTCCTCCCCCTCATGTCCGTCATGATCGGCGGCCTCAACGAAAACAACGTCCAGGCCCTCTCCAAACGCTACCTCATCATCGACGAAGCCTGGCTCTCCGGCCGCTCCGGCCTCATCTCCCAGGCCAAAGCCCGCACCACCGCCTACCCCTGGAACTCCAAAACCCTCATCATCTCCCAGGCCGGCGAAACCGGCGACGACTTCGACCTCGAATGGCAAGCCTCCGACCAGCGCCACCTCCACTTCCGCTGCCCCCACTGCCAATACTCCCAACCCTACGAATTCTCCCGCAAACGCGACGACGACTCCTGGGCCGGCATGAAATGGGACACCAACGACACCACCTGCCCCAACGGCAAATGGAACTACGACCTCGTCGCCCGCACCGCCCGCTACGAATGCTACCACTGCCGCCAGCCCATCCCCGACACCCCCGCCACCCGCCGCCAGCTCAACGACTCCGCCCACTACCTCCCCACCCGCCCCGACGCCGAAACCGGCATCGCCGGATTCTGGTGGCCCGCCGAAGCCTCCCCCCACACCGCCTTCGGCTCACTCGTCATCCGCTACCTCAAAGCCAAACAACAAGACCACGACTTCGCCTACCAGCTCCCCCTCCGCGAATGGTACCAAAAATACCGCGCCACCCCCTGGAACCCCAACCTCACCCAGCACCTCCAGCGCGCCGCCTACGAACCCTACGACATCACCACCGACTGGCCCGACGAAGCCGCCCGCTTCCTCACCGTCGACTGCCAAAAAGACCTCAAAGACTTCTGGTACGTCGTCCGCGCCTTCAGCAAAACCGGCGAATCCCGCCAGCTCGACCGCGGCCGCGCCGAAAACTGGGACCAAATCGCCGAAGTCCAAAAACGCTGGCACATCCTCGACCAATACACCTTCATCGACGCCGGCTACGAACAAACCCGCTGCGCCCTCGAATGCGTCCAGCACGGCCACATCGGCACCGCCAAAATCGGCAACCGCACCAAAAAAATCTGGTTCTGCTGGACCCTGTTGAAGGGCAGCGGCCTCGACACCTTCCTCCACCCCGACCCCCTCACCGGCGCCAAACACCGCCGCATCATCTCCCGCCTCGACTGGATCGACCCCCACCTCGGCCGCCACCGCCCCGCCGGGCCCGCCCACGCCCCCGCCGCCCGCGTCCCCCTCTACTCCTGGTCAAACCTCCACGTCAAAGACATCCTCCGCCGCCACCGCGACCAGGACCGCGCCCCCAAATTCCTCTCCCTCCCCGACCCAGAACCCCACGACAACCCCTGGTCCTACACCGCCCAAATGAACTCCGAAATCCGCGACCAGATCTACGACCCCAAAGGCCGCAAAACCTCCGTCTGGCGCCCCATCCCCCGAAGACCCAACCACTACTGGGACTGCGAAGCCATGACCATCGCCGCCGCCCTCATCACCGGCCTCATCGGCGCCGAAGAAGAGAAAAGTGAGAAGTGAAAAGTGAGAATTCTCACTTCTAAACTCTCACCTCCTGGAAAACCTCCCTCACCACCGGCCCCAGCAACTCCCGCAACCGCGCCCGCGACGCCTCCGGCCACTCCCGCACCGGATGCGCCGCCAGAAAACTCATCGCCCGCGCCACCCGATTCAACCCCTCCAAATCCGCCAGCCAGCCCCCCTTCCCAGCCGCCCGACCCAGCCCCTCCTTCCGGCTCCCCTCCCCGTCACCCAGCAGCAACCGCAACTCCTTCGCCGGCCCCAGCGCCTCATCCGCCCGCTGCGCCCGCAACATATACCGCGTCGCGCTCCGCGCGCTCACCTGCGGACAATTCGCCCGCAGCCAGTCATACCACTGCCCATGCGGCACCAACTGCCGCGCCTTCAGCAACCGTTGCCCCTGCAAAATAATCTCCGCCGCCGCCCCCGTCAGCCGCTCCGCCACCTGCCCCCGCACCGCCGCCAGCGCCTCCTCCCCCGCGTTAATCTCCCGCGCCAGCCGCCGCAAACCATCCACATGCATCAACTCATTCATCACGCCCTCCTGGACGCCGCATATGCACCGTCTTCACCGTCGGAAACTCCACCTTAAACCGGTCATGCCATCGCCCCAGACTCTGCTTATACCGCCCAAACCCCCGCGCCACCGCCGTCAAACTATGCCCCCGCAGCTCCGGCAGAAAAATCCAGCACACAATAATCGCCCGGATCAATAACCCATTCGGATTCCGCATCCCATCCTGCCACACCCACCGCACCAGCGCCTGGAACCCCCGCATCGCCCCCTCCAGCTCCGCCGCCGACAATCCCCCCAGCCCCGGCTCCTCCACCGCCGGCTCCACCGCCCCATAATCAAACTGCACAATCGGCACCCGCCCCCCATCCTCGCCGAAGCCATAATCCGTCATCGGCTGCAACATTCGCACAACCCATGCCACACCCCACCACCCCCCGTCAAGCCTCAACCCCACCAAACCCCCGCCAATTCAACCACTTCGCTTTGCCTTTGCCTCGCCGCGCCTCGCCGGGCCTTGCCTTTGCTGCGCCTTGCGGGGCATGGCCGTGCCTTTGCTGCGCTTTGCGCCGCAACGCCTAGCGCCGCCTTTGCCGCGCTTTGCCAAGCGTCGCCGCGCCTTGCCCAGCCTTTGCTACTTCTCCTGCCACTCAAACCGCCCCTTGCCTGAGTTGCGCCACTGCCCAAGCCCACGCAGCCGCCCATACCCCAGCCAGGCCGCCACATACCCCTCCAGCTCCCGCGCCAGAATCCGCACCTCAAACTCCAGCACACTCCCCGCCGGCACCGTCTCCGACCGGCACACACTTACCCGCGGCCCCTGCGCCGTCTCCGCCCGCAACGGCCGCTCGCACACCCCAATCGCCCCCCCCGCCGGCAGCACAAACGGAATAAACCGCGGAAACACGAAAATCCCCCCGTCAATCTTCGTCTTATACGCCGCCAGCTTCTCCAGCCCGTTCCGCGCCTCCCGGTCAAACCGATTCATCGCCCCGCACGCATCCTTAAAGAAACCCTTCACCTGGTAATCATAAATCCCCGCGCGCCCCCCCTCCCGGTGAAACACCGTCGTCCCCGCCTCCTCCCGATGCTCCGCCCGCTCCAGCTCATCCCGCTGCGGCGTCCCGCTCGGATGCTTGCTCGCAATAAAATCCGCAAACACATCCGCATTCGCCGCCTTCGTCCCCAGCATCTCCTCCACCAACACTAACCTCACGTTCATCTCATTTCCTTTCGTTATCAGTTATCCGTTCACTTTGCCAATCCGGCCGCCAACCGGCCGAAAATCATCTCCCACCCCCCGCCCCATCCCATCGCGCCCACAGCGCCACCCACACGCCCAGCCCCAAAAATTCGTAAAACCAAATCGTGAAACTGAAATCACTTTTCCGCCCCACTCTCACCCCCCCCCAATCCGCGCTTGGTAACCTGTTCGATATCATCTGGGTTTAGAAGACTCCTATCGGGCGGTGTGTTGAACTAGCCTTGACCCACCATTATCACTTGGCCTCTTCCACCTCACCCACAAATCCCTCATCCACCCACCTGGTGAGTATATTCGGCGCAGCGCGCACGCATATTTTAGTTCACCCAAAAGCGTGGCGACAATGGCAGGTTGTGATTTGACCATCCAAAACCAGAAGCGTTTACTTTCGTCATTCTTTTCTGGATCGAATGCCCCGACTTTTATCAATTTATCCAACAGCTCACGACGCTCTGCTCTTCGCGTTCCTGTTCCCGAATCAGGAGCAGCACATGATACAATGTCCATATAATGCTTCTTCGAAGAAGCATTATTACATTGTTCATTGTTACATTGTACATGTGTCGTACCAGAATCGGGAACAGCGCACGATTTGCCTGCTACCATTGAAGATTCTAAGTCGTTCCCGAATCGGGAACGATGCATTTGTGTACCAGATTCGGGAACAGCGCACGCCTGGCCGGACGCCTCAATAAATCCTTCTCGCAACATATCAGGCAGCCCTGGCGGCGGCGATAGCAGCTCTATCTGCCTGATCACATCCACATCCTGCATCCGCACTGGCACCCGCCAATTCGCGCACGGATCGCCTGGCGGAGGCAGCAGCATAAATCCATAGCACCCATCCTGCTCCTCACGAATAACCTGGCATGCCTTCAGCCGCCGCAAAATCTTCGACATGTTCCCGCGCGAAATTCCAGTCGCCGCGCAAAAAAATTTCAACGCCGGAACATACGCAGTCGCCCGGCCAGCGCCGAAAGACGCCTTCCGCAAAAACTCCAGCACCCGCCATTCCCGCTCCGAAAAATCGTGCCGCGAAATAGCATCCGCCAGCCTCAGACTAGCCCGATCGTAATTTGTCAATCCTCCGCTCATAGTCACTTTCTCTTTTAAAACTCCTCCAGCACCCAAGCCCCGCAGCCCATCCACGGACTGCGCCCGATCACCCCAGGATCAGGACACGCCTTCTTCCGCCGCCACTTGCAGCAAAAGCAGCTCTCCACCCGCTGCTCAACAAAATCACCCGGACAAACCGGATTCCCCGATCCCGGAGCCTTCTTGTGCGGCCCGCGCCGCAAAAACGAATCCAGCCCACACGCGCGACAATAATACATCACCTCACTCACCACGCTCCTCCTGGCCGGCCCGCGCGCCCGCGCGCTGCAAAGCCTGTTGCACCAACTCCGCCACCAGCGGCTCCAAAACCCGCCGCAGCGCCGCCCGCTTCTGCTCCGCCGCCAGCCCGCCAGATTCCACCCAGCCAGCCGCCGCACCTTGCGCGCAGTGAAACACCATCACGCCACCCAGTTCTTCCTCCGCAAACCGCAACCGCCCACCAACCCGATATGCCGTCAGCCTCCCGCTCCGCACCCACCGATCAAACGTCCGCACCGTAACCCCACACCGCGCCGCCGCCGCCTTCCGGCTTAACAACCGCGGTTGACCATTCCCACCCATCGCCTCAAATCGTCCTGCCCTTGCTGGGCATGGACTTCACATGCCAAATCATCGCCTGTCTAAAATGCCAATTCAGCTGCACCAGCGTCTCCTCCGACACCCGCGTATAAGAATGAAACGGCCGCAGCTCCTTCGCCAGCCGCAGCAGCTCCTCCCGCACCGCCCGCCGGTTTAGCCACGGCGTCTTATTCAACGTCCGCGCCCGCCTGGCCACTCGCGCATCCTCCCCCAACCCCCGCGCCCGCGCCGTCACCACCCAGCTCCAATCCCGGCCAGCACCATGCCGAGCAGCAACCCCACCCCAAACGCCGCCGCCGAATACGCCACCACCCACAACGCCCGCACCGCCGCCAGGTGCCGCCGCTGCCGCGCCAGCCGCCGATTCATATCCGACACATCCAAAAACGCTTCCATCATTTCACATCCTTTCCATCAACTGCTGCCTCAACTCATCCGCCACCACCCCATACGTCCGCGTCTCAAACCGCAGCCGCATCCCGCCAAACTTCTCGATCTCCTCCGCCGTAAACCGCCCCAGCACCCCCTCCGCCCGATCGCGGATCGCCCGCACCACACCCTCATCCGTCGCACTCACATCCAGGCGAAGCCTCGTCGTATAAAACCGCCGCCGCGCATCGGCCGGCCTCACCTCCGCCCGCGCCCGGCGCGCCGGCGCCTGCCGTTTAGTTTTCATTGAGTTTGCTCGATTTCCTTTTCAGTGCCCGATTCAAATACTTTCGGAACGCCTCGCGCTGAAGATCTGCTGCCTTCAGATACCTGCGCGCGGCAAGCTGCATAAACGCCTGCTTCGTCCCCTTTGGGACCCGCGTCTTAATCGACTCTGGATTCTTTTCACTCGTAATCATGTGTGCCCGATTGTGCACCAAATGGGAACAGCGTCAACACTTTCTTGAATTTGCGTCATCCGTACTTATACGGATGCCTTGCAGATAGTAACCCGGATTTTAATGCCCGTGATTTTCTGGCTTGAACTCCTGGCACATTGTTCCCTATTGTACCACTTATGCGAGACCCGTATGTATCGCTCCGCCCGCTTCGAAAAAATCCTCCCGCTCACGCTACCCCGCGCCCCCTGCCACGCCCAACGAACTGAACGACGCCCCCCCACCCGCCAAACGCAAACGTGCCGCATAATTCATCTGCAAGACCACCTCCCCCGCCCTACCCCATGAACTCCCCCGCCCTGGAAACCTGCCGCTGCCGGCGCTGCGGCGCCGACATCGAATTCGACCCCGCCACCTTCATCCCCTCCCACCAAACCGCCCGCGCCACCATCGGCCAAAAAATCACCTGCCCCTGCTGCGGCCTCGCCACCGAACTCACCCGCGCCCGCACCAGCCCCGCCGCCCACGCCGGGCCCACCCTCCTCTACCTCGCCGCCGCCGCCCTCATCATCTTCGGCGGCGGCATCGGCATCCTCGGCGGCCTCATCCTCATCGCCCTCGGCCTCATCCTCGCCCAACTCCAACGCTGATCCGCAACCCCGGCCTCAGAAAATGCGCCCCCCCGCCACCAACTCCAGGCGCGACCGCCGGCCCGCCAAACTCCTCCCCGCCGGCGACACCTTCGTCAAAATCTTCGGCCGCGACCCCGGCCCCTACACCATCCAATGGCGCGACCTCCACGGCCGCCGCCGCCGCACCACCCGCGCCACCTGGAAAGCCGCCCACACCCTCGCCCAACACCACGCCGCCCGCGCCGCCAACACCCACACCGCCATCCGCCAGCTCACCCCTCTGGACGCCGCCGGCTACCTCCGCGCCCTGGAAAACCTCCACCCCACCGGCCAATCCATCGAACACGCCACCGCCGAACACGCCCACCGCCAGCAACGCCTCCAGGCCCTGGGCATCTCCTTCGACGCCCTCGTGGACTGGTACGAACAAAACCGCCCCCGCCGCTTCCGCCCCCTCCACATCCCCGAACTCGTCGCCGCCTTCACCGCCCAAAAAGCCGGCACCATCTCCCCGGACTACCAAACCCACCTCGAACGTCAGCTCCAAAAATTCGCCGCCGCCTTCACCGTCCCCCTGCACACCCTCACCGCCGCCGACCTCCGCGCCTGGATCGCCCGCCTCACCGACCGCCACGGCCGCCCACTCGGCCCCCGCGCGCGCCACCATTACCGCGCCGCCCTCGCCCAACTCGCCCGCTTCGCCCGCGCCGAAAACCACCTCCCCCGCACCTGGGACGAACTCGAACACGTCCCCACCGCCAAAACCAAACCCGCCGAAATCAAAATCCTCGCCCCAGAACAACTCCTCCGCCTCCTCACCGCCCGCCAGCACGCCGAAACCCACGGCCACGCCCACAAAACCCTCATCCCCTTCCTCGCCCTCCAATCCTTCGCCGGCCTCCGCCACGCCGAAACCCTCAAACTCGACTGGCGCGACATCCACCTCGACGAACGTTACCTCTACGTCTCCAAAGGCATCGCCAAAACCGGGCGCGACCGCATCGTCCCCATCGCCGAAAACCTCACCGCCTGGCTCGCCCCTCATCTCCGCCGCCACGGCCCCGTCACCCCCATCACCGCCAGCCACGCCCTCACCCACGCCAAACGCGCCGCCGGCCTCCCCGCCGCCCGCGACGAAACCCGCAACATCCTCCGTAAATCCTACATCAGCTACCGCCTCGCCCTCACCAAAAGCATCGCCCAGGTCGCCGAAGAAGCCGGCAACTCCCCTGCCATCATCCGCCAGCACTACGGCCGCCCCATTCCCGAAGCCGAAGCCCAACGCTGGTTCTCCATCCTCCCCTCCGCCCCCGAAGTCCTCCAACTCAACTTCACCCGTCCTTGATCCCACCAAATCGGAAAGGCGCCACCTACAAAACAGTCACGAAACAGTCACGATTCCAGCCAACAACACCAAAACCCAAATAAAATCAGCCACTATCCAGAGATGGTTAACCTCTGGCGCGCGGCAGCCGATGCATCATCAAAAAACCATTTGCAGCCAAGCCTGGCAGCGTATTTTTCACTTTTTGCCGGGCCATCACAAAAACACAAAAAGCGTCAAAAGCGGACACAAGCGGACAATCTGCTGTCACGAATAGTCATGGACTCCGGTCGGGGCGCCAGGGCCTGGGGGCGCGATCAGCGCTCCATTGGGTGATCTGGTCAATACATTCCCGCACCGGCTGGATCAGCGCCGACGGCGGCGGAGCAGGCCGGCCGCTCGCGCGATCGCTCAGATACTGCGCCGCGGCCAGGAAGGTATCCAGCCGCGCCTCAACCTGCTCCAGCGCCAGCCGGGCCAGGCGCCGCTCCTCAAGCAGGTGCGCCAGCGGGCCGTCCCGATCCGTCACGGCCCGCAGGACGCCCTCCGGCGCCGCCGCGCGCGGCGTATTCGAGTGCCGTCGCTGCGCGAGGCGCCTCACTCGCAGGTGATCGCGCAGGGCCGGGTGATCTCGACCACCCGGTTGGTCTGCCCGGCATCATTGCCGCTGCGCTGCCGATATTCCACCGCTCGCGCGCCGGTGGCGAAGATAATCTTCTCCCCCGGCTGGAGCGGGTAAAGCGCGCCGCGATAAGCGCAACTGGTGGCCAGCAGCGCGCCGCCCAGGATGGCGATAAACGTTTTCATTGCTTTTTTTCTGGAACTACCGTCTCGTCCCACCTCAGCCGCGGCGACATTGGAATCCAATCCGGCGGCACTTTCCAGGGCGCCACGCGCTCCAGCAGCCGCCGGCCGGGCCCCAGCGCTATGGCGACCAGCATCAGCGATTCCGAGCAGAATAACCGCCGCTGGCTCGACGCCGGCTCGAAATTCAGCCGCCCGGGAAACCCCAGCAGCATCGTATAATCATATTTGCGCCCCAGCATCCCCTCGCACATCGCCCGCGCCACCGACACTTCCGCCGCCGTCAGCGGCTCCACATACGCGAATAAATCCACCTGGCAGCCGCCGTTATTCTCGCTCAGCCCCGCCGCGCGCACAAACCCGCGTGGCGTCGCCTCATACACCACCCCGTCCGCGAACACGATCGCCGCGTGCGAATAAACCGAGCGCGTGAACCACTGGATCATCCCGCTCACCACCCCGCGGCCGCGCACCAGCGCAAATCTCATGGCTTGGCCGCCGAAACCCCCAGTGCCTGCAAGCCGGAAAACACCGCGTTGATCGCCGTCGCGTCCGTGCTCGATTTTTGCACCGCCAGCGTCGTCTGGAACCCATTGGTGTCCCGCAGCCCAAACGAAATCCCCTCGCTCGACCACAGAAACCGCCGCGACGACACCGTCAGCGACCCGTCCGGGGAGCGAGTCCCCTCGATCATGGCGCAGCCCGCCGTCGCCAGCGCCGCTGTCACCACCGCTATTTTCAGCATCATTCTCATGTGATTATTTTCTCCTCCGCGCCGCCGCTTTGCTCCATTTCATCCAGCCGACGCTCGTAGTCCTTCGGGCACCAGGACGGCCGCTTGCCGGGCTTCACCGGGCAGACCGCCGGCGGCCGGCCGTCCCGGCAGCCCTGGCAAATCACGTATGAATCCCGCCGCCACCGCCAGACCGCATACCCCAGCGTCACCAGCCCGGCCGCCAGTTGCACCAGGTGATTCACCTGGATCAGGTTTACCGCCAGCAATACCGACCCGTTCGGCAGCACCACCGACAGCACATCCGCCAACCGGCCGCCCGATATGTTTTCCTGAACGATCATTCAACCAGCCGCCGCCGTCAACCGCCTCGCCTCAAAATCTCACCTCCTGCCAGGTCAGCGTGCCGCCTGGCACGGGCCGGTAAAATCGGCTGCCCGAGCGCGGGTTCAAATGCACCGCGTTCGTTTCCGCCAGGTATTCCCACGGCCCGGCCAGCGAGGCCGCGTAAAACATGCCCGTGGACGTGCTCGAAACCGCAATCACCCGGTTGGTCAGCGGCTCTGGGGCTATCCGCAGCGTGCCCGTCAGGTTCGTTCCATAGTGGTTGGTGGCGATATAAACGCGGGAGGATTTGCCAAACGCCACGGAATA
>Ga0116146_1004178_pt1 | contig 11332 bp, 10 predicted proteins | sample AD_JPNHG2_MetaG_FD_89748 | JGI IMG/M metagenome (GOLD analysis project Ga0116146, IMG submission 89748) | Active sludge microbial communities of municipal wastewater-treating anaerobic digesters from Japan - AD_JPNHG2_MetaG | ecosystem: Engineered > Bioreactor > Anaerobic > Digestate | place...
AACTTTAAAATCTCGTTTTTTCTTGATTGAGGGATAATTTTTATGCTCCCCTGTTCTATCAGGTCTTTTAGTTTGTCCTCATATTGGCTTAATCGGAAAAAATAATTTTCTTCTTCAATCAATTCCAACGGCTTCTTATGCTCTGGACAAAGTCCTCCTTCCAATTCCTGTTCTTTATAAAACTCTTCGCAGCCCACGCAGTAAAACCCTTTGTATTTTTTTTTGTAAATATCCTTACTGCATTGCTGCCAAAGCTTTTGCACTCCTTGAATATGCCTAGGCTCAGTAGTTCTGATAAAATCATCATAAGAAAGATTAAGGGCTTGCTTTAAATTAAAAAACCTCTCTGCATATCTATCAACCAAATCTTTTACAGAAACTCCTTCTTTTTCAGCGCTTTGAACATTTTTTAAACTATTTTCGTCAGCTCCGCTTAAGAAAAAAACGTCGTTTCCGGTTAAACGATAATAACGGGCGATAACATCAGCCTGAATTTTTTCCAAAGCATGTCCCAAATGAGGCAAAGCATTAACATAATCAATGGCAGTAGAAAGAAAAACTCTTTTCATAGGTTCTTTTTTGAGGAAAAATATGATTTTATTGTTTCATAAAATGTTCCTACCAAAGGAATGGCTAAAATTGCTCCCACTATTCCCAGCAACCTGCCTCCGATTAAAATGGAAAGCAAAATCAGAAAATTAGGAATGCCTACCATTTTTTTTGTGAAAAGCGGAGTAAAGATATTATTATCTATTTGCTGGATAATAAAGCAAATGATAGCCGCCCAAAACGCTTTAACCCATGAATCAAGAAAAGCAACCAAAACCAAAATAGCTCCGGAAACAATCGGACCAAGAAAAGGAAGAATGTTCAGGGCTCCAGCCAGCAAAGATAAAGAAAAAGTAAATCTTATATTCAACAAACAACAAGTTAAAAAGGTAAGCAAGGCAACGCCAATAGAGCATAAAATCCTGCTGCCGAACCAATTAGAAACCTTATTCTGGCTTCTCTCCCAAAGTTTGAGAATGTTTTCTTCCCAATCTTTTGGCGAAATTGTTTTAAGCAATTTTAAAATATCTTCTTTTTCAATGGAAAAGAATAAAGCCAAGGCAAAAATAGTCGTGCCGGCAAAAATACTGCCGAAAAGAGAATAAATCAGTCCGAATATATTAGAAGAAACCTGCACCAAAGAATCTTTGAGAGTTAAAACAAAAGAAGCAATGTTCTTAAACTCAAAACCAAGAGAGGAAATGGTCTGGGGCAGTCCTTCCAAATAAACAGAAAAATTGGAATAAAAACTTTGCATCTCCAAAATAATCGGCGGAGCTAGAAAATAGGCCAGAGCAAAAATTATCAAAAGAGAGCCGAAATAAACAAAGAAGCCAGCCGCTGGGCGAGGAAACTTTTTCTTTTCCAAAAGGTCAATCAAGGGATTGAAAAGAATGGAAAGCACTAAAGCCAAAACAGTCCAGATTAAAACATCTTTAAGCAAAAAGGCAAAATAAAGAAAGATAAGAACAAAAAAGAATTTAAAGACAGCTGACCAGGCAATATCAATTTCTTGTTTCATAATTTTAATAATTTTTTAAATTGTTTCTCTTCTTTTAACGGACCGATTAAAGCCAAATTAAGGTTTTCTTCTTGAAACATTTCTTTGGCCGCTTTTTGCAGGTCAAGAGAGCTTACTTTATCAATTTTGGCAAAAACTTCTTCAATGGTTAAAATTTTATTCATCAATAATTCCTGAAGGCCAAAATGAGTTGCCTTGTCATCTGAAGATTCCAGACTCAATATCATTTTCCCTTTAAAATAATCTTTGGCTTTTTTTAATTCTTCCTGGCCTATCTTTTGCTTAGCCATTTTGCCGTACTCTTTTACAATAGTTTGAATTACCGGAAAAAGCTTGGCTTGGTCTACTCCGGCAAAAGTACAAAGCCAACCGCTGTCAATCATTGATTCATTAATAGTTCTTACATAATAGGCAGCGCCCAGTTTTTCCCTTACTTTAATAAATAATCTTGAACTCATCATTCCTCCTAAAATTATCGCCAAAAGACTGGCAGCAATTCTCTCTTCATGAAATAAATCATAGGCCTTAACCCCCAAAGCCACATTTACTTGTTTGGTTTTTCTTTGGTCAATCAAAACTCTTGATTCTTTTTTTCTTTCTTCTGTTTTGAATTTGGGATTAGCTTTGCCTTTTTTGATTGAACGGAAAAGTTTCTCCACTTTTTCAATTATTTCTCTTTCATTTATTTTTCCAGCTACGCAAACTACGGTATTCTCAGAGGTGTACTGCGAAGAAATATAATTAAGAATGTCTTGCCTTTTAATTTTGGAAACCGTTTCTTTTGTTCCGCCGATATCCCACCCTGCCGGCTGGTCTCCATAAAAAACTTCTTTCCAAAGCTGGCTAATATGCATTTGGGGATTGTCATTATACATATGCAGCTCTTCAATAATTACTCCTCTTTCTTTTTCAATTTCTTGGGCAGGAATACGGGAGTTAAGAAAAATATCAGAAACCCAAGACAAGGCAATATCTAAATGCTCAGCGTTTACTTTGGCATAATAGCCAGTATACTCTTCTCCGGTAAAAGCATTAAAATCTCCTCCCACTCTGTCCAAAAACTCAGCCACATCTTTTGGCTTTTCTAATTTTTTTGTTCCCTTAAAAAACATGTGTTCCAGAAAATGAGAAAGGCCGGAAAGGTCTTTGCGTTCATATTCAGAACCAGCTCCAACTACCACCAACACTGTTGCCGCTTTAGCACTTTTCTCAGGAACAGTAACTATTCTTAATCCGTTTTTGAGGATTGTTTTTTTGAACATGCTTTTAATTTATTTTTAAGTTCTCTCATTTTTAATTCTCTTTCCACAGTAAAGTCAAAAAACTTTTCCAGCTCTGCCACCCTTTTCTGCAACTCTTCTTTTGATTTATCTGATTCTTTTTTCAAAGAATAAAGCTTTTCTGAAAGTTTGCTGAAATTATTGCCCAAATCAACCAATTCTTTATCCAAACTGCCAACCATAAAAACATTCTTTTTGTCTACATCCAAGGTGCGGCTGAATTTATCTATTTCATAAAAAGAACGGTAAAGATAGCTGTAAATAACCCGGCCGATGATTAAAGCCATGGTCAGGCCGATTAAAATCAAAACAATAATATTAAAATCAACAGGGCGAACGCAAACTAATATTACCAAAACAGCGAAAAAAGGAAAGAGGAAGACGAAATAAAACTTGGATTTAAGGCTGGATAAAACAATGTCTTCAGCAATTTCTCCTTTTTTAAAAAGAAGTTCCCGACCTTGTTTAATTAAAGGAAAAACCACTTGCTGGGAAAAAAACAGGCTGAAAGAAGTAAAAAAGAACAACCCAATCAGGCCTGAAGCTAAAACTACCAAAAAAGACACCCAGTAAGCTCCCAGCAAAGAAACTCCAAAAGAAATAAAAGCCACTGCCATTAAACCAGAAGCAAAAGAAAAAAGATAAACATCGCGGCAAAAACTCACCAAAGCTTTAAGGGTTTCTTTTATTTCTTCCTTGCTCAGGTCAAAATTTAATTTCTGGTCATTGCTTACATTTTTATTAATAATCTCTACCTCGTTGCCGTAAAACAGACCCAGACCGTATCTTAAAAAGAAAAACAACCCTAAAAACAATAAACAAAAAGGGGTTCCCCACAGGAAAAACCTCTGGGCAGGACCGCTTAAACTGCCGGCGGTAAAGATAAGGGCATAGGAAAAAAAACTGCAAAGAAGCCCCCAGCCGATTACTGGCAAAATTATTTTTAAAGTATAGGGAATCTTAATCATTTTCAAATTTATTCTTAAAATATTCTACCAATTTATCTATCTTTATTCTTTCCTGTTCCATGGTGTCGCGGTCTCTGACCGTAACATCTTCTGTTTTCAGGGTATCAAAATCAACGGTCAGAGCAAAAGGAGTTCCGCTTTCGTCCTGCCTGCGGTATCTGCGTCCAATTGTGCCTGCTTCATCATATTGGCAGAAAAAATAATTTTTCAGCAAGCAATAAATGCTTTCTGCTTTTTCTCTTATCTCTTCCTTGTTCTTTACCAAAGGCAAGACCGCTATCTGAATTGGAGCAATCTTTTTGTTTAATTTTAAAAGAATTTCTGTTTCTTTTGTCTGTTCTGTTGTCTGCGTTCTTCCCCCTTCAATTTCCTGATAAGCATCGCAAAGCAAGGCCAGCATTGCTCTTTCCACTCCAGCTGACGGCTCAATGACAAAAGGAAGGAATTTTTCCTTGGTTTCATTATTGTAATAGGAAAGGTCCTGCCCAGAAAATTTCTGGTGTTGCCTTAAATCAAAATCAGTTCGGCTGGCAATGCCTTCTATCTCTGCCCAGCCCATGCCTGGAAAATCATACTCCACATCAACACAGGTTTTGGCATAATGAGCCAATTCTTTTTTTTCGTGCTTTCTTATCCTCAATTTTTCTTTTCTAATTCCCAAATCCTCTAAATACCACTTCATTCTTTCTTCCACCCAGTAATCAAAAGCTTTTTCATCTTCGCCTGGTTTAACAAAATACTCCATTTCCATTTGCTCAAACTCTCTGGTCCGAAAAATGAAATTGCCGGGAGTGATTTCGTTGCGAAAAGATTTTCCAATCTGAGCAATGCCGAAAGGAATTTTCACTCTTTGAGTGTCTATAATATTTTTGTAATTAATAAATATGCCTTGAGCTGTTTCCGGACGCAAATAAGCCCTGCTGGCCTCATCTTCCACCGGACCGATAAATGTTTTAAGCATTAAATTAAACTGGCGGGGAGGAATCAATTCTCCTTTGCATTCCGGACACTGGCTTTGGTCTTCCAGATGGTCGGCTCTAAATCTTTTATGACATTCTTTGCATTCAGCCAAAGGGTCGGTAAAGTTCTCGGTATGAAGAGAAGCTTCCCAAACCCGGGGATTCATAATAATAGCGCTGTCCAGACCAACTACATCATTTCTTGTCTGCACCATTTTTTTCCACCAACTTTTCTTGATATTGTTTTTCATCGCCACTCCCAAGGGACCAAAATCATAAAAACCGGCTAATCCGCCATAAATGTCTGAAGAAGGAAAAACAAATCCTTTTCTTTTGGCAAAAGAAACTATTTTCTCCAAATCTTCATTATTCACATTTGATTTCTTTGCCATAATCGCAGTTATTAACAGTTGGGCCCGAATATTTAAAGCTGTCAACGCACCAATTTTTTATCTTTTTGTCAAACACTTTGGTTTTAGCGCAAAACCTGTCTCCTCTCTCGCTTATAACAAGCTGGCAATCAGCCTGGAGAGAGTTTAACCTGTCCACCAATTTTTTAACCTCTTCATTGTTTTCTATCCCCTGGTAAGTTCTATATTTATTATTATAAAGCTGAGCCCATATACTGAGCTGATTAAGGTCTTCCTTGATTTCCAGATTTATTATTTTTTTCTGCATGTCTTTGAAAATAAGCAAAGGAATTGAATAAAAAACAAGAACAATAAAAACAATCAACAAAAACCTCACCATTTTATCTTTTAAAACATTCATATTATTTTTTTACTTCTCCGTAAAGTGTTTCTGTCTTGGCAGTCAATTTTTCACCAGTCCATTCATCGGTTCCAGAAAGCTGAGCCGGACCTAAAATAATTATATCCTGCTCTGTTGTTTCTGGCTGCACTGAAATCTGAAAAGCGCAAGATTTGGCTGGCTTCAAGGTTCCGCTTCCAGCTTCTATCGTTCCTATTGACCAGACCAGCTCGCTCGTATCTTTATTGTAAACAAGGTCAACCCCGTCAGGCCAAACTTTTCCTTCAAAAACAACACTCTCGGGCAAAACAGTAGTCATTACCGCTGAACCAACGTCATTGTATGAAGAAGTGGCTGTCCATTCAACGGCAAGATAAGTTTTTTCGCCTGCTTCTAATGGGTAGGGTCCGGAGTTTTCAAAATATTTATTGTCCACAGAAAGTTTTTGTTCCGCGCCAAGAAAAGTGCCAACCTTGGTCAAAAACTCTTGCCGCGTTTCACCAATAGTTATCTTGCTTTTAATGTTTGGATTCTTTTCAGCCAAACTCTTTATTGTCCATTTATTTTTAACATTCACCCAAAACTCAACCTTTCCTTCTTCGCCAGGGTCTAAGAAATCCAAACCAGAAATTCCTTCCCAGACAATAGAGTTATCTCCAGCCTGAAACTTTCCATCAGGAGCTTTAATTGAGTTCAAATCCAAGCTGCTTCCTTCTAAACGGACGATGAGAACAAGATTGCTTAAAATATTATCAGTTAAATTCCTAAAAGATATTTCATAATGAAGCTGGTCTCCGGGATAAGCAACATAATCTTCTTTATTGTTTATCTTTTGGCTTAAATACAAGGAAGAAGAGGCTATCTCCACTCCTTTCATTGCTTCTTTTAAAACAATAAAATTGCCGCTCTGCCAAATGCCGATTCTGGCCTTAAAGACTTCTTGCTCTCCTGGATCTCCGTTTAAAATCCCGGATATTTCTATTTTTCCTGTTCCCAGTTCGTTTAAAATGGGAATATCCCACTGATTATTTTCCAAGGCCTTGGGCTGGGAATAAAGAAACTCAAAATCATCGGGATATTGAATAATACAGGATAAATCAGTCAAAGGATAATCAACATTAGAAGAATAATTAATCTTAAAGGTAAAAGCTTTGCCGCCCCCTGTCTTTGCCGGCATATCCAAAGAAAAATCAATGGGAACATTTTTTAAAATCGTGGTAAAGGTAGTAGAAACTTCGCTTCTTGATTTTAAATCCTTGGGCTGAAAGCTGATGGTTGCTTTAGCGGTTTTTATTTCATTCTCCTTGCCCAAAAGACGAGCCTTAAATTTAAAAGTTCTTTCTTCGCCAGGATAAATATCTCCGCCCAATTGTTCAGCCGTCATTCTTTTAATTCTGCTGTCCTCTTCAAAAATTGAACCTTCAGGAAACTCAAAGAAAAGCTCTGGTTTTTCCAGCCTGACTGTCCCGTTGTTCTTAAACTTCAAAACATATTCCAGTTCTTCGCCCAAAGAAGCTGTTTCTGGACCCAAAATCTCCACCTTCAAACTTTCTTTGGAAAAAGACATTCTTTGCCAGAAAAAAACAGCCAAAATTATTAAAACAACTGCTATTGATATTATGATTAACTTCTTATTCATCTTTTTTTAATAATTTATTCAACATTTCCGCGCGGTCAGGATTCTTTGAAAAACGCATCTTTAAGTTTTCCAGCTCTTTGGTTGCCCTATCTCTTGTATCTTCTTTTGTTCTTAAAGCTTCAAAGTAATCTTTGTCTCCCAGCTTTTTCTCTTGGCCTTTATCGTCTTTAAATCTTATATGAGAAGAGCTAAAATCCTGTTTTTGCTTTGACCTTTCAAGGGGAAAAGAAAAATCTTTGTCCATGTTGTTATTTTTTAATTATTTTTAATATTATCTTTTGGCCATCAATTGCTATCTCTTTTCCTTCTTTAATTTCTTCTTCTTCTTTAAAATCATCGGCCAAAACTTCTTTCAGAATCTTGCTTTTGTTCTTTAATAATATCATATCAAAAAAATCTGATTTTTGGTAGAGTACTGATATTCTGTTTTGAGAAATCAAGCCCTGTTCTTTTCTCATTTGCTGAATCTGACGGATAATTTCTCTTATCAGTCCTTCTTCTTTAAGCTCGGGCGTAATTTCAGTATTTAATTCAATCTCATTTTCCAACGCCTGGTCAAAGATAACCTCTTTAATATTTGTTTCTTCTTTTACCAGCTCAATCAATTCTGGACTGATTTGTTTTTTTGTTTTTACAGAAAGCAGGGGTTGCCTTACTTTTATTCCTTGTTTTGACCTTTCTGCTAAAATCAGATTGACAATGCTTCTAGCTTCAGCCATTTCCTGCTCTAATTTATCATAAAAATATTCTTTATCTGGTTTTGGATAATCGCATAAATGCACACTTTCTTCCTTCTGGCCGAAACGACTAAACATTTCTTCAGCAACAAAGGGAGTAAAGGGGGCAATCAATTTGCTCAATTTTATTAAAACATAGCGAAGAACAGCCTGAGTTTGTTTGTCCTGCCTAAACCTTTTTCTAGAACGTCTGATATACCAATTAGATAAATCATCTAAAAATCCGTAAAAGAGCCTTGCTGCTTTGGTTAATTCGTACTGGCTCATAAAATTAACAATATCTTCGTTTGTTTTTTCTATTCTAGAAAGAATCCACTGGTCTAAAATATTTTCTGGCTTTATTTCCTCTGTTGGTTCTGTTTTGTAGGCCTCATAAAAAGCCAAACAATTTTCTAAAGAAGAAATTGTCTTTCTCCAAACCTCTTTAACTCTTTCTTCAGAAAAGCGGTAGTCCTCTCCGACTGAAGCAGAGCTTAATAAAAACATTCTTAAAGCATCAGCGCCGTATTTGTCAAAGATATCCTGAGGGTCAGGATAATTTTTCAATTTTTTACTCAGTTTCCTTCCCCTTTCATCAAGAATCAATCCATTAACTAGCGCATTTTTAAAAGCTGGCTGATTTTTTCCCAAACCAATATCTTCCAAGGTTAAAAGCGTAGCCAAGACATGAAGGGTATAAAACCAGCCCCTAGTTTGATCCAGGCCCTCGGCAATAAAATCAGCAGGAAAGGTTTTTTCCACCAATTCCTTGTTTTCAAAAGGATAGTGCCATTGAGCCAGAGGCATTGAACCTGATTCAAACCAGCAGTCAAAAACTTCAGGAGTTCTTTTCATTTCTTTTCCGCATTGAGGACATTTCAATTTTACCTCATCAATATATGGAAGATGAAGATCTTTTAATTCATAGTCCCTGACCTGCTGTTGCTTTAATTCTTCCAAACTGCCAAGACAAACCTGAGCATTGCATTCTTCGCACTGCCAAATAGGAAGAGGCGCTCCCCAGAACCTGCTTCTAGAAAAGTTCCAGTCTCTTGCCCCTTCCAACCACTTGCCAAATCTTCCTTTTTTAATATGCTCAGGCACCCAGTGAATTTTTTCATTATTTTGAATTAGTTCTTCTTTTACCTGAGTAACTAAAACATACCAGCTCTCCAAAGCATAATACAAAAGAGGAGTATCGCATCTCCAGCAATAAGGATATTCATGAACAATTGTTTCTGCTTTGTAAAACAACCCTCTGCTTTGAAGATGCTCAATTATTTTAGGGTCAGCATCTTTGACAAACATTCCTTTAAACTCTTTTACTTCTTCTTTAAAATTACCGGCTAAATCAATTGTATGAATTAAAGGAAGATTGTTCTCTTTGGCCAGATTAAAATCATCTTCTCCATACATTGGATTGATATGGACAATTCCTGTTCCTTCTTCATTAGAAACGAAATCTCCGCTAAGAACTTTTAATACCTTATCAGAAAACAACGGTTGATATTCAACGCCGATCAATTCCTCTCCTTTCATTTCTTTGATTATTTCATAATCACCCTGCAAAACATTCAATTTGTCCCTGGCCAGAATATATCTCTTACCCTGATTCTCTACTAAACAATACTGCAAATCTTTGTTTACCGCCAAAGCGGCATTGCCTAACAGTGTCCAGGGGGTAGTTGTCCAAACAAGAAAATATTCTTCTTTTCCTTGCAGTTTAAATTTAACGTAAATTGACTCATCTTTAACTTCTTTGTATCCCTGATTAACTTCAAAATTGGACAAAGCTGTGCCGCATCTTGGACAATAAGGAGAGACCCGATAATTTTTTTTCACCAGCCCTTTGTCCCAAAGCTGTTTAAGAACCCACCAGACAGATTCAATATAGTTGTTGTCCATGGTGGAATATGACTTGTCATAATCAGCCCAGCGGCCAACTCTTTTCAAAGTTTCTTTGAAATCATTAACACAGGCAAAAACAGAATTGCGGCAAGCATTATTAAACTTTTCAATCCCCAATTCTTCAATCTGTTTTTTATTCTTAATGCCCAGCTCTTTTTCAATAAGATTTTCTACAGGCAAACCATGACAATCCCAGCCAACCCTTCGAGGAACTTGATAGCCCTGCATTGTCCAGTATCTTAAAACAGCATCTTTAATAGTAGTTATCAAAATATGACCGTAATGAGCCTTGCCAGTAGCAAACGGAGGGCCGTCATAAAAACTAAAAAAGGGGTGGTTTTTCCTGTTCTCAATAGTTTTATGAAAAATATCTTCCTTTTCCCAAAACTCTAGTATTTTTTCTTCATTTATCATAATTCCCTTATTTCTCCTGTACCCAGGACTCCTTGTTCCTGCCTTTGCCTAACCAATTCTTCTTTGCTTAATTCTTTAACATATCCTTCTAAAAGCCATAAAGGGTCTCCGTGAGAAACAATTAAAATCGTTTTGTTTTGAAAATTATTCTCAATTTCTCTTAAAATGCCAACCATTCTTTCCAAACATTGATTCCAGCTTTCTCCTTGAGGAGGAGGAGTTTCAAACTTTTCCAAGGCATTATTATTAAAAAAGCCCCAAGCCTGCTCTTTATCTTTTCCAGCAAAAACTCCCCAGTTAATGTCTCTTAATCTTGTATCATATATTATTTCTTTTTTCCCAATTATCTCTGCCACAATTCTTGCTGTTTCCCTGGCTCTTAAAATATCAGAAGAATAAATGAGGCCTATTCCTTTTCCTTTAAGAACTTCTCCTGCTTTTTTAGCCTCTTCAATTCCTTGATTAGTCAAAAAGCAAGGCGGATCATTATCAGGATAAAGATAAGTAAAGTTTGGCCTTTCTGCCTGATGATTATTCTGGCCGTGCCTTAAAAGAAAGTATTTATTCTTCAGAGCCAAACTCATGTTTACAGATTAACATTTTTTAAAAAAGAAGGCAATAAAAAGACAGACATTAGTCTGTCCAAATTGTTCTCCCGTCAAGCTCTACCAAAGCCACAGGGCAAGGATTAAAGTCAACATCGCTGCCCATTTTAATCCTCATTACGCTTCCGTTGCTTAAAACAAGCACAAAGCTGTTTTCTGCATCAGCAACATCAAGAATCTCCAATCCCCTTAGCCTTTCAGCATCTTTTTCTGTCAATCTTTTCTTCATTCTTACCACACTTTTTTGTTAAATAACCGTAAAGAATGTATCACCAAAAGCAAAATTTTTCAAGAAGATGTAAAAATGTGGCCGGGCTGTCTTTACACCCGCAATCATATTGTTTTAATTTATTATTACCTTTATTATATCTTCATTATATCTCTTCAAAAAGGGTTGTCAAGTAGAGATAAAGCTCAAATCCATCACATTTTCCATTATGTTTCTGAATATATGCAGTTACATTTCTTCTGGAGCAAAAACGCCCATTAAATCCAAAACTTGTTTTAAAGCATTATTAGCTAA
>Ga0116146_1004197_pt1 | contig 11289 bp, 6 predicted proteins | sample AD_JPNHG2_MetaG_FD_89748 | JGI IMG/M metagenome (GOLD analysis project Ga0116146, IMG submission 89748) | Active sludge microbial communities of municipal wastewater-treating anaerobic digesters from Japan - AD_JPNHG2_MetaG | ecosystem: Engineered > Bioreactor > Anaerobic > Digestate | place...
ATTAAATATTAAATATTAAATATTAAATATTAAATATTAAATATTAAATGGTATTAAAAATTAGAGGATAAAAGATGAAAATAATTGAAGGATTTTTTCTTGGGCTTTCCACTGGAACTTCATGTATAATGGCCTGTTATCCGATTTTTCTGCCTTACCTTTGCTCTTCAATTGAAGGAATAAAAGAAAATAATAAAAAATTTCTATTTTTCATCATTGGTAGATTTATTTCATATATTTTAGTTGGTATAATAATTGGTCTATCTGGTTATTATGCATTAAAATATATTCCACCAGAGTTTGAGATTTATCTAAGAAGAGTTTCTTATATAGTCGTTGGTTTTTTACTTATATTAAATGGAATAAACTTTGAATTTCCGAAAAATCATTTCTGTCAAAAAACCTTATTTTTAAAAGATAAAAAGATCAGTGCATTTAGTCTTGGATTTTTAGCAGGTTTGAATCTTTGTCCACCTTTTATAGCTGCTGCATCAAGGGTATTTGGTCTTGAAAGTAACTCAGCTTTTTCCGCAATAATTTCTGGTGGATTTTATTTTTTGTTTTTTTTCATTGGAACAACTATATTTCTACTTCCATTATCATTAATTGGTTTTTTCAATAAAATAAAGAACAAAGATTTTTTAAATCTTTTTCAATTTATAAGTCGCTGGACAATGATTATACTTGGTATCTATTTTTCTATACTTGAAGGCTTACTTTACTTTTTATCTCGATAAATGAATTAGATAAAATAAGGGAGTTTTTATGGAAAATAATTACAAAAACCAAAATAATATTATTGAAACAAAAAGAAATCTCAAAAATAATGATGTTAAAAACCTTATTTTATTTTTTCTTATTACCTTTTTATGGTCGTATAGTTTCTGGTTTGCTGAAATATTTACAGGTAAAAGATTTTATCTTGGACCATTTGGTCCAACTTTTGCAGCATTTATTTTAACTTTTGCTGAAGGAAAGTGGGAAGCTGTTAAAAAGTTATTAAAAAGAGGAATAAGTTTAAATTTCAAAAAGATCTGGCTTATTCCAACATTTTTTCTGATGCCTGCAATCATTGTCCTTTCACTTGTTATAGCGATATTGATGGGTGAAAAAGTTCCTGAATTTACAGCATTTAAGCAGCCTTTTATAATAATACCTGCATTTTTTATGATATTTTTCCTTGGAGGTCCACTTGCAGAAGAATTTGGTTGGCGTGGTTATGCTCTGGATAGACTTCAAAAAAAATTTAATGCTCTTATTTCTAGTATTATTCTTGGATTTATATGGGGTTTATGGCATATTCCTTTATTTTTCATGCAAGGGCAGGAAATTTACAACAATATTCCAATACCTGCTTTTATTTTTGGGACAATACTTCTTTCTACCCTTTTTACATTTATCTATAATAACACCAATGGTAGCATTTTAGCTGCTTTAATTTTCCACACAATGGGTAATCTATCCCATTTTATCTTCCCTACCCTATCTACAAAGTTTGGTGGTTTGATATCTTTAATATTAAATCTTTTAGTAATAATTATAATTATAATAATTTTTGGCGCAAAAAAAATGTCTAAAAATAATTAGATTAATAATATTTAATTTTGTATTAGTTATATTTAATTTTAAGTTTTTCATAAGTAATATTTAATTTAAAGAAAATTAAATTAATCTTATTTATTTAATTTGAAGCAAAAATAAATTAAACCATATATATCTAATTTGAATTAGAAATACTTTAATAGGAAATGAATTATGAAATTATTTAACACAAGTAAATTTAATAATATTAACTTGAATTCTAATTTAAATAAATTTCCAAGGACCTTTAATATTATATTTTCAACTGTAATAATGTTTTTTTTGCTTTTTTTCTTTTTTCTTTACAACGCAAAAGATAAAATAACAATAATTGCGGGATGGATTACCACAATCTATCTTACCTTTTTCTATTTTCTACTTAATAAATCTGGAAGAATTGGATATTATCGTAAGTTTTTATTTATAGTAGGTGCATTTTGTTTTTTTCCGGCATTTATTGCAATGCTCATCGAATCAAGAGGTTCGATGGTTTTAGATTATAGGGATATTTTCTTAAATGAAACTCCTTTCTGTCATATTGTGACCCCTATGATAATCATACCATATCTACTTGAAAAAGTCTTAATCTTTCCAGCAAGATTAACGGGTCATTTTGCTTCATTTTATGCCATGATTATTATTATATGCATTTCCATACTAACAATAGGAAGAGGCTGGTGTTCATGGGTATGTTTTTATGGGGGATGGGATGAGACTTTTTCCCTGGTTTTAAAAAAACCTATTATTAAAATTGAGGATAAATCAAAAAAGATTAGATATTTTAATTTTGTAATTTTATTTGTCGTAATATTAGGTTCTCTTGCTACTTTTTCGGTAATATTCTGTCAGTGGTTATGCCCATGGAAACTAATAACAGAATATGAACAGATTGTTAATGCCTCCACATTTTTTGCCTTTATTTTAAGTGTTTTAATTTTTTTTGTCTTTGTAATAGCCTTTTCTTTAATCACAAAAAAGAGGGTTCATTGCATGAGTTATTGTCCTTTTGGTGCTCTTGCATCAATATTAGATAAAATATCTCTTTTTAAAGTGAAAATAGATAATTCAAAATGTACATCCTGCCAAAGATGTGTTAATTCTTGCCCAACAATGTCAATAGATGAGCAATCAATAAAAGAAAGAAATGGTAAAATTCTTATTACCTGCACAAAATGTGGAAATTGCATAGAATCATGTCCTCAAAAAGCTATATATTATGATTTTTCTTTTAATTTCATAGATAAAAATAAGACAATCAAAAAGCCTGAATTTTTAAAAAAATTTGCCCAAAAATTAGTTTTGTTTTCTGGTTGGCTTTTAGGTAGCATAATAATGGGTGGATTCATTGTTTCAATATTAGCAAGAATAATTAATTTATTTGTGAATGGTTCATTTTTTCTAAATTAACAAAAGTTTAAAATAAAAAATAAATTAATTAATTGAGATAAGGATTATTAAAAATAAATAATTTAAAAAAAATTTGAAAATAAATTAAAATTGAGGTTAAAATGGCTAAAATTATAAATATTAAAAATTTATTAGAAAAATATTTATTAATTTTTCTTGTATTAATTGGGACAATTATAGTTTTTTCTATACCATTATGGTTTATTATGTCGGGGCAAGTTCTTGAACCAATTTTTGCTAAAATTATAAATATAAGATTAGATCATTCAATAAGTGGCGGTCCAATTATTTCAAAATTTTATGATGAGACTTTTGATGATTACGCAGATGGATCCTATCAATATCCTCTTCACAAAAGTTTTATAGAAGAAAATATCTGTGATTTAACAACCTATGAAGTTTATAGACCTATTTTAGATAATGGTTTAAATAATCCATTAGGGTTATGGCAGGTTGCAGTTGGTCTTTCAAAATTCATAAATCCATTAAAAAATGAAGGTGGTTTTTCAAATATCCAGATATCCATTTATATAGACATAGATGGAAATGAAAATGGCTCAACTAAAACTTACTTTGAAGATGCGGAATATATTGGTTTTGAAAGTGTTTATGGATGGGATTTAATGATTATTATCAATGGACTAAAAAAGGATAAGGCAACTTTATATTATAGTAATGACATAGTTGATAAGGCAAATATCTATGGATTAAAGAATTATGATAAAGATAAAGGTAAAGAAATTAGAGCAATATATGTAGATAAACATAATAAAATATATGTTCAAATACCGCTAGATAATAAATTTATTCAAAGAATTTTGGATGGAAGAAAGACTTATCATTGGGTTTTTTCGGGCTTTCACGATATTTATGGTAACGGTGGCTGGTTAAATGTCAAAGAATATCCAACCATAAGATATGGAGGTGGGTTAAAATGGGATTATGGTCCAAGAATATTTGATTTAATAACACCATCCGGATATGAACAAAAAGATTTACTTTCAATAAAAAATATTAATAGTGAAAGTCTTGTAGTTATTCCGCCATTGATTTCAGAGGGGTTTGATACAAAAATCAGGTATTTAAAGGAAAAAGAAAAAGATGCTAAAAATAATCAAGAAAGACAACTAAAAATAGAAGTTCTTAAAAAACAGATTGAAGAAGAGGAAAAATTTGAAAAGGAAATTTTCGAAAAACAGATAAATGAAAAATTAAATTCAGATAATCCTATAGATAGACTATATGCTTTATTTTCAAATTCAAGATTCGATGAATCTCAAAATTTGGTAGAACACCTATTACAGCAAGATAAAGATAATCCAGTAGCCCTTGCCTATAAAGGTTCATTAACAGCAATGGAAGGTGGAAAAACAAAAAATCCTATGGAGGCGATTATCCTGGTAAATAAAGCTTATGAGTATTTAGATAAAGCCTGCTACATGATGGAAAACTTTGAAAACAATATTACCAACGGCAATTTTGAAATATTAAAACATTTTAAAAGCGAAGAAGAATTTTATCAATATTATATCATTGTATTAAGCAATCGAGCCATAGTTTCAAGTTCAGTACCAGATGATATTTTTAATAAGCTGGATATCGCAATTTCAGACTTTCAAAAAATTGCAAAATTATATGAGAAAATTGGTAAAATAAAGGAATCAACTTTTGCCAAGATGCAAGCAGCAATATTACTTGAAAAAAAGGGTAAAAAAGATTTAGCAAATATAATATGGCTTTCTCTTTTAAAATTAAAAGATTTACCAGCAAAAGTAGAGTTAGAATTATTAAAACGGAACTTTAAATAAAATTCTTATTAATTTTCCTTATTTTTTTATTTAATACTCTTTTCCTAAATTTGTTTTTATAAATTTATTTTTTAATATTTTTGTTTTTCAATATCCTGCAAGATTCGACAAACTTTATTTTCAAAATTCGTAATCTTTTTAATCACTTAATATATTCAATAATTTTTGCAAATGATCTTATTATCTTATCAAATTCTATTACGCCTCGTAATCCCTTTCAGCAGGTCATAAATTCTAACCAACATTATCTGGTGTTAAAAGACCAGATGATGAAGCGTCGTAATCCCTTTCAGCAGGTCATTAATTCCAACAAAGTGTTGCGGAATTTAATGCAAAACATCAGTTAGTCATGGAGTCGTAATCCCTTTCAGCAGGTCATTAATTCCAACTGGAAGTTTTTCAATTTTATTGAAGACAACTTCCATGATGCTGGTCGTAATCCCTTTCAGCAGGTCATAAATTCTAACGGGAAAATGGAAAAAGAATTGAAATATTTTATTGGGGCTTAGTCGTAATCCCTTTCAGCAGGTCATAAATTCTAACTTTTTGGACCATATTTTTATATGGTCCATTTTTTTTTATATGTCGTAATCCCTTTCAGCAGGTCATAAATTCTAACAGCAGTGGCCGGCGAAGATTTATTGGTGAGGTTTGGCGAACCCATTTCCGCAAACCCCTGTGTAAAAGTTTTACATTACGATTTAATAATATTAATAAATATATCATAAAAATCCCATTACCCCTTATTTTGAGCCATAAAAAATTTTCCGCGAACTTCGACGAAAGAATGCGGTTTCCCGGGCATATTAATGGTTCCCGATAAAATATTAATTATTGTAATATTAAAAATTGCACTAAAAATGTTTTAACTTAATATTTATTTTAAAATCTTCATATTATTTATAATTCATTATTTAAGTTTTTCAAATATTTTTTTTTATTATTCTTTGATTTGAATTCAATCTAAATAATTTTAATCTAAATTTATCTTCTAAAATTTTGCTTGATTTAATTAATAAAATTATTGAAATCTTTTGACTAAATGATAAAATTAATTAAATAAAAAACTTTTATCAAATCATACTTTTAAGCTGAAAATATTTTAAGCGAAAATATTTTATATTTAATTTAAAAGATCAAATATTAAGAAGGTAATTATGATTCCTGAACTTAAAATATTTACAAGTCCTAGGTTAATTTTCAGACTAAACTCAATAAAAAAAAGAATCTATACTAAAATCTGTAATCTAAACTGCTCATATTTTAAGTATGATGGACCTATTTCATATGAATCAATTCTATTAAATAAAAATAAATTTACACCTATTAATAAAGGTCAAATCTGGGGAAAAGCCTATGATTGGGCTATTTTTCATATCTATGGAAAGATACCTGGGAAATATATAAACAATAATCTATATGTTTTTTTTGATTTTGATGGAGAAGCAGTTTATCTTGATGAAAATCTTAAACCTTATTTTTCCATAAATAGCAAAATGTCTTTTATGGATTATTTTCAATTTTCATGGAATTTAAGGACTAAAAAAGTTTCAGAAAAAGAGAAAGAGAATGGATTTATCAATTGCTTTTTAGATGCAAGCTTCAATGGTAAGCTCATCCAGCCATTTGGAAAAGCCCGATTTAAAAATGCTTTTGTTGCAGATTGTAATAACTTACTAAAAGAATTTTATTTTGATTATCTATATTTTTCCTATTTATATTGCTCTTTGGAAAAGGAAGATCTTAAAGAAAAGCTCAAGGAAATACTTGATAAATCCTATAATCTACTTAAAAAAAGTAGATTTAAAGATATTGAAAGAGCAAGATCATATCTTACAATGGCATATTCTATAGACAAAAATAAACCTTCCCAAGAAATTTATGCAATTGGACAAGCCCATCTTGATATGGCCTGGCTATGGCCTATAAAAGAGACTAAAAGAAAATCATTAAGAACCTATATTAACTTTTTAAATCTTATTGAAAAATATCCTTTTTATATATTTGGAACAAGCCAACCTCAGCAACTTGATTGGATTAAAAATCTTTACCCCGATATTTATGAAAAGATAAAGGAAAATATATTAAAAGGTAACATCGAGCTTCAAGGTGGGATGTGGGTAGAAGCAGATTGCAATCTTCCAGATGGTGAATCGCTTGTTAGACAAATAATATATGGGAAAAAATTTTACAAAAAGGAGTTTGATATTGATGTAAAAACATGCTGGCTTGTTGATGCATTTGGCTATCCGGCATCTTTACCACAGATATTAAAAAAAGCAGGACTTAATTATTTTTGTACAATAAAACTTTTCTGGAATCAGTTTAATAAATTTCCTCATACCACATTTTTATGGGAGGGAATAGATGGAACAAAAGTTCTGACACATATGCCACCTGAAGGCACATATACAAGTGAGGCGACTTGTTGCTCCATAAAACAAGCAGAAAAGCAATTTAAAGAGAAAAATTTAATAAAATCTTTTTTACTTGTATTTGGAAATGGAGATGGTGGCGGTGGACCACAGGAAGCACATATTGAACTTCTTGATAGATTTAAAAATACTGAATTTAATCCCCAACTCTCTTTTGCAAAAGCGGTAGATTTTTTTAAAAAGATTGAAAAAGATATAGATAAACTTCCAATCTATAAAGGTGAGTTATATCTTGAAAAACATCAGGGGACATACACAACTCAATCAAACAATAAATATTTTAATAGAAGGATGGAGATAAAACTTCATAACCTTGAGACTCTGTCGACATTTGCATATTTAAATGGTTATGATTATCCTTCATTCTTTATAGAAAAAGTATATAAAGAGATTTTACTCTACCAGTTTCATGATATTTTACCTGGATCTTCTGTAAAAGAGGTTTATGATGAGACAAATTTGAGATACAAAACTTTAATGCAAGATTGCGATAAAAAGCTGACTGAAATCATTGGATTTATTTCATCAATTGGTAATAAAAATAAAAATCTTACTGAATCCTTAAAAAATGTTGATAATACAAATAATGACAATACACATGATGACAAAGAAAAAAATTATAACATTGAAATAGATAATAAAAAGGTAAATATTAATAAAATAGAAAATAAAATAGAAGATGAAAAAGATAATAAAAAGGGAAATAATAAAGAAAATAATGAGTTTAAAGATATTTATGGACTTAATCTTACTGGATTTGCAAGAAAAGAATATTTAAAATATGAAGGTAGATGGTTTTATGCTGAACTTCAGCCATATAGTGCAGATAGATTGACCACCCTTGATGAAATTTTTATTGAAAATCAAGAAAAAACTGATAATTATGGATTTAGTATAAATAAATCAGATGCCAAAGATAATGGGAATATTAAACTTAGTTATGGAAATGATTTTATAGAAAATGATTTAGTCTTATTAAAGTTTGCTAATGATGGAAGCATTAACTTTTTTTTAGATAAAAAAAACAATAAACAATTATCGGGCAAATACTTAAATAGGCTAATTTTATTTAAAGATAAATGGCTTTATTATAATGCATGGGATATTGATTTTAATTATAGAAAAAAATCAAAAAAAATATTAAAGCAGATAAATAGCATTAACTTTCTCGATGGGCCAAAGGTAATTAGAAGAAATTTTTATAGACATAAAAAAACCAGGATAACTGTTGATACAATTTTAACTTTACAAAGCAATCTTGTCGAATTTTCGGTTGATATAGATTTCCATGAAAAATTTAAGATGTTAAGAGTTGAATTCAATCCATCCTTTTTTTCTGATCAGGTAAATTGTGAAATTCAATTTGGCATTATTAAAAGAAGCACACATAATGATACCCCTATAAACAAAGCTCAATTTGAAATCTGCGCTCATAAATTTGTTGATATTTCAGATAAAGATTATGGAATCGCCCTCATAAATGATTCTAAATATGGTCATTATGTCAAAGAAGGTATCATAAGCTTAAATCTTCTAAGAAGTCCCATTTACCCCGATAAAACTGCTGATAGAGGTAAACATCATTTTCGTTATGCCCTTTATCCTCATGTTAATAATTTTGAAAATAGTGATGTCGCAAGGATGGGAATCTTATTTAACAATGAAATAATTTTAACGACTGAAAAAATTTGCTTTGAACCAATTTGCAAGGTACTGGCAAAGGATGATAATTGTTCAAACATCGTAATAGATACAATAAAAAAGGCTGAAGAAAAAGATGGAATAATAATAAGACTTTATGAGTCATCTGGATTGAAAACAATTGCCCAACTAAAAACATCATTTCAATTTAAAAATGCATATGAAGTTGATTTGCTTGAAAATATAATTATGAAAATAAATATCGATCAAATTTCCTTTTCACCATTTGAAATAAAGACTATTTATTTTGAAACAGATTCTTTATAAATTTTAGTTTTTTTAATAAAAAATAGAAATGAATAATTTTTATTTAAATTAAAAAAGGGGATTATCTCAACAAAAAAATATAATCCCCTATTTTTACTTAATTTAACTTCCAAAGTTCGAATAATTTTTGAAGATTTAATTCATATAAAGTTTCAAATATTTTATCAATATTATTACTATCACCACTATATATGTTTTTTATCAATTCAACAAATGTATCAAAGTCTTTATAGTTGATCAAGAATTTTACAAAGTCATAAAAATAAAAAATCGCATAGCCATCAGCATTATGATACCTTTTGGCAAGCGCAACTGGATCCTTTGAAGACCTTGCAAGGGCAACATTTTCTATATATTTTCTTATTGCCATATTTACCTTGTCTTCAGTCAACTTCAATGAATCTTCATTTTTCATAAAATATAAAAAGCAATCTCCATTAAAATATGAAAACATTTCATTTAAGAAGTTTATATAATAAGAAATATACTCATTTTCTGGATTTTCTAATAGTTCACTTAAGGAAATATCTCCAAATCTTTGATTAAAAAGATAATGAAAATATTCATGTAGTAAAACTGATAACTTGCATTCGTTACTAAAATCATCATAATTTTTCTTATTAAAGTTCATAACTATCAAATCGGGCTGATAAAACATACCTCCCCATTTTTGTAATCTAAAAGTAATATTTATATCATTTAGACGCATGGAGTTTAAATCAAAAACAAGCTTAAATATGGCATCCTGATTATTAAAGGGAAGGTCAATTGATTCATAACAAAGAATTTTTAATGGTTGATCTTCAATCTTTTTACAGGAAATCTTATTTATATTTACATATTGATTTATATATTTTTTATAATCTTTTATAAATTCATACATAAATTTTATATCAATCTTTTTCTCAAAAACAACAAAATTTGCCTTATTTTTAAATAGGTAATACGATGAACTTTCTGAGGTTATAAGTGAATTTTTGAAAATAGTGAAAGGATCATTTGTATCTTCATTCTTCTTTTTTGACGATTCAGATGTTATACAGCTAGTGAAAAAGATAAAAAGAATTAAAAATAAGATAAATATAAACTTAAAATTCTTTTTCTTCATAATGAAACTCCCCTCTATTTATCTTACTGTATTTCTTTTCTCATCTAATTCTTTTGAAATCTGTTTTATTTTATCATCTGTTAAAGGATAGAAAATTAATGGAATTGTTCCAATAATACAGCTTATGGCAGGAAGAAGAGTAACTGAGAAAAAGACTCCATCTTTTATTTTAGGAGTAATCGGTAAATTTGAAGAATAACCAATTGCGACAATTACAGCACCAAAAGCCATTGTCGCTAGTGCTCCCATCAGCTTTGAAATAAAAGTTAAACCCGCGAAAGATATTCCTTCATTTCTTGTATCTGTTTTATATTCATAGTAATCAACACTATCTGCTATCATTGCAGTTAAAACAACTATAAAAAACCCAGAAAAAAAGCCAGAAATAAAAATAAATATTAAAAATAAAATAAAATTATTATAACCTACAAAAAACATAATTAAATAAAATAATGCAGAAAGAATATTTGAATATATCATTAATTGTTTTTTAGTAACAAATTTAAGGACAAATGGAGTCAAAAGGTTTGAAAAAATAAGCGAAAGAATCAATGCACCACCAAGTATCGTAAAGATTTTTTCGTCCCCAAAAACAATTAACGCTACTACTGCTCCTCCAACCTGTATTATATTTCTTCCAAAACTTAGTGCGCTTGCTAAAAGTACTAAAAGAAGAGGGATATTTTTTACAATAGCTTTAAATGTTTGGCTTAAACTTGTATGCTTACCTTCAAAAGATATCTTTTCTTTTGTGTTAAAAAAAGCAAGAGTAAATAGACCCATACCAAATATTGATAATATTAATGCCGATAAAGACCAGCCCATAAGCCTTGAACCACCTACATTGCTTAACCACTGGACAAGATATGGAGTTAAAAGGGTTGTCAATGCAAGTCCAACAGATTGAAGTGTCCTTGTTATAGCTATAAGACTGACTCTTTCTTTAGTATCTGTCGTTATTATGCCGCTTAATCCCCAGAAA
>Ga0116146_1004212_pt1 | contig 11256 bp, 6 predicted proteins | sample AD_JPNHG2_MetaG_FD_89748 | JGI IMG/M metagenome (GOLD analysis project Ga0116146, IMG submission 89748) | Active sludge microbial communities of municipal wastewater-treating anaerobic digesters from Japan - AD_JPNHG2_MetaG | ecosystem: Engineered > Bioreactor > Anaerobic > Digestate | place...
GCGAGGGTTTGATGCAAACCAGGCCGGCCTTCTCCGTCAGGCTGACCAGCAGGTTGCCCGTGCGGAGCAGCGTGCCGAAGTTGCTGACGCGGTTCGTGCTCACCCACATCGTCTTCCCCGTCCGCGCGTCCAGGCAGAAGTATTGCCCGCGGTCCGAAAGGCCGAACAGCCGACCTTTCCAAACCACCGGGGTGTTATACACCGTGCCGAGACGGTCATTGTGCCACAGTTCACGCACCGCAACGCCTTCCCCCGTTGCCTCGACCCGGATGGCGCGGGTGCCGGTGCCCTGACCCGTATAATAGACGGTCTGCCCCTCGACCAGCGGGGTTGCGGAATTCCAGTAGCCGGGCTTGAGGGGAGTGGGGATGCGCCAAAGCAATCGGCCGGTGCAAAAGTCCAGACCGACGAGGCTTTTTTCCGTCAGCAACACCACCTGTTTGGAATCGGCAAGCGTCAACAGAACGGCGGAGGCGTAAGCGGGGCCCTCCCCCGGCCAGGTCCACCGGCTCCGCCCTGTGTCCAAGGCCAGGGCGACAACGCATCCTTCCCCCGGCCCGCCAAGGTGGAGGATGCACAGTCCCTCTGCCACCAGCGGAGAAGCGGAGGTAAAGAATCTCGGCAGGGCGTTGGTGAAGTCGTCCCTTCTCCAGACCAGCTCGCCGCGGGCTGCATCCAGGCAGGTCACCACCCCGCCAACACCGAGGGCGATGACCTTGCCGCCGGCAACCGCCGGTGAACTGCGCGGCCCGGGATACGGCTCGGCCGGACCAGTCACCGCGACCGCCGGATACGAGTGGCGCCAGAGGGGGGCGCCGTCGCGGGCGTTGAGCGCGAGAATCACCTCCTCGTTTTCCTCGCGCGCGAACACATACAACCGGTCGCCCACCAGGGCCGGCGTGCTCTCGCCCAACCCGATTTTCCGATGCCAGTTTTCCGTGAGGGAGTCCGGCCAGTCAGCCGGGGCGTCAAACCCGCTCACCGTTCCGTTGCGGCCGGGGCCCAGCCAACAGGGCCAATCCTGCGCCGGAAGGGTCGGCGCCCGCACCAGAACCCACAGAAAAAGGCAAACGACGGCGGGAACCCCAGCGGCCGCGCGCAGGGCCGGGGACAAACCCGGCTTCGGCGAATCCTTGGTGCGCGGCGGGATGGGAGAGCGACGGAGAGTCATGAGCCCACTCCACGGAAAAGCACCTCTTCCCGATTGCGGGAGAACGGCAAGGGCGCGGCAAAGTGCATACAGTATTGAACCGCAGCTTGGCCGAATTCATAGTCAAGGCAAGTCCTTTTCCCGTGTGGCTTCGCATCACCCTTCGTGGAACCGTCAGTCCTGGCATGCGGCGAAACGAATCACGCGCACCTCGTGGCCGGAAAGCTCGAACCGGAGACCGCTCTCGGTCCTGTGCGGCGGGGCTGGGGCGCCCAGGAGGTCGGTAAATCGCGCACCCGGGCCGAACATGGCCGGATCGAGGGGAAGGGACACTTCCGCGGAATCGGTGGCGCCGTTGATGGCAACCCAATCGCCCTCGCCCGGCCGCAGCTCCCATTGGATCAGCACAACCCCAGGGGCCGGCCTCGCGCCGCCGCGCCTTTCCACGGGCTTCAACAGCGCCGGTACGCCCCGGCCGACGGCAGTCCGCGGGAGGAGGCTCAGGATTTCCCGATACAGGGCGGAGACTGCCGGGTCAGGAGGTTCAGCAGGACGACGCACGAGTTGGACAGGGATGCGGCGGCGGGCGCCGATGAGCTGCCCGTCGTGAAGGAGGCGCAATCCCGGGAGGGCCAGAACCAGCCAGGCGGCGGCGCGGTGTGCGGGCAACGCAAGACGCGAGGCAATGCGGGGCTCGTCATGGTTTTCGAGAAAGTGCGCGCCGGCGCACACGCGGTCCCAAGGCTGGGTGGAAAGATGCCGCCGCACCGCGGCGGCATCCCCGGCCACCAGCAGATCGTAAAGGGACTTGTCGTAGGCATGGTCAAAGCCGAGCAACAGGAGGGCGCTCTCCAGACCCCAGTACGCCTCGGCCAGAAACAGGAAGTCCCCATGGCTTCGGCGAATCCCGGCAATCGCGTCTTTCCAGAACTCGCCCTCGGCGGCCTCCCCGGACGGCGGCAAATGCGCCCACGTGCGGCGAAAAACGTCGTCGAGGATCAACATGGCCATGTCGCAACGTACTCCGTCGCAGCGCTCCGCCACCGTGCGGAGCTGTTCGATCATTCTGAGGCGCGTTTCGCCGTGCCGATAGTCCAGTTGCACGGTGTCGGTCCATGGCGGGAAATACGGGTCGCGGCCATGGGCAAGCCAGCGCCGCCCGCCCGGGCCGTCCGCGGCAAAAGTGCCGGGCATTTGAATCGGGCTGCTCACGAACAACTCGGGGTGTTGGACCACCCAGGGATGATCCAGCCCGAGGTGGTTGGGGACAAAGTCCAGCACCAGCTTGAGCCCCCGGTTGTGGAGCCTGGCCCTGAAAACCTCCAGCGCCCGGTCCCCACCAAGGGCCTCCGAAACGGAGTAGCCGGCGATGGCGTACGGCGACCCGCCCAAGTCGGTCTCACGCCAATCGGGCAGGAGTTGACACGCCTCTTCCCGCAGGCTGGCCGAGGTCAACGCCTCCCGACGCGCGCGTTCGCCAGTGGTCCAGACCCCCATGAGCCAGACGTGGGTGAAGCCGTAATCAGCCCACGCCGCCAGTTCCGAGTCCGGCACCGTGCCCAGGTTCAATGGGGTGCCGCAGCGGTCTGAGAGCTCGCGCAGCCAGCAACGCGTATTGACCTCGTAAAGCAGGGGGTGCGCCATCGCCCGGCGGACGGAGGTCAGTCAAGGCTGTTCAAGACTTTGAGCGCCTGGGTGGGGTTGGCAACCCGGAGGATGAGGAGTCCTTTCCGGGCGTCCGGCGGCGTGGCACAGTAGCAGTACTCGATGTTGATTTTGGCGCGAGCCAGGGCATGGGCGATCCGGGCCAGCTCGCCGGGCTTGTTGGTCCCCTCGACGACCAGCACATCGTCTTCCACGACGAGCGTGCCATGGCTTTCAAATACGTGAAGCGCCTTGCGGTAATCACTCACCACCAGGCGGATGACGCTGTGGTCCACCGTGTCGCTGGTGGACACGGCGTAAATGTTGATTTTGGCTTCGGCCAGAGCGTCGGCAACGCGGGCGAGAGTTCCGGGGCGATTATCAAGGAAGATGGCCAATTGTTTAGCGATGTGCATAGGATACTCCGTTTGGTGGTTCACGTTTGACGTCAACGCCTCACCATAACCCATGGGTGCCAAATCTCAAGAGGCGCTTGCAACAGACTGCCACGGTTCTGGCCCTCAAAAACAAGCCAGCGCAGCCGCCAAAACGGAACCAGGGAAGCCTTGGGGAGATGACAGCGGCCCCCAACTCAAAACCCAGGGATTGGTCAACAACGTCCCCCCATTGCCGCCGTTCGTTGCCCCTGATGGATTGCCTTTTCTGGTGGCACCAAAGGGGGCGGCTCCAGCCAAACGGCAAAGCTGCTGGCTTGTTTCCTTGCCGCAAATTGTTAAATTGCGTCGAAAAATGGCTTCCACGCCCCAAGCCGCCGCTCAGCAGTCCCAGGCAGCCCCGCCGCTGTGTGTGGACTTGGACGGCACCTTGATTCGGACGGATGTGCTCTGGGAATCGCTGGTGCGGTTGCTGGCTCGAAACCCGTTGTATCTGGTGGCAGTCGTAGTCTGGTGGATGCGTGGCCGGGCGCATTTGAAGGCGGAGCTGGCCCGGCGCGTGCAATTGGATGTGGCGGCGCTGCCCTATCACCCCGAATTCCTGCAATGGCTCCGGCAGCAAAAGGCCGCCGGACGGGACTTGTACCTCGTGACGGCCTCGGATGTCCGCCTGGCCGGCGCGGTGGCGGACCATCTGGGCCTGTTTACCGAAGTGCTGGCGAGCGACGGGCGCCACAACCTGCGCGGCAAAGCCAAGGGAGCGCGCCTGGCGGAACGGTTCGGTGACGCCGGGTTTGACTACGCGGGCAACTCTTCGGTGGACCTGCCGGTGTGGGAGCGGGGACGGCGGGCAATCGTAGTGAATGCGTCCGAAAGGCTGGCTCGGCGCGCGGCCAGGCGCGCAACCGTTGAGAATGTATTCGCGGCTCGGGAGTCGGGGCTGGGCGCTTTCTGGCGCGGCCTGCGGCCGTATCAGTGGGTCAAAAACCTGATTGTGCTGGTTCCGGCAATCACCTCCCACCGGTTGACCGAGCCGGCGGTGGCGCTCGATGCGCTCATCGCGTTTGTTGCCTTCTGTCTGTGCGCGTCCGGCGTCTATCTGTTGAACGATTTGCTGGACGTGGAATCCGACCGGCACCATGCCGCCAAGCGGGAACGTCCCTTCGCTCGTGGCGACCTCCCGCTGCCGGTGGGGCTGGCAGCGTTCCCCTTGCTGCTGCTGGGCAGCCTGCTCATCGGGACAAGCCTTTCCCAAGGCTTTGTTGCCACACTGGGGGTGTATGTGCTGCTGACCACCGCCTACTCGCTGCGGCTCAAGCAGGCGCCGTTGCTGGACGTGTTCTGCCTCGCCGGCCTGTACACCGTGCGGCTGGTGGCGGGCCACGAAGCAACCGGCATTGTCTATTCCTTCTGGCTGCTGGTCTTTTCCATGTTCCTGTTCCTGAGCCTGGCCCTGGTCAAGCGCGGCGTCGAGCTCGAGGCGGCGCGGCAGCAAAACCGAAACGACATCAAGGGACGCGGTTACGCCGCGGGGGATCTGCCGCTGATCACGATCCTGGGCTGTTGAAGCGCGTTTCTGGCCGTGCTGGTGCTCGCCCTTTACGTAAACAGTCAGGAAGTGCGCATCCTTTACCGCCACCCCACGTTGCTGCTCCTGATCTGCCCGCTCCTCCTCTACTGGATGAGCCGCTTGTGGCTGCTGGCCGCCCGGGGCCGCATGCATGACGACCCGGTGGTCTTCGCCCTGCGCGATCCGGTCAGCTACGCCGTGGGGGCGCTGACCCTGGCGGTAATCTGGCTGGCCACGGGAGCCTGACCGCCCGATGAACTCCTCCGAGTGCCGCTGGCTTCACGACACCGTGTCCGCCCTGGTCTATTCCCTTGCCGGCGCTCAGGCGCCCGAGGATGACCCGTCGCTGGCCCGCCCCTACAACGACCTGACGCGGTTCGTGTTGGAGCAGCAGGACCGGCTGCCCGACTATCTGCGCAGCCCGATGCGCTGGCTGACACTGGGGTTCGACCTGGCCGCCTGCCTCCGCGCCGGCCGCCCGTTTCATCATCTGGCCCCCGAGTCCCGGGCCCGGCGGGTCGCCGCGTGGAAACAGTCCCCCTTGGCCTTTCAACGCGATTTCATCCGTTACTATGAGAGCCTGGCAACGCTGGCCCTCCACAGCCGGGCGGAACCTTTGCAACCCGCGCGCGACCAGCCGGCGGCGGCTCAACACCAGGCGGGCCCGCCAACCTTTCCAGGAGAGCTGGAGTGCGAGCTTGCGGTGGTCGGATCGGGGCCGGGGGGCGCCATCACCGCCACGCTGCTGGCCGAGGCCGGGCGCGACGTGTTGTTGATCGAAGAAGGCCCGTTCCACGAACTGGAGTCGTGCGCTCCGTTTTCGCGCCAGGAGATGGAGCAGAAATACCGCAACGGCGGTCAGACGGTGGCTCTGGGCGCCAACAGAATCGCCTACGTGGAGGGCTGCTGCGTCGGGGGCGGAAGTGAGATCAACAGCGGCCTGTACCACCGGACGCCGCCCGAGGTGCTTGAGCAGTGGCGAAGTGATTTCCAAGTCGAGGGCCTCACGGAGGCCGATTTGCGACCCCATTTCGAGGCTTGCGAACGCGACCTGACAGTCTCGCTCCTCCCCGGTCCGGCGCCGGCGGCATCACTCAAGCTCCACACCGGCGCGCAACGGCTGGGATGGAAGTCACTCGAGGTCCCGCGCTGGTTCGCTTACGCGCCCGGCGCGGGAAACCGGGGAACGAGACAATCCATGACCAAGACCCACCTGCCCCGTTTCCTTCGCGCCGGCGGCCGGCTCATGGCGCAAACACGAGTCAACCGGCTATGCCGCGACGGGCGTGGCTGGTTGCTCCGCGCCAGGCGGATGGGAGGGGGTGAAGTGCGCATCCGCGCCGAAACGGTCTTTTTGTGCGCCGGGGCGGTCCAAACCCCCGCCCTGCTTCGGCGCAGCGGGCTCAAACGGAATATTGGAGACTCGCTCAGGCTGCATCCGACGGTGAAAGTGGCCGCCCAGTTCGCCGAGCCGGTGAATTCCGCGGACATGGGGGTGCCGGTGCATCAGGTCAAGGAGTTCTCGCCGCGCCTGAGTTTTGGCTGTTCCATCAGTCATCCGGCGTATGTGGCGCTGGGGTTGTTGGATTACCCGCAAGCCTTGCGCGAGGTGGCCCGCACTTGGCCTCATATTGCCAATTATTACGCCATGACCGCGGGCGGTGGGCACGGCACGGTGCGCTGCCTGGGCCCTTTTCGGGACCCGGTCGTGCGTTATCATTTGCCCGAAGCGGACCTGCGGTCTCTGGCCGAAGGGTTGCGCAAGCTGACGGAACTGTTGTTCGAAGCCGGAGCGGTCACCGTGTTCCCGGGAGCCGCCCGTGTTGGCATCGTCCGGTCACGCAAGGAAGCCCGGAGGTTGCCCGAAATCCTCCCGCGTGGTTTGGCCAATCTAATGACCATTCATCTGTTTTCCTCCTGCCCCATGGGCGAGGACCCGCGCCGATGCGCCACCGACTCCTTTGGCCGCGTGCGGGGGGCGGACCATTTGTTTGTCAACGATGCGAGCCTCCTGTGCACGGCGCCCGGTGTGAACCCGCAGGGCACCATCATGGCCCTGGCGCGGCGGAATGCGCTGCATTTTTTGAACCGGCTCTGATCGTCTCGCATGAGCGCTGTTCCATGTCACTCTATCTCGTAACCGGAGCCGCCGGCTGGCTGGGGTCGCGGCTGGTCGAATGCCTCGCGCGCGGCCTGCCGGACCATCCGGCCTTGAGCTCGCCGCCTCACGACTTGCGCATCCGGTGCCTGGTCCTGCCGGGCCAGGACGCCGCTCCGCTCCGGGCTGTGTCGGGCCGGGTCGAGGTGGTCGCCGGCGACCTCCAGAACCCGGCGGATTGCGCGCGGTTTTGCGAGGGCGCCCGGGGCGCGGTGTTGTTCCACACCGCTGGCATCATCCATCCACGCCGGGTCGCGGAGTTCTATCGGGTCAACGTGGACGGCGCCGTGAACTTGCTCCAGGCCGCCGCCGCGGCGCGCGTCCGCCGGACGGTGGTCATGTCCTCGAACTCGCCCTGCGGCTGCAATCCGCATCCCGACCATCTGTTTGACGAGTTTTCCCCTTACCGCCCTTACTTGAACTACGGTCGCTCGAAAATGAAGATGGAATTGGCCGCCCGCGAATTCCATCAGCGCGGCGCCCTGGAAGCCGTCATCATCCGGGCGCCCTGGTTTTACGGTCCCAATCAGCCCCCGCGGCAGACCCTGTTTTTCCAGATGATTCGCGAGGGAAAAGCCCCGATTGTCGGCTCGGGTCAAAACCGCCGGTCCATGAGCTATCTTGACAACTTGTGCCAGGGCCTGATGCTGGCGGCGGAAGTGGAGCGGGCCGCGGGCCGGATTTACTGGATTGCCGATCGCCGGCCTTACACGATGAATGAGATCGTGGACACGGTCGAGCGGCTGCTGGACCGCGAGTTCGGCGGCGGTTGCGCTCATCGCCGCTTGCGCCTGCCCGGCCTCGCCAGCGAGATCGCGCTGGTGGTGGATCGTCTGATCCAGGCGCTCGGCTTTTATCACCAGAAGATTCACGTGCTCTCCGAAATGAACAAGAACATTGCCTGTTCGATCGCGCGCGCACAGCGCGAGCTGGGCTACGACCCGAAGGTGGAGCTCGAGGAAGGCATGCGGCGCTCACTGGCCTGGTGCGTTGCGCAGGGCCTGTGGTTCCCACCGCCGTCATGAGCGCTCCTCTGGCCTTGATCACCGGCGGCTCGGGCTATTTCGGCTCCCTGCTTCGCGACCGCCTGCTGGCCGCCGGCCAGCCCGTGCGGGTCCTGGACCTGCAGGACACCCCGGACCGCCCGGCCGCCGTCGCTTTTGTGCAAGGGGACATCCGCGACCCGCAAGCCGTGGCGGCGGCCTGCGCGCACTGCGACGTGGTCTATCATTGCGTGGCCCAGGTGCCCCTGGCCAAAGACCGCGCCCTGTTCCATGCCGTCAACGTCGAGGGCACCGCCACCCTGTTGCGGGCGGCCCAAGCGGCGGCGGTGCGCAAAGTCGTGTATGTCTCCTCGAGCGCCGTGTTCGGCGCGCCGGAGTCAAATCCGGTTACCGAAGACACCCCGCCCCGCCCCGCGGAAGCCTACGGCCGGGCCAAACTGGAAGGCGAACGCCTCTGCCTGGAAGCCGCGCGCTCCGGTCTGGACGTCACCATCATCCGCCCGCGAACCATCATGGGTCACGGACGATTGGGCATTTTCCAGATTTTGTTCGAGTGGATTCGCGAAGGGTACAACGTCCCGGTCCTGGGGCGGGGAGACAACCGTTACCAGTTCATCCATGCCGACGACCTGGCGGAAGCGTGCCGCCTGGCCGCCGCGCGCCCGGGCGCCACGGTGTACAACTGCGGCACCGACCGGTTCGGGACGATGCGTGAAACCCTCGAGGCGCTTTGCGCCCACGCCGGCACCGGCTCCCGCGTCCGCGGCGTGCCCCTGCGCCCGGCCGTGTGGGCCATGCGGGCCACCAGCCTCCTCGGCCTTTCCCCCCTCGGTCCCTACCACGCTTTGATGTACGGCCGCTCGCTCTACTTCGACATCACCAAGGCCCGCAGCGAGCTGCACTGGCAGCCACGCTACTCGAATACCGAAATGTTCATTCAGAGTTACGACTGGTATGTCCGGAATCGCGAGCAGGTCTTGCGCGCCCCGGGCGCCTCGCCTCACCGCTCCGCCGTCCGGCAGGGCGTCCTCGCGCTGGTCAAACGCCTGCTGTAATGGGGCGCAAGGGCCTCACTCCGGCCCGGCGCTCTCCCAAAACGAGCGGACCGCTTCGGAGATTTGTCTGGCATTGACCACCCGCATCGGCCGCCACCATCCCGGGAACAGCCGCTGATACCTCCCTTCGCCAAACCGCGTGTCCACCAGCAGAACCACCCCCCGGTCCCGCTCGGACCGGATCACCCGTCCCATCGCCTGCAGCACCCGGTTCATCCCGGGAAAAGTGTAGGCGTAGTCGAAGCCGCGCCCGCACCGGCCCTCGAAATAATCGCGGATCAGGTCGCGCTCGGCACAAAGTTGCGGCAGTCCCACTCCCACAATGACCGCGCCGATCAGCCGGTCCCCCACCAGGTCAATTCCCTCGCCGAAGATGCCGCCCAGCACGGCAAATCCGACCAAGGTGTCCGGTTGCTCGACGGCAAACCGCGCGAGGAACTCGTCCCGCTCCGTTTCCGTCATGCCGGGGCGCTGCGCCAACACCCGAAGGTCCGGATGGGCGGCCTGGAACCGCGCCAGGACATCCGCGAGGTACTGGTATGACGGGAAATACACCAGGTAATTGCCGCGCCGGCCCCGCGCCACGGCCGCAATGGACTCGACCACTTCGCCCACGGTGTCCGCCCGCGATTTCAACTGGGTCCGAATCCGGTTCTGCACCAGCACCGCCAGGTGTTCCGGCGGGAAAGGCGAGGGCAAGCGGATCACTGGATCCGCCGGCTCGCCCCCCAGCAATTCCCGGTAATACTCCAGGGGCGTCAGCGTGGCCGAGAAGAAGACCGCGGCTTTGCCCCGCGCCAGGGCCTGCCGCAGCAGGTGCGAAGGGTCCAGGCAGAACAGCCGCAGCACCAGCGCCGGCCCCGGCTCCAGGAGGGTCACAAAGCGCTCATCGTACCAATCGGCGGCACGGCGCAGGGAGCGAAGCTGAAAATACAGCTCGAGCAGCGCCTCCCGGAATCCGGCCGGCTCGTTCCGCGCCAGCCACGCTTCGGTCTCGGCAAGCGCAGCATCCAAAACCTCAACCAACCCCTCCGGCAGTTCGCGCCAGAGCTGAACGCCCCGCAATTCACGCCCCTCGGCCTGCGCGGCGATTTCTTCCCCGGGCTCCGGCATGGAGGCAGCCGGGGATTCGAACAAGTCCGCCTCCCGCAGCGAGGCGTCCCCTGCCAGCCCTGCCGCCGGCGCCGGGCCCGGCCGCAGCTTGCGCAGGAAGGTGAGGACTTTTCCCAACGCGCGGGCGCAGCGGGGCAAGGCCTGACGGATTTCGCGTTTCACCGTCTGGATGTCGCGGCCGCGGATTGAAGCCGAAAACATTTCACGCCCGCGGTCCACCAGGTTGTGGGCCTCGTCAACCAGGAACGCGCCGTCCATCGGTTCCTCGGCGAAGTGGCGCCGCAGAAACACTCTGGGATCGAACACGTAATTGTAGTCGCAAACCACGGCGTCGGCCCAGAGGGAGAGGTCCAAGGACAGTTCGAAGGGGCAAACCTGGTGGGTTTGGCTGACAGACTCGAGCACCGGACGGGTGATCTCCTCCCGCTCCAGCGCGTCGCGCATGGCGGATTGGTAACGGTCATAATAGCCGCGGGCCAGCGGACACGCCGCCAGGTCGCACGGCTGGCCCGCCCGATTGCAAACCTTGTCCCGGGCGGTCAGCGTCAACGTCCGCAACCGCGCGCCCGCGCGCCGCAGGTCCGCGAAGGCGTTCTCGGCCACCCCGCGGCCGACGGTTCGCGCGGTGAGATAGAACACCCGTTCCAGCGAACCTTCCCCCAAGGCCTTCATCGCCGGCAAGAGCACGGAAATGGTCTTGCCAATGCCGGTGGGCGCCTCGAGAAAAAGCCGTCCACCTCGGGAGAACAAACGGTAGGCAGCCACCGCCAGTTGGCGTTGCCCGGGACGATAGCTGGAAAACGGAAACGTCAACGCCCGCAGGGACTGGTTCCGCAGCTCACACCAGCGGCGATGATCCCGCACCCATGCCAGGTAGATGGCCGTGGTATCCTCGAAGAACCGGCGCAGCTCGGCGGACGAAAAGTCTTGCTTGAACTCCGTCACTTCGCCGGAATCCAGGTCGAGGTAAGTGAGCTGGAGGGTCACGTTGTCGAGGGCGTGCTCCTGCGCATACATCCAGCCGTAGAATTTGGCCTGCGCCCAGTGCAACGAATCCGCCGTCCGCGTCCAGCCGCTTTGCACCGTCTTGATCTCCTCGACCCAGACGCCCTGCGGCCCGGTCATCAGCCCGTCAATGCGCCCCGACACACGCAATAAAAAGTCCCC
>Ga0116146_1004227_pt1 | contig 11222 bp, 21 predicted proteins | sample AD_JPNHG2_MetaG_FD_89748 | JGI IMG/M metagenome (GOLD analysis project Ga0116146, IMG submission 89748) | Active sludge microbial communities of municipal wastewater-treating anaerobic digesters from Japan - AD_JPNHG2_MetaG | ecosystem: Engineered > Bioreactor > Anaerobic > Digestate | place...
TGCCAGTTTCTCAATCTTGGTCTTGAACCGCCCTGCTGGGAATGTTACTGTTGCCATTGCATCCCTGCCGTTCCTCGTCCACTCGATAGCGTGATCCATCGTGTTCGCAAATGACAGATCGCCATTCACCTCGTCTGATACTCGCTCAAATTCATTCATCCCTTATCCTCCTTCAATACGCTCTTATCCTGTTCCCACGCTTCGCAGCTGTCCCATTCATGCTGCCTGTCCCACTTGCATGCCCCGAAGCTCTTGGATGCGAACCTCTCAAACGGTGCCGACCGGTTCACGCTGCCATCATCCCGTGTGCAGTAGATGTTCGGCTCTTCCACAGGATCACTGAACGCCTTCGCGCTGTTCTCCTTGTACTCCGGCTTGCTCTGGTAGTGAAAACAGTTCGAATGCCTGCAGTTTCCGCACAGCTTCGGTATGGTGTAGATGCTCGGCTTCCAGAAGCTCTTATCAACGCACTGTGTGATCCCGTGCCGTGTCTGCTCCCACTGGCAGTTATAGCTCCCTGCATCCTTCTTCCGCTTGCTATACTGGTCATACAGCCCGTAGCCATTCCACATACAGAACCGACACTTGCCGATATAGTCCTCGAAGCTCTGCGGTTCTTCATCGATCAGATCCAGGATGCTCATCTGTCCCGGTATGGTTTTATCCTTCTTCTCCATCCTGCACCACCTCCAATTTGTTGATCCGTCCATCCTGCACCACCTCCAATTTGTTGATCCGTCCATCCTGCACCACCTCCAATTTGTTGATCCGTCCGCTGTCCCTGAAGTGTGTCACATCGATCCCGGTGCACTCCGCACAGTTTGCCTTGATGTCCCAGCCTTCACGCGCCGCCCTGTCCCAGAGTTCATCCGCTGCAGCTACGCAATCGGCGATTTCATCCGGCTCCCATTTGTACTTGTCGTAAAGCACAAGGCAGAAAGCGGAATACAAGTGCGGAGCGACATAATTGATATATTCCTTCGCCATCAGTCCCTCGTGTGTACGCTGATACGCCCTATAGTTGTTATAGTGTCCTGATCTTCCCTTGCCTTTTCCCATCATTTCCTCCTCTGTGTTGTGATGACTGTGTCATCCGTCCCGCGACTGATCCAGAACAGCATCCCGCATCTTCTGCAGGACACCATCACGGAGCCATCGTGTTCATACGTCTTCTTGAGTGCCCGTGTCCAGTAGTACGGATTGCCGCATTCCGGACATCGCACATCATAGTCTCTGTTGCCGTATGGCACCGGCTGATGCCATTTCAGCCGTGACCATCTGCGTGCTTGTGCATCAGTTATCATTCTTCCCCTCCTTAAATGGGTTATCATCATCGATAAATCTAGCGTGCGCCCCATCAAATGTCATCGAGCACTTTCCCGGAACGCCCTGCCGACATTTAGCAACATTAAATTGTCGCTCATCGCTGTCGCCTTCTTTCCACATCAGGATCACGATGCTCGCATCCTGTTCAATGGCTCCGCTCTCCCGGAGTTCTGCCATTGTCGGCTCCTTTGACTTCTTCAGCTCCGATGCCCTGTTGAGCTGTGAGAGTGCGATCACCGGGATCTTGTTCTCCATCGCGATGGCTTTGATCCCTCTGGAGATGTCCGCGACCTCTGCAGCGCGGTTTCCCTGATATGTTCCTTCCGGCTCCAGTAGCTGCATATAGTCGATCACAAGCACATCATAGTTCATATGCCGGATCTCCCTGCGGATCTCGCTGACCGTTTTCATTCCGCTGGTAACTACCAGATTCACCCCGACTTGTGCGAACACCTCATTCGCTACGTTGAACCGTCTCCATACATCCTCTGTGGCGGATGTCGCTTTCCGGATTGTTCCCATCTTGATCCCGGACTCCGAAGCCAGCCATCTCTCGTATAGCTGTTCCGGTTGCATCTCGAGATTGTAATATCCTACCCGCAGGCCTTGCTTTGCCCAGTTTAGAGCCATCTGACCTGCAAAAACCGATTTACCAACCGCAGGCCGCGCCGCCAGGATGATCACATCCCCGCCCTCCATTCCGCCGGTCTGATTGTCGATCTGTGTCCCGGTGAATATCTTCCGCTTCTTGTCCTTCGTGAAATATTGCCCCTTGTTTGCCTCTGCGATCTCCGCAAGTGTGAATGTGTCGATCTTCTTCCGTTCCACGATGCGCTCAAGCTGTCCGATCAGATCCGCAAGCTGGTCATCAATCTGACTGCCTTCCAGAGCCATGTTCCTGATCGTTATCTCCGCCTGTCTCAATCTGTACTCTTTGGCGAGCACTTCCGCGCTCCCGTTGATCTCCGTACTAATGACCGTGTTTGTTGCCGCTCGCATCAGAGCATCGCTCACCTCTAACTCGCTGTAGTTGTCCCCGATGCAGTTCTGCTGGATCTCCGCGAAGGTTGGCCGCTTGCCGATGTCATACGCTCGCAGGTACTCGAGATATATCCGGCCAAGTACGGATGACGTGAACATTTCCGGCTGCAGAGTGTCGCATACTTTCCCGACAAGGGAACTGTCAATCAGTAAAGCACCGATGATACTCTCTTCAACCTCGTATGTGTTCATATGCCACCTCGATATCTTTATCCAGTCCGTTCAGCCCTACATCTCCGGAATAATACTGCTCGGCCATCTCTCCGATGCAGTTCGCGATCCGTCTTGCGATCTTCGGATCACCTTTTGACTTCTTCCGGAACGTCTCCCACCCTTCATCCTTTCCGGTGTCTGTCGGGTAGAGCTGTTTTGCCTGCTGATAATACTGCCGGATCTCCGTCTCATTGTCCGCCTTCTTCGGTGCCGCATCTCTTGACTCCCAATTTCTGACTGCTGCCTTCCAGTCCTTCATCGGAGCACTGCCGACCTTCCACCCTTTGGACTGGTAAAAGTCGATAAATCTCTGCGGATCGATGCTGTTGCCTCTTTCAGCACAATAAGCAGCCACATCATCGAGGGATGGCGGCGTGAAACGCCCTTTCTCTTTCTTCTCTTCTTTTCTTTTCTTTTCCTCTTCTATTCCTCTTCTATTCTCTTCTATTCTTTTCTCTTCGTATTTAGCACTTTTGTTTTTGCTATTTAGCACTTCTGTTTTTGCTATATAGCAACTTTTTTTCTCTTTATAGTTTTCACCCTTTGCGATGCCGCCCTTCCTGCCACGTTCCCTGATGTCGATGCTCTTATCAATGCAGGTTCTGGCCAGTTCAAACGCTGACAGCATCAATCCGTCCAGCTCTGGTTCTTTATTCAAAATCCCGTATTCAATGATCGCATCGTAGAACTGTAAACGCTGCTCATCCGTCATATTGTTTGTTGCCGTATAGTAATTCTTGAAAAATGTAAAACCGTTATTCCCGCTTTCCATCGTTCTCACCTCTTTCACTGAATGGTATGTTTCCGGCATCCCATTCGGAGTATATTTTCATCCAGTCTTCCAGTCTCATAGTCACCAACCACTCGCAGTGGTTTTTCCGGTGCATCACTGTCGGCATCTCGCCATCTCTGGCATCGCGTTTGCTCTGGTCCATTGCTGCAATCAGATCCAACCGCTCAACTCTCTTGCATTCTATGTGGATGCCCGGAAGACCTACCACATCCGCATCTCCGTTCTTTCCGCAGAATTGCTGACCTCTGCGGCAGTCGTATCCGTATTCCTTCAGATATCCGGCAAGTTCTCTCTCTCCGATCTTGCCCTTGTTTCTGCTCATCTTTCCCATGTTCTTCTCCTTAAATACACGACCGCCTCATGGCGAACGGTCGTGCATCCCGTGAATATCGCATTCGGTAGCCAGAATACCGTGGGAGGTGGTCTCCCGTTTCTCACAGCATCACCCCCATTTCTTATATATGCAGTTCTCTTCCTTCCATCCTTTGTATTTTGCCCGTAGATAGCGTTTTGCTGTCTCAAGCATAATTTGTCTGTCTGTCGAATTATCGAGCCGTGTGTGGCACGCTAGGCACGCTGTGACGATGTTCTGCTCTATTCCAAGACCGCCGTGCGACCTTGCAACAACATGCGCCACCGGATCACCCGGACGATGGCAGAAGATACACAGGCCGCCATCACGCTCATAAACGATCTTCTTCGTTTTGGCACTTATTTGGAGTGCCTTTGTTCTTCGATGCATCGCATTCTCTCCAGTTCATCCGGTGTCAATGTTTCGATCCCGACCTGCTTCGCCTCTTCGATCAGTCCATCCACAAGCCTAGACATCTCTGCTGTGTCGTACTCGCTGGAGCCGCGCATCAGCACCCACACCCGACACCGCTCGCCGTTGTTGTTTGTCGTGATCTTCGATGTCTGCCGCAGGTGGTATGTGCTTGCTTCCATCGCGATCTGCTCCGCCTCGTCCGTGTCCGGGAGCATCGTGCAGACCAGTTGACCATCAATTATTTGGTCGAATCCGTAGGATGCCAACAGTTCATTGTGCATTCTGTTGCGGCTGATGTAGGCTTTAGCAGCCACTTGCGCCAATAATTGCCAATAATATGCATTTTGATTGAGTGACCGCTTACCCTTATGCTCCTTCAGTTCGTACTGTTTCCCGTCCGGAGCGTTGGCCAGTGCCTGGATGATCTCGTGTTTGTTCCCGATCATTTCTTTTCAAGCCAGTTCACGGCCTGCACCCATTCAGCGTTTGTCAGTTCTGACAGCTCTTTGCCTTTCCACTTCTGATTCGGATCGATGCCCTTCTTCTGCATCATCTCTTTGAGCACAAGTACATCTTTTTCGCTGATGATCTGATTAGCACTCTCCATAGCATTCTGCTCTTTGGTTGCCATTCCATTCTTGGCTGCTTCGGATCTCGCCCGTCCTGTGGTTTCGTTCCGGTTCTCGTCCGTGTCTGCGTCCTTCGTGTCATCGATCAGCAGCAGCCCATTCAGAGCGTACTTTCGAGCATAGGATGATGCTGTGCCGGTGATCTGACTGGCATCCATCCCCTTCTTGTCATCGCTCTCTCTTGCGTATGCGGTGTTGCTTACGCTCTCACCGGTTTCACAGTCGTAGAAGGTCGCCGTAGCTTTCACATAGAATCGATCCCCGATCTGTTCGATTGTGTCCGACAGTACGATGGCACATCCGTATTCCTGCAGGATCGGCTTGACTCCCTCCAGGATGTCCTCGCACGATCTGTAGCGATATTTGCCGAATGAGTTGTACTGATTCTTCGGAGCTTTCAGGTCTCGCTGTACACACCGGAGCCGTCCGTATAACATATATGTGTCGGTGTCATTCTGTTCTTCCGGTGTAGGCAGAATATCCTTTATGCTCACCAGTTCCTCTTCTGTTTTCTTTGCCATTTCTTCTCTCCTTTACTTAATCTGTAAACTCTCCGTTTCCACGACTTCCGCCCAGTTCAGCTCCTCGCCCTTGTCGATGTGCTCCTTGATCGCCGTCAGGCTGATCTTGGGTGCTTGTGGTACCAGTGCCCATTCCGGTGCTTTGGTGGCATCCAGTACGACAACGTGGGACGACTTGCGGAAACCGAAGTTGAATAATGCCGTCTTGAATTTAGTTTTGCCGACAATCCGCATATAGTCGGACAGCGTGCTCTTGGCTTTTGCGACTGCGGTCTCTAATCTCTGCCGCCGGAGTTTCAGACGCGCTTCTTCTTCCTTCATCCCTTTGATGTCGTTTTCCATCCCTCTGATCCACTTCGCCCAGCCATCGCATTTGTCTTCAAATGCTCCGTCCAGTCCTTCCAGAGTGTCACGGAACACCTGGTCATCGATGTCGGCGTTCTCCTGCTCGGCCTGCAGTGTCAGCAGGTCGTTGGTTAATTCATAAAGTGTCATATTTCGCGCGTTCCTTTCTGATTTTTTTGATTGCATCCATTGCTCTTCTCCTTTCCGAACATCCCCGTTGTGACGTTCTCGATCTGGTACTCCGCATCATCCACTTCCAACTGCTGCCGTATCTGTCTCCGCAGGTCGATCAGATATGCTTTGCATTTGTTGATAAAATCACGCTCATATCCATCGAAGATGTCCTCTACATTTGTGTCACCCGACCGCCCGATGACCTGCATGGATGCCTTGCCATCTTCCAGATCTTCAACGATGCGCGTCACAAGCTCGTATGTACTGAATATTGTCATCGCTTTCACCCCCTCACGATCCAATACAGCCCCGCCGGAATAATCAGCAGTAATGTCTCACCTTCCCCCGAGATAATCCCGAGATATGTCGCCAGTGCCATACCTGCGATGATGCCGAGTTTCTTCAGGTCGATTTCGATTGCTATCTTACCGTCTCTCATTTTCTGTCGTCTCCTTTCTCCTCGTTCCACTCCTTCAGGATCTCTTCGAGCTTATCCGCCACTAGGTCATACACTGCCGCCCTTGCCTTTGATGCCGCCTCGCTCTCCCGCGCCCAGTCATCAGAGATATTGCAGTAGTTGTAATAGTCGCGTTCGTTCTGCCGTTTCAGATCCTTGTATATGTTTACTTGTAATTTTAATTTTTCCTTGACTGTCATCTCATCCCTCCGCATTCAGCCATACCACATACCCGTGGTCGCCGTTCTCTCTGATAAAGTTCCGTGCATCTTCCATCGTCTCTTGGAATATATCCACGGCTCTGCCCTGTTTCAGTAGGTGATTGCCACCAATATCATTCACTTCGTAGAAACCAACGAAACGATACTCTGCATCGAATAACATCGCAGTCTGTCCAAGGTGCTCCTTATTAACAGCACATCCGCCAACGTATGGCATTTGCCCGGAATATGTGCAGTTCCCGGTCGGCAGGTAGCACGAGATTTTGACTTCCTGCGGGTCCCAGTCAAACACCGAGAATGTGACGGACATCGCCGCGATAATACCTGCTATTACGCTATTTAACATTTGACATCACCGTGAAGGATTGCCCGAAGTGTTCACAGATCGTGACGATATCCATCAGCGTGAACTCTGCCCGGTTGTTGATCTTGGCGGAGAGTGCCTGCCGACTGGTACCAAGTACCGCCGTAAGGTCTTCCTGTCGCTCCTGACGTTCTGCCAACCTACCACGTACCCACGCAGAGAACGCTTTACATTCTTTCACACGGCTGTCTGTCCTTAATCGTGCCATCCTTGCTCCTTTCTTGATTTCTGCTATATACTGTGTTACAATAGACAAAACGGCACAAGATATGCTGTTCCATTTGCCACCTCGATGCTTGCCGGCTCCCTTGGTGGCTTTTTAATTTACGCAAATGCCTGTTGCAGTGCCTTTGCTTTTGTCTTGCAGTGCTGATAGATGTCGTGATAGTCCACATTGGCATCCAGATCGGCACCGATCAGATCCGCGATGATCTCTTCCACAGTCTGCAATCTGTTCAATGATTTTCTGTCAGCGACTACCCGATCCGTAACACCGGCGGCATCGTTGCATAGTTTTGTGATACTGTGGTAGTAGTGCTGTGCGTGTTTGCTCCCGAGTTCTTCTGCTCTCTGTTGCATCCGCTGGATCTGATCCGTGAGTGTTCTCCGTGTGGTCTTCCCTTCAATCCTTGCGGTCATCCGTTCCGGATCTCTGATGATCTCTTCCATTCGGTTGAACGCTTCGATGTACTTCAATTTCCATTCCATCGCCTTCGATCCTGTGAAACCCATCACAACGAGAGAAAAGCCGTCACGGTTCATGTAGTACATTCGATGCATCTGGCCGTCTGCCATCTTTTTCTTGCTCGGAATAAACATCAGATTTCCGTTTGAGCGTTCCCCATTTTTGGGGAGCGTTTTGATGGTGTTGTCGATTGCTCGAAGTACACGATCGTGTCTTTTTCCAAACATTCCTGCAATCTGCAAACTGTCCGCTACAGGTTCATTCCGTTTGATACAAACAAGTTCGCTCATGTTCCCTCCTTTCTGAATACAATGTCATCGATGCTTACACCGAGAATGCTGGCGATCTCTGCAGCTTTGCCGATGCTGATCTTTTCCGGAGCTTCTTCCCAGTTCTTATATGTATTGACGTGTACGCCAAGTTTACCGGCCATCTGCTCCTGCGTGATTTCTTTCGCCCTCCGCCACTGTCTGATAGTCAGTGCCATTTGAATCCCTCCTTTCCTCTTGCGTTCTACATTTTGTAGACTGATATAACAATACTCTATGTATCATAGATTGTCAACATATTTTTCTATGTTATGTAGATTTTTTTGTTTTCTGCCGATATAATAGACACCACAACAAACCAGCACGGAAGGAAGCGAAAATATGAAAATAGGCAAGAATATCAATGCAATCAGAGTATCACAGAAGATAGAACAGAAGGAACTGGCAAACAGATTGCACATTTCCAATAAGACTGTATCATCATGGGAATGTGACCGGGCAGAGCCGAACATCGGGATGTTTGAAAAGATAGCAGAAGCGCTGAATGTGACAAAAATGGAATTGTTGGAAGGAATTAAACGGTCATCAATGATCTGACACCGGACCGGAACCCGAAGACAGTCGCCAACTATGCTCATTATATCTCGGCTGTCCTTGCGGCAAATAGCATCCGTCTGCCTGCTCCCAAGCTCCCGCAGCGGATCCGCTCCGTGCAGTACATACCGACTGCTGACGACATCAAAGCAACTCTGGATGCACTCAAGGGCACGGAGCACGAGCTTGCCATCCGTCTCTGCTGTTTTGGTCTGCGCCGGTCGGAAGTCTGTGCATTGACACCGGAAGACCTAGACAACAACACATTGCACATATCCAAGGCAGTAGTTAAGGACAAAAACCGACAATATGTAGTAAAGACCACGAAGACCACAGCATCGGACCGCTATGTGGTCATCCCTTCGGATCTCGCCGTTCAGATACGGCAGCATTTGTAAAAATGGTTAGTTTTATCTATCAAAAACTTGACAGAAAAGGGGGTGACTCCGTGGTGAAAAGGGGGTGACTCCGTGGTGAAAAGGGGGTGACTCCGTGGTGAAAGGGGGGTGACTCCGTGGTGAAAGGGGGGTGACTCCGTGGTGAATGGGGGGTGACTCCGTGGTGAATGGGGGGTGACTCCGTGGTAAAAAAAAATCAAACCCAATAACCACGGGCGTTTCCGGGCACGAAAAAAGCCTAATACTACTAATACGTTTAATACGTTTAATAGCGCACGAAGCGCCTTATCCTTCGGGGCGCTTGTGCTATCATAGACCCAGACGACAATCTGTAGCCAGCGACCAGAAGACCTTCTTCTTATAGGCTGATCTGGTAGAAGGGAGACCACACAAAATGGAGTATGAAGCGGTATTTCAAGACAGCCAGACGGCGACGGCGTGGGCTGACCGTCTGGACAGGATCACGGACAGGTACGGACGGGGTACATATACAAGTATAACCCGGATAATCTATACAAGGCTCTGCAGCGGGCACAGGATCGGGCCGGTGTGCCACACTTCCGTCTGCACGCTCTCCGCCACTTCTTCGCATCTTATCTCCACGATCTCGGATACTCGGACAAGCAAGTACAAGCTCTCGGCGGATGGTCTACCGATTACGCATAAAAAAAAAGCTGTAAGCCCGAATTTATCGGATTTACAGCCTTTATTTTACTATGGGACCAACAGGGTTCGAAAATGTCTACAAAAGTCTTAAAACGCCCGTCAGTATTGCGTTTCAAAAGTCCGTGGACAATTTTATGGGCACGAAAATATATTTTTGCCCATTTAATACATACGTTTCCGCTGTCCGCTCTCGATCTCTTCCTTGCCGACCATACAATAATGCTTGTAATAAGCCTCCCAATCATCACCGAATGCCGCATTCAGGTCCGGATTTGTGTTGCGGTATGTGACCGGAGAGAAGTCTGCCGATGCCTGCCGAGCTTCCAACATCCCGAAGGTGGTGAAGTGCATCCAGAGCTGATCCGGTGATTTGAGACCAGCGGTCAGCAGATCCGGATATCGTCCGCCGTAGTATGTCGCATTGAATACCGGCGACAGATCGATGCCCTCATAAATCCGATCAGAGATGGTCTGTGGTCGGATCCGTGCATTGATCTGCGATGCGATGGATCCATTGACCAACAGATTGTGGATATACGGTCCAGGGCAGAGAGTTGCCGCGAGCATCCGATGCTCGGTCAGGACTCCCGACTTTGTCCCGGTATAGTTCGCTGCTTTGATGCCATTCCTCTGGCAGATGTCCACGCACAGATCGATGAGAGACTTATATGCTGCGTCACTGATCGGCCACTCTCCGCCTCTCTGCGAGTTGCTCACTTCGATCGTGATGGCTTGGTTGTCGTTCCAACTGCTCGATGATGTCCATGCTCTGTGGCATTCGAGTACGCTCTGTCCTATCATACCATCATTCCCGATGCAGTAGTTGGCTGATGCTTTCCGAGTTGCCGGAATAAAGCCATCTACTATGTTCTGCGCAGTACCTACACCTGCAGCGTGATGGATCGTGATCTTACTGATCGGTGCCGTCCTTCGGCTGTAGTTTTTCGTCAGATTGCGGTATTGCACAAGATTACTATCGCTCATTGTACCCTCCCTTCTTCCACTGTGCCGTGGAGATGCCAAGCAAAGCACCCAGGAATGCATCGATTGCCGTGATGGTGCCGACTACCTGCTCACCGTATGGCAAGCCCCAGATACAAGACAATGCAAAATACAGAGTGCTTAATGCAGGAAGCCAAATTTGTGCGACAATTTTTAAAAAATCATACACTTTGTTACTGAACATGAATAATCCCGTTTTCAATATTCATATACCTCCAATATGTTTTACTGATATACAAGGATTTTGGTAAAACATTAACCAGGACCGCCATTCATCCCACGGTCTAAAGACAACGTGGGTTTTCTGGCGGAATATTTATAAAATGATTTATTCGTTGGCTACTCCCCTTTCCAACGCATCTACCTTGACTTCAAGTGTTGTGATCCTGTCTGCAAAACTGTTATGTTTCCGCACCTCATCCGTCAACTGTTCCAGTTTAACATCCGTCACGGCCTGCGCGGTCTTCAACTGGTTTTCGATGTTTTTGTTGCTGCTTGCGTTAGTGATGATTACACCGATCAGCGATAAACCGCCAGCAATGATCGCAACGATGATAGATTCCATTCTCCCTCCCTCATAGCCCCGTAGTCACCCACGGGGCATCGTTCGTTAAACTGCCCTTTAATTAACTACCACAATTCGGTCGCAAGAAGATATACGATATCATCCTTCATACGGTTCGCCTGTAATGTTCTGATACTCCTCTTCGGTGATAACGCCATTTGCCACATCTGATTTCAGTAATTCTTTCACGGAA
>Ga0116146_1004251_pt1 | contig 11174 bp, 10 predicted proteins | sample AD_JPNHG2_MetaG_FD_89748 | JGI IMG/M metagenome (GOLD analysis project Ga0116146, IMG submission 89748) | Active sludge microbial communities of municipal wastewater-treating anaerobic digesters from Japan - AD_JPNHG2_MetaG | ecosystem: Engineered > Bioreactor > Anaerobic > Digestate | place...
TCTAGTAAGAAAGTCTGGTTTTTCTCTATCTTTAATAGCATTAGTAAACCGAGTTGAGAGTCTACTAATAATAGTTGTTGCATCAGCCATAAAAATTATCTCCTTATTCAAATTTTCTGGACATTGGTAAAATCTTACCAATATCACAACATGTTATTAATGAACAATAATAAATACATTAATCCGCTCGATTGCACGAATTGGCGTAATATCAATTACAACATTAAGCTCTGAACGGACATCATCAAATGTCACAGCTACTGTGAAATTCTTTAACACAGAGTATCTTTCAATATTCGACTCGAGAAATTTACTCAAGAAATTAGATACCCTAAACTGTGCTTGACCGATCCAGTATTGTGTTGCTCTTCTCTGTAAAATGTCCTTCAGAAGAGTTGGAATAACTTTTCGAATGTATGCAACAAATTTAGCAACATGGAGACGCTTTAAAACTGATAATCTTTTCCAAGTTGTGAACTGAGTCAAAATGTATTTACCCTGAGGTTCAACAATAACACAATTGAGCTCAACATCCATCAAATCTCCTCGTTCGGTGTGATTTGACTTATATGCAAGTTCAATAGGATCATTAATTGCACCTTTTTCAATACCGGCAACGGGTTCTGCCAAGAAATAAGCACCATCACAATAGAGATGTCTTTCAAGTGCATGATATACTGGATTCATCCAGATCTTCTCACCAGTGAAAGGATCGAAAATCTTACGATACTGAGTATAGAGAGCAGATGTCCAACAGTTCCAAGGTACATCATTCTGACGAGCTAAAATATCAGCAGAATACGATGTCACATATGCACCTGTATCAGCTAAATGAATACAATCCTGACGATAATCCGCTAAATACTGACCACCAACTTGTACTGCAGCAGGATAACCACCAGTAATAATGTAGTCTGGTTGATACCAAGGATAAACACATTCAGGCATCTGTTCAATTGATCCATCTACACTTGTTAATGCACCTTGATAAGCTAAAAGAATCTGACCATTAAGATAATCTCGATCGCTCTCTAAATTACCGGAAGAATTATACATTGGAAGTGTACGCCCAGTATTAACGGTTCCGTCTGTCCCATTCTCAAACCGAATTCCACCAGCAGCAATACTACCAGTCGCAGAATCAACAGTTGCACCAGCCACCGTCAAAAGTAAGGATACCTGAAGTCGATGCTTAGTTGCTGTAGCCTCATCTATCGACACCGCAACTAAACCATCAACTGCCTGAGCAGAAATACATCCAATAAAATTGCTATTGTCATTAATAACATCTTCAATATAAAGAGACGCTCCAGAAGTAAGATCTCGAATAGTAGAACCAAGAGCAGTTGATCTGGTAAGCGAAACTGTCCACGGACCTTCAAGAAGAGTAGTAGTACCATCATCATTTAGATAATAGATACCAATATCCATAAATAAGTATTTATATAACACTACCCCATCAGTATCCGTATACATTTTCTCAAGTTCAACATTTCTAACACCCATGATCTTAATATTATTATAATAGGTTCCCGCACCCTTTCCATAAAAATACCAAACAACATGAGAATCAGATGCTGGCATTTGAGCTTCAGATACCACATCTTGAATAGAAACTATTTGATATGGTGTGTAGCGATAAGCCGATGCTTCTACATCAATATTTCCATCATAGTTTCTATCAAGAGTAAGAATAAGTCCAGAAAGAGTTTTAGATACAACTTGAGCAACATTAGTTGTTGAGTCGCCATTTGCGTAAATCCAGTCACCAATACTCACAGCATTATATGATGAGGAATTACTAGCAACAACTGTTAATGAACTGGGTGTGAAAGTAAATTTAGCATCTGTAGGAGGAGAACCATAAGTAATTTTTTGAGGCGAAGCTGTTGAAGCTTTAATTTCAACATTTGCCCAAGCAGCATCATCTGGCATAGCTCGAACAAGTAGAAGTTTACTAGAATACTGAAGGAATTTATCAGCAAGATAGTGAGCTTGAGATGTTCTTCGATAATTTGGCCGACCAAATAATTTATAAAGCTGTTCGCGAGAAGTAATCGTAACCACACGATTATGTGGTCCACGATCACATAATGTTACAATATAACCTACTCTTCCAGTTTCAAGAGATGGAGCTGCATAAGAAGCATCTTCGATACTTACATAAACAGCTGGCTCACGACGATCAGTAACAGGCATAATTTTATCTCCTTAATGAAAATTGAATTGTTTCTATAATTAATAATAAATCTCATTAGAATTGTTACAATTTGATAAATTAAGAGTTATTTGAAAAATTTAAAATTCATTTAAACACAAATAACATGCGTTATAATTTTCAACTTGTCAATCTAATTTATTGAGATTTTATTAATTATGAAACTAAAACAGAATATACCATTGAATTGTTAATGTTGATTCCTTTTCTTTCCATTTCGGCGCGAAACAAATATGAGAGAATAAGTTTGCCGAAGAACCTGATACAAAATATAATCCAGCCTCGTCAATTTTTGTTGTTCCACCAGCGGGAAGTGAACTCGGTTCACCATCTGGAATAATACATGTACACTTCATTTTAGTATAATAGGTACACGATGTTCCTCCGCCACTATAATTAGCAGATTCGAGATAAATAGACCCTGAACTAGCTGTAATTGGTTTTAAAGCAGTATCCACTAAACTAATCGGTTCAGTCAGATATCCAACAATACCAAGTGATGTCGCGGATAATAATCTATTATCACATATATAAGGTCCATTTAATGTAACTACTGGTGGTGTACCAGAAACTGTAGATCCACCGCTTCCAACTGCAAAATGAGAAATTATGTAATCTGTCCAATCCGTTCTAGATCCGCCACTATAGGCGTAACGATCAAATACGCGTTGAGCAACATATTCTCGACCTTGTGCAACAACTAAATTCGACTCTTCATCATAAACAAGACCGTTTTTTGTTTGCAAAAAAATTCTTGCCCAACCAATAGGACCTATTGCCCCCTTATTTTTTCTTGATATAAGTTCATCAAAAATTCTATACTCGTCATTAAATATAATATCTTGATTTAACACAATTGTCCTCCACAATGTTATGTAAAAACAACAATAAAATAATTAAAAAAAATGTATTAAATACATTGCTTAAAGTAAGCACAGATCTTCCGGGAACTGCTCTTTAATTATTTTATTCTGGTACTTTTTCAACACTAAATGAATCAACACATATAACATCAGATATTAAATCTTTATCAAACTGCATTAAACTTTCGATGGAAGATAATAATATAGTTGCTAACTCTAATCTAAAAGTTTGAGAATTTTCTTCTATCAAATTTTCATCTTCACGATCATCATTTGTAACACCAATATTAAAATCAGAAACACTTAAAGTTGATATTCCTGTTTCTTTAGAAATTTCTGATGAAACTATTAAATGATCATCAGAAAATGTTAGAATATTTGCAAGTGTTATTCTTTGCAAAAATTTAAGACCATTTTCATCATCAATGAAAATTTGATTAAATTTATCATGTATTCTTACACCAGTGTTATAAGAACTATATAATTCAACATGATATGGCTTCAGATTATATAATATTGTATATGAAGTTGTTTGTTCTGGATTAATAATTATTTGGGGAAGATATCTCAAAAAATAATCAACATATTGACTAAAATATATATCTCCAGCATACGTTGAAGCATACAATATCAAAGATGAATAAATTTCAGACAAAATCGTATTAATTTCCGCTTTTTTCCCGATGACAGTGCTCTCAATTCTATCATTTATATATGTAATTAATGGATAATTCATAACTATTAATTCATTGTACATATCAGTTGAAGTTACTGCACTCGAATCGGCATATTCATAAAAAGCAGAAGAAATATCTGAATAAAACTCATCTCGCAAACGTCGACAATTATCATAATCTCGTTCAGTTGAGTTCAAAATTTTTATATTGTCATATCTATCAATAATTTGATATAAATTGTCAATAGTCGTAGGTGTCGATCCAATAAAAAGAGGAAAATTAACATCACTATAAATAAATCTCAATAAAGATGTTAAAGAAAATGATGTCCAAGGTATTTGATAATATTCGGTTATTAAATAATACCACAAAAAATAAATGGTTTTTAATTGAACTGTTTTAGAATTATCACTAAAATATACATCGACATAGTTATCCTTATATGTGTGAAGAAAAATTGCTATGATAACATCATATAATACAGAGGCGTCCGAAACGATATCATTATCCAATAATATTAAATTGGATTTTATCGGCAATATGAGTTTTTCTTCCTCGTACATTGCAGTCAATTGTTCTTCATTAAGAATTAAAGAAGGAATCTCATTTCGAATAGTCGCATATGGAATTGATTGTACATTTAAATCCATATCATCGTGCAGATATATTTTTACCGGCTTAAATACCCAATTCTCACCTTCGAGATCTATGAATAATTCATAAATACTAATTCGATCACTAAATGATCTTATGACTTTTTGAAAAAATGATATTGTTCCCTTATATCTTTCAAAATCAGATAATGTCTTTAAAAAAATTATTTTATCAGGCAATGAAATATTAGTTATAATTTCACTCGGAACACCAATTGCAATCAATAATTTATCATAGATCTCTGGGCCATGAAAATCAACCTCTTCAAAAATTTGTTTCAATTCTTGTGGAATATTAAAATATGCTTGATTATAGTAATACTCTACAAGGTTATTAATCAATGTATCATAGACTTTTTCTTCTCGATACGGAGCAAAAGGCTTGATATAAGTATTAAAGAAATTCTTAATATCATCTAATATCAGAGGAGAAAGACCTACTCCACTCTCTGATAATACATTTGGATCGGTCGACACGAGTGATCTCCTTCTTCCACTATAAATTAAAACTTCCAATCAAATGCTGTACGCAATAATTGATAAGTTAATAAAAACATTTTGTCAAGATCATTCTCAGTATCTTTATGAGTAATTGACCAAGAGTATTCATCTATAACATTCGTAGCCAAATTATAAACATGATACGTATAGTTCCCAAGAACAAATGGCAAAGATATAATACTAGAATAAATTTGTGTGAAGTTTACTTTATCAAGATAACCATATGGTAAATTATATTTCTCATAAACTCGCTTATATTTACTAGCATATAATTTCTTAAAGAAAATTATTGCTTCATTTACTTCAACTGGTGCCAATTGATTGGATTGATATAGATCATTGTATGAATCATAATAAACCATTAATTGATCAAGAATTGCTTCACAATCATTAAGTTTTTTTGTAAATGCAATATAATCATCGTACGATATATATCTTTCCTCAGTTAAATCATACACATAGTGATTTAATATTTTTAATTCTTGAGTTGTTGTTATCGGCGCATATTCTAACTCAAGCTCAAACCATCTAACATTAGGATTAGAATGAACTGCATTAACAGCAGTTCTTAAACCAGAAACTCGAAATATTTCTCCCGACGTTACTGGTCCATAAAACATTAGAAGATCATGAATCCTTGGCGACGCAATCGAATATACAACAATTGACGATGTAGCATCCATCATTTGACCACGTAAATCAGGAACATTAGCTGCGGCATTAACAACTGGTGCAAAATAATATGAAGGTGTAAAATCATAAATGTTAAATTTAATTTGAGAAACGTGATACAAATCATAAGTTGCTTCAAGTTTATCATCATAAATCGATTGATCTATATCTATGTTAAAATATCTAACAAATACACTCGGTCGCTTTGTATTCATATAATAATTGATTAGTCTTAAATATTCATCATGATACGATTGGACAATCTGAGGGTCATACAAAGCACTTTGCATCGTCTACTCCATATACTTCTATTTTTATATAGAAATATTACTTAATATGTAAAAATTTAAAATCTATTTTATAGGAGGGATAATATTATATGTTGAACCGACCAAAACAACAAACCAATTCTACTCAGGCCGTAATCTCAACAGACCAAAGTTTTATTCTTGCTAAAAGTATCGGTAACTTTACCGATATTGTTAGTCCTTTTAAAAAAATCAAAGATAGATTTGCTTCTAAATTTATCCTTCCGATTAGCCAACTCCATAGAGTTCAAACTTTATATGATACTCTTTCGAGTATCTCACAATATACAGTTATTGATAATTCTATAAGATTTGATTGTGTTAGTAATTTACCAAATGATATATTCGGCAATTCTACAGAAGGTTTTATTCATTTTTCAGCAGTTAAACAACATAAAAAAGATAAAACTGAAGTTTTTGTTGATCCGAAATTAGTTTTTCAAACAATTGATTGTGAACCAGAAACATTTATATTTGATCAAAAAATTAAATTTAAAAGCGATTTTCTTAAAGCATTTCCTATTATATTAAAACCTGGATTCATATTTTCAACAGTTAATAAAACTATGTGTCAGCTATTTATTTCAATATTCAATCCAAAAGAAATGATAGTTAGTGAGTGCTCAAAATATGAAATTATAAATGTAATACAATACGTGTTACCTTTATGGCCAATATTTAATATCAGTATCGGTAAATCTATTCAAATTAAATTACAACCAGAATTCATTCAAGATAGATATTGTAATGAGACTTCACCAATTTTATTATATATAAGCTATAATCTTGACAAACCAGAAGAAATTACAATTGCAAAAATTGCTCAAAATGTTAATGTTAGTTAATTTGGAATATCGGCAAGATCTTAACTTGATCTTGCCGATATTTTTAACCCAATTAAGAAAAACTCATATTAATTTTCTTCCTTTGATCATTATTAATTTTCAAGAGAATTGTTGCGTTATATTCTGTGGATGAACCGGTAGAAGTTGGAACAATTTCTACTGATTCGACTGTGACATCTATTCCAACTTCAAGTGATATAACTCTAACAATATTATTGATCTCAGATGTAATTATTGTTTGTCGTAAATTTAAATCTCTCGTCTGTACCTGATATTTCAATCTGCTACCAAAATAAGGATCCCACGGATATGATTCTGGAAGAATTAATAAATAATTTTTTAAATACTCAACCAATAAATCTGTTAAATTATCATAAGATACAAAATCACTATATTTTGAAATATCTGGCCTAATATCAAAAGAAACATCATAAACAACGGATAATGTTTTCTCCAAATATTTTCTTATAATATATTGGACTGTTACAGGCAGTTCCTCAAGTACATGAACATTTTTATATGATCTGAGAGATAATGGAATCTGACGTTGTATAGATATTGGCAATTTCGAGAGATCTACATCCATAAAATTACCTTCTTTTTAATGATTTCTTTTGAGAGGATCGAAGTTGAGACATTTTTTGATCATACATCTTTTTCTCTCGCTTTTTCTCCTCAATCCGTTTTAAAATCAAATCATTATACAATGGATATGGGAGATTTAATATTGATGTTGGATCTCCACTATTTTCAAACAAAGTCTGATATAGTAAAAACGTATCAATAAAATATTTATAACTCTTCGACGCTCTCCCCTCGACCAAATAAGCTTCTACGAAAAAACTCTACTTCAAGGTCAATTTGGAATCTGATTGTGTTATTACAACTTGGACACAAAATATTTGTATAGAATTTTGGATAATATTTATCAAATTTCTCACGATATTTGATAAAAAAATCCTCAGAAACTATATGTGGTACATAATTGGTAAAAGCCATTAACATTTCTTGCATATTTTCTGTACGAGGAATATCACTATCAATTGGCATTCCTTTTTTCCTAATAGAAACAGCTTTAGATAGGAGAGTCATCTGTTCTCGCCGAGTAAATAATGCACCCGTCTGATTAAGATTATTCTGAAGAGCATCAATCGATAAATTGCTCATTAATTTATTATTATCTCTAATCGATGGTAGTCTACTTTCAAATCCATAAATGAACCCTTCATATTCTACCTCAATAGGATATACAAACTCATAAAAATTTTTATCTTCTTCCCAAATTGTAAATGTATCTTCTTGAATTAATGAATCCAATGTTACTTCTTGTTTAAATTCAGTTTTGCAATTATCTTTATCACATTTAAATTGTCTCATTCCAAGAGTTTCATATGTAGTTTTATATAGTGCCCAAATTAAACAAATTTTATCAATATTTGATAAAGTAGCACAAAATCTTTCAAAATTTTCTTTAACTGGCACTGCTCCCTCAGACAATACTACTTCGGAATGATCATATAACATCCGAGTCATTTCTCTATCATAATTAACCGGAGATGTCAAAGATGAACGTAATGTAAGATCATCTCCAACTCTTAGAGGAGTAACAATAGCCTGTTTTTGTGCAATTGGCAAAGGTACTTCTTGCTTCTTAATACCAGCGATTGCTTCTGCTGCCGATAAAAATGAACTTAACATTTCGCCTCCAACTTTCTATTTTTTAAACCTTATTTAAGTGACTAGCATATTCTATTAATCTAATAGCATGATTAATTGTCTTATCTGTTTTTAACACAGTTATTATATCATGAATTTTTTTTGTTTCTAATGTTTCATTACTATAATATATTCTGGGATTAAAATTGGGATTGATACTTGATACTAATATCAAGAAATTTTGACGATTCATATAGGAATCAACTATACTAAAATTTTTATCAAGCTCCGATTTCGAATTTCCCTTAACTATTATTGTTAATACAGATGCCATTTCTTCCTCAAGATCATAAATATTGAATGTCGGCAAGATCGAGTTAAGATCTTGCCGACATTCAATTAAAATACTAAGCAAGGTGAGTATCTAATCCAGAAATATTAATAACTCCAAGACCATCTGTCCTTGCAATCTCAATAAGGGTACGAGCCTTCACGAAATTACGGGTGTTACCGTTATGTACTTCAGTTACAATGTAAATTGGCTGATAAACTAGATCAATAATTGTAGACTTCTCCAGAGCATCATTGGGCGCCTTTGTAGACAGATAAATCTTTCCTTCACTAATCGCATTGCTCTCAAGAACCTTCATCTTCAGGAACTGCGCCGTATCACCAGTCCACCCAAATCCACCTTCACCCTGACCAATACCAGGCATAGCCATAGCAAGAGTCTGAAGCGAACGAAGCAGAGCGGCGGTCTTAAGACCAGCGACCAAATAAGAAGGATACATATTGAAATTCCGACGAATTGTACCAGCAACGATAGCAATACGAGGAATAACTGCCTTGAACACTTCGATGATATTCTCTGGCTGGAAACGACCACCAGTGATATCATAACTCGCCAGGTTCAGCGTCAGATTCGTACCATTTGTAGTCATATCAGCTTCAGCTGCCAGGAGGAAATAAGCAAGATCGGTATCTTTATTCAACATAATCTGACGTTTGATAGCCTCAGACAACGTACGAATAATATCAATCTTAAAGATCGCCTGGAAGTCCTGAATATCTTCTGGAGGAAGTTCGATTCATTTATATTCAACTAGAGTCGTTACTTCTAGTTCGTCATTTCTGACAGCTCTGGCTTTCACCAGAGATTAGACTATATCACTATCTTTTGGCATTGAATTTGTTTTCACCAAAAGATATCTCGCACTTCCACTCACTTGAGTGTACTCCCTTTCGGGATAGTCGTTGGACCTTCTCCATAGAGCTTAACGGACTCTGAAGGAGCTTGGCTGCTGATTGCCCAATCTAGTAACTTTTCAAACCATTACATATGATCTTTCGATCTCTGCTTTGGTATACTAGCTCTAAGGGGTTTCCAGCAATTCACGAGATTATTCGATCTACATCACTGTAGAAAGTCTCAATTTAAACTTAAGAAATCTTCGTTTGGATCAATAGTACAATTTTTATTCAATAAGAGGCGCTACTCTCTTATCCGCTTTTTCAAGCAGCTGCATATTACTATGCAGATTAGACTATATCTTCATCCCAGATGTTAAACTACATTATTATATGATTTTCCATTTTTAATATTAGAAATGATGTATCCATTTACATTATACAATTTCGCAATACTAGCGAGTGTCTGACTATTTTTTATTCGATTTATTGTATGTATTATAGAATTCTACAGTTAATATTTTCTTCCTTTTCTTTTCATCTGGGAGTCCGGCGCTTCCACTCGCTTGAGTGTACTCCCTTTCGGGATAGTCGTTGCACCTTCAACTAATAAAGTTAGCAGCTTTATTAGAAGCTTGGCTCAGGATTGTCCTTAACTTAATATTAGGAGTTCCCCTGAATTCACCGGATTATTTTTCAAGTTATTACTAACAGGCGACGCTACTATCTGATCTAACGTCGGTCATCTCAGTCTCAATCTTAACACTCACACGACCATTCATCGTATCAGTAGGCATAAACCGCATATTAAGAATAGCACTAATGGTCGTATAAGTAGACCCTGCTGTACCACCAGAGTAAACAACATTAAATGTAAATACACCTGTATCATAATTAATATGACCAGTGAGCGAACCTACAACAGCAGCACCAGCAGCGTCATTCCATGTAAATGTACCAATAAACTGATTTCTGTTATCCGGTTTGATAACAACTGCATTAGCAGTATCAATAACTGCACCAGCACCAGTTGTCTCACGACTATTAACAACCGTAATTAGAGTATATCTTCGATTAATACGATAAAGATCAGCAGACACAGTTGCAGGAGCAACAGCTGCAGAAGCAATCGTAAACATATTGTTAGCAACAGCTGGAGTTGCAGTCAAAAGAAGCGCACCCGGTCGTACAGATTGAGTCATCGTAGGAATCCGAACCTGAGTCACCGCTCCCGAATACCCACGAATATAAGCCATGATCTTAATACGTGGAATAGAAGCAACTGGAGAAGATACCGGATAAATGTTACAAAGTTCACTAATAATTGACTCTGCATAAATATCCACAAGAATGGGGAAACTTAAAACAGTCCAGCCAAATGAAAGTGTACTACCAGGAACATTCGCAGCTTCAGTCAGAAGCATTTCCCTCTGACGATTCGCAACACTCAGAACAGATCCACGAACTTTGGGATCAAGACCCTCAGTCAATGCATCCATGTAAGCGCGAAACATTCCATTGTCCGTAATCATTTTTAGTGCACCAGCAGGATTAGAAAGATCATCACTGTGCTCTGTGATGAAATGTTCATAA
>Ga0116146_1004254_pt1 | contig 11172 bp, 7 predicted proteins | sample AD_JPNHG2_MetaG_FD_89748 | JGI IMG/M metagenome (GOLD analysis project Ga0116146, IMG submission 89748) | Active sludge microbial communities of municipal wastewater-treating anaerobic digesters from Japan - AD_JPNHG2_MetaG | ecosystem: Engineered > Bioreactor > Anaerobic > Digestate | place...
GGGCGCGTATCACGGGCAATGACCGGCGGTATCGGCGATTTCAGGCAATCGATCTGACCAAGAAAGATTCGCCAAGGGAGTTTTCGCGCTTGACAAGACGGGGGCTAATGGGTGAATGCTGACAGCTTGTCATCCTCGGTTGTCAGTCAAGCACGGCGCTGCCCTCTGGCGGATTGGCTTGCCCGACACGCTCGCAGACCGTGCCGGTGCCCGATCGAAACCGGTTCACTTGTGAAATCAGCATCCCGCCGAGCATGACCGCTGCGCCGAACCATTCCCGCGGCTCGAATCTTTCATTGAGGATCATGATGCCGGCGACGGCCGCGAATACCGCCTCCAGGCTGAGCACCAAGGCGGCGTGTCCGGGCGGCGCGTCCCGCTGACCGAACAGTTGCAGCGTATACGCAATTCCGGCCGAGACGATTCCACCGTAGAGAATCGCATATATGGCCGCCCGCAGGCCCACCGCGCTGATTCCCTCGGTGGGCAGCGCCCCGATACTACTCACGATCGCCACGGTCACGAATTGCACCAACCCGAGTCTCAGCGGATCGGTTCGCGGGGCGAATCGGCCGATGAGCAGCACGTGGATCGCCCATACCACCGCGCCGATCATTTCCAAAAGGTCGCCACGGTTGATCTCCAGCGATTCGACCACGCTCAGAAAGTAGAGACCTACTACGGATAGGACCGCCCCGACCCACGTGGCGATGCTCGTATGCTGGCCGACCAGCAGGCCCAGCACCGGCACCAGGGGCACGTAGAAGCCGGTGATGAAGGCTGCTTTGCCGGCGGTGGTGTAGACCAAACCCGCCTGCTGAAGGTTGACCGCGACGAACAATACCAGTCCCGCCAATCCCCCGCCGACAAGGCATCGGCCCCACCCGTCACCAGTCGGACCGACCGCGATCGGTTCGCCAACAGTCCAACGCCGAGACCGCACGGCAATAACCGGCACAAGCACCATCGCGCCCAGCGCGAATCGCACCCCGGTGAAGGTCAGCGGTCCCATATGCCGCATGGCAACCCGTTGAGGCACAAACGCCACGCCCCACAGAAGGGCTGCCAACACGAGGATCGCGTCAGCCCGCAAGATCTTGCGTTTCATCCGAACCACCAGGCCAACCGTCGACCCCACGCTCGACAGCCGTCATTGCCGGCCATGCTCGCGTGCAACAGCAGGTTTTCGGCCGTACAAGCGAACGGCTCCGGAGACAGCTTGCCGGAGCCGTTATGAGTATTCCCCTGTTCCAAGAGCCTGACGGTCCCCGACGAGCGGCGTCCGCCGAAACTCGGGGATGCCGGCCGGGAGCTGAAAGCCGCCGGCCCGTTTGCCCCTTACCACCTCTTTCCGTCCTTGCGGGTACCGCAGAGGTTGACTTCCATGCCCATGGCGGCCGCCATCGCCGCCTTGACCAGCACCGCATTGTCCGCGGCCTTGGCGTCGCGGGCGTAGGCCACCTGGATGTGGTTGGCCTTGTGCTTGGCCATGAATTCGTCACGGCTGACGCCGTAAGTGATCGCGTGCATGATCGGCCACTGCGAGGTCGTGGCTTCCCAGCGACGCTCGGTCTCTTCTTTGGGCAGTCTGACCACCCCGCCGCGGCCAATATCAATCTTGAGTCTGCCGTCCTCGATGAAGACTCGCGACCACACGATCTCGCCGGGCTTGGAGACACCCTTGATCGTCCCGCCGCCCAGTCGAAAATACATCGCCGGCTGCCGCTCGCTGCTGGCCCCCTTCCACCCGCCGATCAAATGGGCCGGCGGCACCGAGCCGCTGATCAGGAACACCCACACGTAGTCATCGACCGTCCCTGAACGGTCCCAGTCGCCCCAGCGCACGTCGTGCAGCGTGTTCTCCGGCGGCTGCCCCATCGCCCGGTGAATCCGGTAGGTCATCAGGCAGTCAAGCCCGCAGCACTCGTCGACTTCGTTGAAGTGCGGCAGAGCCTCGCCCGGGTACAGCAACCGCTTGCCGTCGCGGCTGTACACCGGCGGGCGGTCGACGTTGTTCAGCGTTCCCTCGACCAGATCGCTGGCCGGCAGCAGATCTTTGAGACCTTGCTGGTACTGGATGCCGATTGTGTGGCAGCCGAAGTCGTCGGCGATGCGCATCGCGGCGATGTACATCTTGCATTGCGTGAGGATCTGTTTCTCCGTCAGGTGCTTCTTCTCGTCCGGACCGGTGACGAAAGTCATGCCTTTGCGGTCATACCACTTGCGAATCTCGCGAGCCTCGCGGTCGCTGACTTGCGTGGTCTCGTAATAGAGGGCCGACTGGCTCAGGCGTTCCTTGTAGACCCCGGTCGGGTTCAGCAGCTCGTCGGGGATGATGGCGTTATACATGCCCATGCAACCCTCGTCGAAAACGCCCATGATCGCTTTCTCGCGACGGAGCTGATCGGCCAAAGCCTCGCCGAGGGCCCGCTCCTTGGCAGGAATTCTCACTTTCGAGAACGGCGTGACGTGTTTCATGGGATGCGTCACGCTGCCGGTCTTGAGCCACCGCTGCAGACCGGCTCGAAACTCCTTCGATGAGAAATCCTCGCTCCACAACGTGGAGTACTTCTTGCCGGCCTTGGTCAGCGAGCCGTTGAGGTTCAGCATGCCGACCAGGCCCGGCCACTGCCCGGACCAGTTGGCGCAGGTCAGGATCGGCCCCTGGTGGGCCAGCAGGCCGGCCAACACGTGGTGCGAGTACTGCCACACGGCCTCCGCAACGATCAACGGCGCCGTGGAATCGATGCCGGCGAACACCTTCATGCCCTCAACCTGCGAGGAGATGAAGCCGTGTTTCTCATTCCGCTTGTAAGGATGGGCACGCACGAGCTCGTAGCCGAAATCGGCGACCGCCTTGGACAGGGCCTGTTCCATCTCGTGCTGCGCGGGCCAACAGACCTGATTGGCCGACAGGCGAAGGTCGCCGCTGGCAACCATCAGAACCTGCTTCTTACCAACTTTTGGCGTTTTCGGGAGCCTGGGAAACTTGTAAGCTGCCATAATTCGGAGTTCCTTGTATAAAAACCGCCCGGCGACATGCCCGGCCTGAGACACTATCTACACGCATTGGCCGGGGGGTGCAAGGCAACGGCACTTGACCAGCCCGGGGGACTGTCCCGCAAGCCGAGGGTCCGCTCACGGGTCTCCGATGCTGGGTTTCGGGGTCAACCGGCCGGCTCAGCCCCCCGGCTCGTCGGGCCGGTGGCCGGGAGGGAGGAAATGGGCAACCTTCGGGCGAAAACGCCCAGATGGTTGGCCACCCATCGCTCGTATTTGCCGCTGGGACTGCTGAGCAACAGGGGATTGCCGTCCGGACCCTCGATGACCAACGCCGTGCTGCCGCCCCCGTCGAGATTGAGGCCGTTCCAGGCACCCAGCCTGCGCAGCCATTCGGCGGTTTCAGTGGTGGTGGCCCCTTCGCTGTAATTGGTCTGCCGGCCGTCGATGGTCATCAGGATCAGGTAACGCTGGTCCTTGCTGATTCCGACGGCGGATCTCGGTTCCAAGTCGTTGCCTGTGCCCACGTTGCGACCGTCCAGCAAAATGGCGTGGAAACCGCTCAGCCCGTTGAAGGCCCTGCCGACTGCTACCGGCGATAGGCCAATCCATGCCTTTCGATCTCGATCGATCAGCAGAGCATCATACTGGTTGGGCGGCGAGTAGAGATTGCCTCGCGAAAGAGACAAGCCACGGACGTCCAGAGGTTCCCGAGCCCGGCTGGCCGTCGGCGAAAAGACCGAACCGTTGATAGCCACCTGACACTTGAACTCCTTCAGAAACTCAGAGGGAGCGCGGGCGTTGCAGTCCAGGGGCTCATCGCCATTTGAGGGGGTGACGAGAAAGTCAATCGTCGGCTCGCGGCAGTCGACGCGGACTGCCCGGATCTGCATCGGCCTGGGAATGGACGTAGATGCCCGACACATCTCGACGCCGACAAAAAGAGGTTGCCAGAGACCGATCTGTTCGCCCGGTCCGGTAGCAGGCACCGGTGACGTCAGAGGCTCAGGGTGTTCAGGCTCCAGCCGGCTGATGACCATCAGCGCGATCGCCGGCAACCCGCCGAGAATCAAGACGGCAACAGGTATCTTGAATCGCGAAAACCGTTCCACACACGTCCCTCGCTCGCGCTGCTGACCGGTGAATCACTACCCTTCTTATCGGCTGGAAATGAGCATCCTGTTGATGAACGCGGCACTGGACCAGCCGAGCCGACACCGGCTCGGCTTGCGGTTCCTCGGCAACATCAACCAGGCCGGCAGGACGCCCGGTGCAGGTTTCGACGGCTCTCGGCCGCGTGGGCATGGCTGTCGGGGTTCAGGTGACGCGGTCGACGGGGTTTGCGGTTTGCGTGTAGAATAGTCGACCGTTCTATGCCCCTACGGAGACGAGATGAGCAATAAGAAACTCTACGGCATCTTCACCCCGAACATGGTCCCGTTGGACGATCGGGGCCGGATCAATGAGCCTGAACTGCGTCGCATTGTCGACTGGCTGATCGAAAAAGGCATCTCCGGCTTGTATCCCAACGGAAGCACGGGCGAATTCACCCGCTTCAGTTTCGAGGAGCGCAAAGAAATCGTCCGGATCGTCGCCGAGCAGAACGCGGGGCGACGGTTCCTACTGGCCGGCGCCGCCGAGGCCAATGTCGAGAAGACCATTGAGGCGGCGGCCTACTACCATTCCTTGGGCGCCACGGCCGTGGCCATCGTCGCCCCCTTCTACTACAAGATCAGCCAGGAGGGGGTGTACGCCTATTTCAGCGAGATCGCCCGCAACAGCCCCATTGATTTGACGTTGTACAACATCCCCCAGTTCGCCAACGACATCAGCAACGACACGATCAAGCGTCTGGCCGCCGAGCATCCACGGATCATCGGCATCAAGGATTCCAGCCGCGATTTGCCAAAATACGTAAACATGATGCATGAGATCAGGCCGATCCGCCCTGATTTCGTCTTTCTGATCGGCTGCGAGGAGATCCTGTTGCCCTCGATGATCATGGGAGGCGACGGTGGAACCGTGGCCACCAGCGGCGTCGTGCCCGAGGTGGTCATGAAGCTTTACAACCTGACGATGGCCGGACGCATCGAAGAAGCACGGCAGGTCCAGTACGCTCTGCTCGACCTGATCAAGATGATCATCTTCGGTGCCGACTTCCCCGAAGCCGTGCGACAAGCAGTGGGGCTGCGCGGGTTCAAGATGGGGCGCGGACGCCAGCCGCTGTCGCCTTCGCAGCAGTTCAGCCTGGAGGATGTCGCCCGAACCGTCCAGTGCATCCTCAACCAGTTCGGCCTGACCGATGCCCCGCCCGGAGGTTGCGATCCGCTCCCGCTGGGCCTCGATCGACAATCGCTCGACCAGATCGTGCAGGACGTGCTCCGCGGCCTGCGGACCAAGAGGAATTGACCGTCCATGCGGACGCAACGTACCCTGGAAGACGTGCGCACAATGACGGACTCGCCCGGCAAGACAGCATCGAGGTCGCCGCAGCGACCGAGACCTGCCGCGCGGTCAGGACGGCGGCAGGTCTTCGCCGCCTTTGACGATTCCGACCGTGCTCTGCCGGTTGCACGCGCGCCCTTGCCGTGTCTGCCGCTCTTCACCGGCCCCCACGCCCCAACCCCCGGCCCTTCACCTGGGCCACATGAACATCGACTCGTTACAGGGGGTGTCCGGTGAACGCTATGATCCTACCCAACCTGGAGAGCGTCGGTTTTGTTGAGGTGATGGGCCTCGGCACATCCCTGGTCGTCGCCGACGTCATGGCCAAGGCCGCGAACGTGACCATAGCCGGAATTGAGTCCAACGCCCTCGGCGGCATGGGTGTCAAAGTCACCGGCAGCACCGGTGATGTGCGGGCCTCCGTCGAGGCCGGTTGGGCGATTGCCGAGCAGATGCACGCGGGGATCAACCGAACCGTCTGGCCGAACTACTCGGCCCAGGCCGACTTCCTCGTTCACTCGAAGCAGGAGTTCAACGCTCTGCTTGAAGCCAATGATCATCTTCTGCCGCCGGATGCCAACCTGCCGGCCGGCAGTACCATGAAAGGAACGGACAACACCATGGCGAAACCGGATGCGATCGGGTTTATCGAGACGCAGGGCCTCGTCGGCATGATGGAGGCGGCGGACGTGATGCTCAAGGCCGCAAACGTCGAGATCATCGGCAAGGAGAAGATCGGCGCCGCTTACGTCACCGTGATGGTCAGAGGCGACGTCGCCGCCGTGAAAACCGCTGTCGAGGCGGGCGCCGCCGCGGTCAACAGCCTCGGGGGCAAACTCATCCTGGCCCATGTGATTCCGCGACCGCACGAGGGCCTGACCAGACTGTTGCCGGCGTGAAGTCGTGCCCCATGGTATCCGAACTGGACGGCTTTCATGACCAGGAACACACTTCCCCAACCTGCAACCCGGCCGGCAGGCATCCGACACGGCATTGTCGTCTTCCTGGCGGCCTTCATGGCCATGCTGCCTGCACTGCGGGGCGGTTTCATCGAGGGGGATGATGAACAACTTGTCCTCAACTTCGTTCTCGTCAGCCGGCCGTCATTGTCCCACGCCCTCGAGTTGCTCACTCTTGAACCGCACCGATACCTCTACCAACCCGTTCCGATGCTCAGCTTCGCGGCGGAGTTCGCCCTGCTCAAAGCCGTCGGCCTCAGTGCCCTGCCGGACGCCCCGAACTCCGGCACCTGGCTGTTCCACCTGACCAACGTTCTCATCCACGCCGCCGCCGCCCTCCTTGTGTGGCGGCTGATACGTCGTTTGCATCCTGACCCGCTTGTCGCGCTGGTCGCCGGTATTCTGTTTGCGGTTCATCCGATGGGCTCCGAGCCGACCGCCTGGGTTTGTGGACGGATGATCTCGCTGTCGGCGCTCTTCTCACTGCTTTCACTGAATCTGCTTGATGCTTGGGAAGAACGGCCGCGCATCGGGCTGGCTCTGCTTGTGCTCGCAGCGGTGGTGCTGGCCATGACCAGCAAGGTCCAGGTCGGCTTGCCCGTCCTCATGCTCCTGCTGCCGCTGGCCCGTAGGCGCTGGCCGCGCCGTACCTGGTGGGTCATCTGGGGCCTATCTCTGCTGATCACCGGCTCTTTCGCCGTGCTGAACGTGACCCTGACAAAACAGACCCATCTGTTGGAAGTGGCCGCCGAGCGATTGGAAGGCCCGCGCAGCGTTCGCGTCCTGCTCGCTCTGGGTTGGTATCTCAGTCGGGTCGTGTGGCCGGCAGGCCTGGCCCCGTTTCATCCTGCGAGGTGGGTGGTCGCTTGGTCCGATCCCGATGTTCTGACTGCTGTGCTGACGCTCCTTGTGGCGCTTGTTCTGGTGACGATCTCCGTGAGATGGACGCGAATCGGAGTCCTGGGGCTGATCTGGTTCCTGGCAAATGTTGCCGCCACTCTGCCTCTTCTGCCCTCACGAAGCTCGATGTTCGCTGAACGTTACGTCTACATCTCCAACATAGGGCTTTTCTGGGCAATCGCGGCATTCCTTGTGTTCGGCTATCGGCGGTGGGCCGAAGCGAGACCGTCGGTGAGATGGTTTTCAAGAGTTGCCGCCGCGCTGGCTGTTCTCATGTTGGTCATCACAACATGGCAAACCGTCACGGCTTTCCGGGACGATATCCGCAAGAACCTCCGAGTCGCAGAGGTATATCCCAACATACCCGGCTCATGGACGCGACTGGGCTTGGCCTACTACGGTGCGGGTCAATATGAGCAGGCTATCGAGGCTGCTAACGAGGATATGGCTCGACATCCTGCCGAGACCAGTGCCAGTGTCCATCGCGTCATCGGGATGGCTTACCACAAGATGAAACGCATCGATGACGCCATCGAGGCCCTGCAAAAATCGCTGGAAGCCGATCCGCACAGCTATCGGACGCATCGTCACCTCGCCGAGGTCTACAGAGAGGCAGGGCGGACGGACGAGGCCATGGCCCACTATCGTCACGCTCTGGCACTGGCTCCGATGTACGAGCCGGCACTGCTCGGGCTTGGCCAGATGCTCCAAACCGCAGGTCAGGCGGACGAGGCGGTGCCCCTCTATGAGCGCGTGCTGAAGGACAACCCTTTTCATCTGACGGCCAACCTTGCGATGGCCGAGATCGAGATCGGCCGCTCGCAGTACAACCTGGCCGCCGCCCGCCTGCAGAAGTTGCTCTCGTATGCCCCTGAATCCTGGACGGCCTGGACCAACCTGGGGGTGTGCCAGGTCAACCTCGGCCAGCCCGGCCGTGCCCTTGAATCTTACCGAACGGCACTCTCCATCAACCCCCAGGCCGAAGCCGCGGCTCTCAATCTGGCCGGTCTTCTCATCAGCAGAGGGCAGGGTCCCGAGGCCGCAAGGATCCTTGTTCGGGCTCTGGCCGACACATCAGACCGCCAGACACTCTGGACCGCTTATGATCTCCTGGTCGAAGGCGGTCAACTTGCGGCGGGTGCCGATCTCTGGGCCGGCTCTCTGAGGCGTGAGCCCGATGCCGCCGACCTCAAGTGCTCGCTGGCCTGGGCGCTGCTCTTGCGACAGCAATCAAATGAGTCGCGAAAGCTGCTGAACGAATGTGCGGGGCGGCTTGAGAATGATCCCGTTTTTGACGCAGCCCTCGCCATGCTGGCTTTGGGCGACGGCGATCCGAGTCCGGCCGTCAAGTGGGTCGAATCGGCCGCTCGGGCAGAAGAAGGTCCGCGCCGAGAGATGCTGCCGCGCATGAAACAGGCCGTGCGGCTCTACGGAGAAAGGCATTCGGACCAGCCTTGGCCCTACTATCTTGCCGCGAGAATGCTCCAGATTGAAGGAGAGCAGGAGAGTGCATCGCTTCTCATGGGCGAGTTCCGCAGGCTCTGCTCCGACGCCGCCTGCCGAAAGCAGGCCGAAGACCTGGGTATTCCGCTCTCGCCCTGACGCGGCGCGGTAGGGCGTGCTTTGCACGCCGTCCGCCGCGTGGAACGGAATCAAGAACCCCGGTTTTGTGAATCCGAGCCACTGCACTACCTGCGGAAGGCGGGACCGACCAGGATGACCGTCGCATTCACCGGAAGCGAAAGCCCGATCTCATCCCCTTGAGCGACGTCTTCTTGTTTGACCTCACCGCTCGCCGGGTCGGCGCGCCACCAAGTGCCCGGAGAACGCACCGACACCCTGCCTGTGTACGTTTGTGTCCCCACATTCACCAGAAGCAGGATCTCGCGGCCATCCCTGGTGAACCGCCCGAGGATGATCCGATCCGACGCCGGTTGAAGTCGGCCACTCGCGCCGGTCTCGTTTTCGCCATCGAATCGGGCCGCTTCGCCCTTCAACTCGTCGCGAACGATCCGCCCGCCGGCATCCCTGAACTTCGCTACGACGCCTGATGCCGCCTCCGGCAACTCTGCACCGTCCGGCAGCACCAGTGCATGAAATGCGTGATCGCGAATCCACAGCTTGCTATCGCGCACCTCGGCCGCCGCCAGCACCTCGTGATCGGCGATCACAAACGGCTGTTGCGAAGTCGCCAGACGCTGCCCCATCCGCATGAATGAGTTCACCAGTCGCTGCGAGTGCTCACATTGCGTCTCCAGTCTCAGCGGCCCGGCTACCGGCAGATAGTCCGCCCACAGGTCATGGATCGGGTAGTACAGGATGACGTCGGGATCGAGCCGGGCATCGCGAAGCAAAGCGTTGAGCCGGCCGACGAAGTCGTTGTACGCCCGATACTCCTGGGCCGGACGCTTCGCACGATCGTAGTAGAGCGTGAACTCGGTCACGCCGAACGCCGCCTGCCATGCTGCGGTTGCCTGCATCTCGGCGAGCGACGCAGGGGGCTTGCCGGCCAGGGTCTGCGAAAAATCGCTCACCTCGGTCATGACGCGACGGCGGCCCTCAATGATCGCCGCCGACGCGGGCAAAACAGCGGCCATCCACCCGCCGTATACAACCGTCTGCGGCCATGAAGACAGCATATCCAGCCCCGGAATGTCCATCCGGCGCAATGCCTCGAGACTGTTGCCGTACAAAGCTGTGTGGCAGATAGGATTCTCCTCCCAGAGAATATGCCCGGAGGATGCAACACGGTGTCGGCGACACCAGTCCTGGATCTGCCCGAAGTACCGCTCGGAAACAAGATCGGCGACTAATCCCCAAAAGCGACGTCGCACCTGCCGATCGGCCTCGGCATCGCCGGTGAACAGGCTGAGGCGCACGACCATGAGGTCCTCGCCATAACGCTTGCGGTACTGGTCGGGCAGGTCGGCAACCCATGGCACCGACGGCAGCGGCTGCACGCCCGGATCCACGGGGTCGTCCACGTGGACCTTCTTTCGGATCTCCTCGCCAAGTTGACCGATGTTGACCGCCATCAGCGAGGGCTCGTCGGTGAACACCGCAGGGATGGTCGCACCGAAGTGCCTCTTGATCCGTTGCCAGTACGCACGGTGTGTCTTGTCGATGAAGGTGCTCACCGCCGCGCCATCGAGCAGATTGATGTATCGCCGCGCCGCGTGGAAATTGTTGCTCGCGTGTGTGTGCTCGTACGACGGTCGGATCATAAACGGATCGGGTCTCGACGGGTCGTAGGCCAAGGCGAGAGCTTCGAGCACAGGGTTTTCCTTGAGCACCAAACCTCCGGCCGATCCGCTCGGATACCCCTTCTCGTCATAGATCCATGCCAGCAGTCCGACCTCGTGACAAGCTTCGATCGCCTTGACCAGCGTGGCCCAGTTCGGCTCCGAGACCAGGTAGTCATTGAAAGCGACATTGCAGACGATCCCGCCGAGGCCGAGCTCTTTCAGAGCAGCCATCGCCGCGGGGTTGGCCTGGCCCTTCGGAACACCATGCAGGATCTGAAGCGGGCGCAGTTCAGCTCCCGGCGCAGACCACGCTGCCGTCCAGCCCGCCGGCCAGTCGGGCGCCGGGCGGGTCTCCTGCGCCATCGCCGAATCCACGGTCAGGGCGCTCGCCGCAACGAGCAACGATCCAAGCATGTAGTGCGTTTTTGTCATAGTCCGCTCATTCTTGCGCCCCGAGGTCGAAAGTCAAAGGGGCGGTCCCTGTCTTTCGAGGGTTCAAGCTCGCGCCGTGAAGTGGGGCCGACGCCCTCGTCGGCCCTCTGTGAGACGGGCGGCCAAGATGCCGGTCCAAAGGGCGTTGGCCACCCGGCAGCTTATCGGATTGCAGATTTGAGATTGTCAGA
>Ga0116146_1004259_pt1 | contig 11169 bp, 6 predicted proteins | sample AD_JPNHG2_MetaG_FD_89748 | JGI IMG/M metagenome (GOLD analysis project Ga0116146, IMG submission 89748) | Active sludge microbial communities of municipal wastewater-treating anaerobic digesters from Japan - AD_JPNHG2_MetaG | ecosystem: Engineered > Bioreactor > Anaerobic > Digestate | place...
ATCATGGAAGCATTCTGGCAGTTCCTGATGGACATCTCGGCCCGGCATATCACGCCTCACGGCCTGTATATCCCTGGTGAACCGTACAAGCTGATCCTGTGGAATGAACTGCTGGTGATTATACTGTCTTTTACTATGACGATTGTGTGGCTCAAGAACCGGGCACTGAGGCGTCAGCTTGCCCGGGAGCGGTTAAAGGTGATGAAAGCGCGCCCGTTTTTGTATACTGTTCCCCGAGCAAGACCAGAACACCGATGCGTGAACGGGCTCGTCACTCTGGAGACTGTTGAAAAAATAATTGCGGAATACAATCTCATATGGTTGAAATATATTGATTTTAAGGGTAATGTGACTGAACGGACCATCGAATACCATGAAATATTTCAAAATGAGGGTCATTGGTATATCGAGGGTTTCTGTCTGCTCCGATGTGAGGATAGGTCCTTTCGGGTGGACAGGATCATTGAAATCAAACCGGTAATTGATGATTCTCATGATCAACCAGTACCTGAATATCAGAGCGAGAATAATATTGAAGATGATATTCCTTGGTCGAATATATGAAAGAAACGAATATAAAACATACCCTGAGTAAATCCACCTTCTTGAAGGGCCTCCAGTGCCATAAAGCGCTCTGGCTGAATAGGTACCAGCCCAACCTGCGCGATGATGTAACCGCGGACCAGCAGGCCGTGTTCGATCGCGGCCATGATGTGGGCAAGCTAGCCCGGGACCTCTTTCCGGATGGGGCAGATTCGTCGCCAGTGAACAAAGATTACACTGGCGCTATTATACGCACTGCTGAACTCATTGAGAATGGCGAAAAGGTCATCTATGAGGCTGCTTTTTTACACAATGGCGTTCTCTGCCTGGGGGACATTCTGGTCAAGGGCTGGGGAGGATGGAAACTTTACGAGGTGAAGAGCTCCACCGGCTTGAAGGATGTGTATCTTCCAGATGCGGCGGTGCAGTACTATATCATGACCGGCTGCGGGATTAAATTAACAGATGTTTCTATTGTCTATCTCAACAATCAATACGTGCGTCAGGGCGACCTGGATCTGAATCAGCTATTTATTGTCGAAAGCGTGCTTGCACAGGTTGAATCCATGCAGGATGAGATAACTGAGCAGGTCGATGGTTTTAAGAAAATCCTTTCCCTGAAGCAAGTCCCGGATATTGACATTGGCCCGCACTGCTCTGACCCTTACGACTGCGACTTCACTGGACATTGCTGGGAGCATGTGCCTTCGCCATCGGTTTTCGATATTAACAGGCTCACTACAGAGAAGAAATTCGAATTATATCGCTCGGGTGTGGTCAAGCTTGAGGATATCCCAGAGGACTATCCCCTGAATAATCGCCAGCAGATACAGGTAGATGCTCAAGTATCGGGGAAGAAGCATATCGATAAACAGGAGATAGGGCGGTTCCTGGAATTGCTAACCTATCCGCACTATTATATGGACTTTGAGACTTTCATGCCCGCGGTGCCACTTTTCGATTACGCGCGCCCGTACCAGCAGGTCCCGTTTCAGTTCTGCGTGTATTACCACGACTCGAAGGGGGCAGAGCCCGAATTGCGCGAGTTCCTGGCAGAGGCAGGCTCTGACCCCCGTGAAACCTTTATCCAAGCCTTAATCGAGGCAACGCCGGTGCCCGGCCCGATTGTGGTGTACAATAAGGCTTTTGAAGCAACCCGAATGGCGGAGCTTGCGCGGGATTTTCCCAAGTATGAAGCTGAATTGTCTGATCGCCAGGAACGACTTGTAGATTTACTGGAGCCGTTCGCTAAAGGATACTATTACGATCCGTCCATGGGAGGGAGCGCGTCGATCAAGGTGGTGCTGCCGGCGCTGGTGCCGGAGCTGTCGTATAATGGGCTTCCCATCAGTGACGGCGGTATGGCGATGCAGGCGTACGAGCATCTGTGGGTAGAAACGGATACGGAGAAGAAAAATGAGATTCGCGCTCAACTCCTGGAATATTGCAAGATGGACACCTATGGGATGGTGAGAATTGTTGAGGAGTTGGGGAGATTGTAAAATAAAATAGTTGAGAAAAAATAACGAATTTTACGATCCGACCAGGCGGTATTCCCTTGACAAAACACCTGTTGGATGTCAGTAATTGGATTAATCGAGGCTGTTGGGTAACCAGCTGAGGGCAAGATGAAAAAAATAATCTAATATCGAATGCTTATTTATAGAGCTCGGTAATAAACATTATTTATTATTTTTAATCGAAATAATACTCACATGTAGGCAGCGGAAATGAAATTATTCACGATAAGCAAGGATGGAAAATTGAGTCCTTATAAAGAATTTGATTTTAAAGAATCAAATTATGAATCAGATCTAGAGGATTTACTTGAGAGTAATCCTGAATATTTTTTTGAATACAGCAAGATTCTGATCATTGGACGACAGGTAACGACTAATTTAAATACATTCATCGATTTATTGGGTGTCGATAAATATGGCAATTCAGTCGTAATTGAATTAAAGCGAGACAAAACACCCCGGGAAACACTTTCGCAATTATTGGAATATGCTTCTTTCATTGAAATGCTAGATTATACCCAATTAAATCAGATATTTTTGGCTTATTCAAGCGAAGGCATAGATCTTGCCGATTACCATAAACAGTATTTTAGTAATGAAGATTCATCCAATGTCTCATTTAATAAGCATATCAAATTGATGATAATCGGTCAGGAAATATCTAGAGAAGTAAAACAGACATCGGGGTATTTGAGAAAGAATGGTATCGATATATACTCTCTTGAATTTAAATATTTCCAGACTGAATCTGGTGAGAAAATAATTTCATCTGATTTTGTTATAGGCGATGAAGATTTTAAAAGGGAAGAAGTAATATCATCATCTCTTCCCAAAGTTGATGAAAAAACATTCATGCAATCACTGGATGAGAATGGAAAAATTATTTATAACAGGCTTTTTGAATTTGCTAAGAAAAACAAACTTGTTATTATTTGGGGTTCTAAGGGATTTTCACTGAATTATTCTGTAAATAATAATAATGTTGCTTTGCTTTTCGGATATCCACCTAATTCTATAATGAAGCAAAGTATTTATACTCGCTTTGATAGCATACTACGTAAGGTTAAAGACTCTCAAGATATTGTTGAATCATATAAAAGCGGCCTTATTTCAACAGGGCTTTTTGAGAATTTTGGTGATGGCAATAAGCTAAAATGGCTGATCAATAAAAGCTATAATGATAATGAAATTAATAGCTTATTAAACTGTATCTCTGAAGTTGTCAGTAAAATTCAAGATATTGCTAATTCAGAATGATTTATAATGTAATATAGTAAAATGAAAAAATACTATGAAAGCATTAAGCATTCGACAGCCGTGGGCAGAACTTATTATGCTCGGGATAAAGGACGTTGAGAACAGGTCCCGGGCAACTGAATATCGGGGTTCTCTCATGATCCATGCGGCCCGCACACTTGATGTGAGTAAAGAAGAACTGAAAAAATATGCAGAGGAATATGGTTTTAATCCTGATATGCTTATTTATGGAGCTTTAATCGGTACTGTTGAAGTAATCAATTGCACTTTGAAAGCGACAAGGGATTGGCATTATAAAGGACAGTATGGGTGGTATTTAACAAATCCTAAAAGATTAGAAAAGCCAATAATGATTAGAGGTAGGCTTGGGTTATTTAATGTGTGAATAGATTAAAATAATTTTAGGTTTATAATAATTAAAATTGAAAATGTATTACCTTATTTAATGATTCAAGTTATCCCGAAGAGGTAGAAATGCCAAAAATTTACGACAATATTGAATACCAGCTTTCTCAAGGCCTTACTGATACTCTTTCATTATCACAAAGGGCTGATTTCTGTGTCGGCTATTTCAATCTTAGGGGATGGCATGAAATAGCGGATAAAATTGAATCACTTTCTGGAATGACAGTCAATGAAAATGACAAACAAATGCACCGGGTTTGCAGACTTCTAGTCGGCATGCAGAAATTACCTGCTGATATCTTGAGAGAGTCTTTTATCCGTGACGATTCATACATGATTGACCAGGCTGAAATAGTCAAATTGAAAAAAAAGTTGGCGTATGAGTTTAAGGAACAATTAACAATTGGCATTCCAACCGAAAAGGATGAGAAATATCTTCGAATTTTAAGTAGACAGCTTAAAGAAGGGAAAGTGGCCGTAAAACTTCATTTGAGACATGCTCTACACGCAAAATTATATCTAGCATTTAGTGATCATAAAATTGCCCCGGTTGTGGGTTTCCTTGGAAGCAGTAATTTAACTCTTGCCGGTCTTTCAAAGCAAGGTGAATTAAATATTGATGTTATGGATCAGGATGCCGCTATTAAATTAGCTAAATGGTTCGATGACAGATGGAATGATACTAAATGCATTGATATATCTAAAGAACTAATACAAATAATTGATGAAAGCTGGGCTGCGGACAGACTGATTGAGCCATATCATATATATTTGAAGATAGCTTATCATCTGTCACGTGAAGCTCGTGCAGGTATCAATGAATATAAACTGCCTCGTGTTTTCCAACAGGAATTGCTTGATTTCCAGCAAAAAGCAGTTCTGGTCGCTGCCCATCATTTACACAAGCGCGGTGGTGTGATGATTGGCGATGTTGTGGGGCTCGGTAAGACAATTACTGCTGCCGCTCTTGCAAAGATGTTTGAAGAAGACTTTTTTCTTGAAACCCTAATTATTTGCCCCAAAAACATCGTAGATATGTGGGAGGGCTATGTCCATAAATACCAGCTTCATGCCATAGTCATCTCACAGAGTATGGTCCAGAGCAAACTTCCGGACTTGCGCCGTTATAGGCTTGTGATTATTGATGAAAGCCATAATCTGCGCAACGACGAAGGAAGCCGCTATCGTGCGATTAAATCATATCTCGATGAAAATGAAAGCAAAGTAATACTGCTTTCAGCGACTCCTTATAATAAATCCTATGTCGATCTTTCGAATCAGTTGAGGCTGTTTATACCTGACGATAAAGATCTTGGTATTAGTCCGGAACGATATATCGAAAGTATAGGCGGGCAAGTTCATTTTACAGCAAAGCACACTGAAACATATATTCGGAGTATTAAGGCATTCGAAAAGAGCCTGTTTTCAGATGATTGGCGCGAATTGATGAGATTATATCTGGTGAGAAGAACCAGGAGCTTCATTAAAAACAACTATGCATTAACCGACAAAGCAGATGGAAGAAAATATCTCACATTTTTCGATGGCACAAAATCATACTTCCCGGATCGTTTGCCAAAAAAAGTTGAATATGATTTTAACCCTGCTGATAAAAAAGATCAATATGCTCGTCTATATTCAGATACTGTTGTGGATACAATCAATGGTCTTAATCTTCCTCGGTATGGCCTTGCTAACTATATTAATCCAAAACCAACAATAAAACTTACAAAAGAGGAAGAAGTTATTATTGCCAATCTTTCCAGAGCAGGCAGGCGGCTGAAAGGTTTTTGTAGGACAAATTTATTTAAGCGTTTGGAAAGCAGCGGTTATTCCTTCCTGCTTTCCCTTTCACGACACATCCTTCGCAATTTTGTGTTTGTATATGCTATTCAAAATAAACTTCCCATTCCAATAGGGAAGAATATTGTGGAAAACCTTGATGGTTTTATTGAGGATAGGGATACGGATGATGAAAATGAAGATAATACCATCACATTCTTTACAGATGAAGAAGAGTATCTTCGAAGCGCAAAAAAGGTATACACATTATTTGAAAAAAAATATAATACAAGGTTCGACTGGATACGCAGCGAACTTTTCATCTCTGATTTAAAAAATGAGCTTATCAATGACGGGCGGGAAATAATTAAAATACTGAAAATTGTTAAAGAATGGGATCCTGATGAGGATCGTCAGCTTAATGCGTTATTTAAACTGATTAATACAACACATAATAAAGATAAATTGTTGATTTTCACGCAATTTGCCGATACCGCCTATTATTTATATGCGCAATTAAAGAAAAAAGGCGTTAAAGGTCTGGATTGTGTTACCGGTGATAGTGAGAACCCGACCCATTATGCCTATCGTTTCAGCCCGGTCAGTAATGAAAAACCGGAACTTAAAGGTACTTCGCAGGAATTAAGGGTTCTTATTACGACGGACGTCCTCAGTGAAGGCCAAAACCTGCAGGACGGGCATATTATCCTGAATTACGATCTTCCCTGGGCAATTATACGACTTATTCAAAGGGCTGGACGCGTTGACAGGATTGGGCAGAAATCAAACAAGATAATCTGCTATTCTTTTCTGCCTGAAGACGGTATTGAGAAAATTATCAATTTGAGAAAGCGTCTTAAGGAAAGAATACAGCAGAATGCCGAAGTTGTCGGTTCGGATGAAACGTTTTTTGACGGCGATCCCATCAACATCCATGATCTTTATAGCGAAAAATCAGGCATTCTGGATGACGAGGATGATTCCGAAGTGGACCTTGCCTCGTATGCATATCAGATTTGGAAAAACGCTATTGACGGAGATCATACACTTGCAAAAACAATTCCGGATATGCCTAATGTCGTTTACGCAACTAAGAAAAATTCATTTGAAAAGGAAAAGGAAGGCGCTATCGTATATGCGCGAACCTCTGAGGATAACGATGTCCTTGCCTGGGTTGATGCAAACTGTAAAATGATAACCCAGTCTCAACTTGCCATATTGAAAGGAGCTGAATGCTCAAAGGACACAAAACCAGTCCACAAATTGCCAGAACATCATAAAATTGTCAAAGCAGCAGTTGATATGATAAAAAAAGACGAGGTCGCCACAGGAAGCTCGCTCGGGAAAAAAACTGGCGTCAAATACAGGGTTTATATGCGGCTTGATCGTTATTTCAAGGAAAGCGAAGGATCATTATTTGTTACTGATGAAATGAAAAAGGCAGTTGATGATATTTATAAATATCCATTAAAAGAGTTCGCGCGGGATACGTTAAACCGCCAGCTAAAGGCGGGAATATCGGATGAAGAACTCGCCGATCTTGTGGTTTCATTGCGGGATGATGATAAGTTCTGTATCACCGATATTGATAATATGCCCAATCGGCCTCTTCAGATTATATGTTCTATGGGAATAAAGAATGGGGAATAAAATGGCCATTAAAAAAGATGTCTTTTCTCGATATATAAAGACATTTCAATTCCGAGAGCTTTTCAATGAAATGGGCTGGAACAACGACCGAACATCCCAACCAATCGTCGTCGATAATGATACTTTTACCCTGAGTGGCGTTGCCGAGAAAAGCGGTTTTAAAGTACTGATCTGCCAACCTGTTGATGAGAATAAAATTCCTGATGCTTCATTGAGAAAAAAAATCGAAGGAAAAGTGACGAAGCTTTTCCAGGAACATTTGATCATTTTCATCGATAGCCATAAGAACGAACAGGTGTGGCAGCTTGCGGTCCGCAGGGCAGGCAGCCCGGTAAAAATCAGCGAAACGCGCTATAACATGAGTCAGTCTCCAGAGCTCTTGCACCAGCGGGCCAGTGGTTTATTCTTCACCCTGGACGAGGAAGAAAATGTAACGATAATCGACGTTACATCCAGGGTCGCGGAAAACTTCCAACAGAATAATGAAAAAGTGACAAAAAAATTCTATGATAATTTTAAAAAAGAACATACCGCTTTTTTAAAATTCATCAAGGGCATTGCTGATAAGATGAGCATGGATTGGTACGCTTCACTCATGCTGAATCGACTCATGTTCTGCTATTTTATCCAGAAGAAGGGTTTTCTTGATAATAATAAAAATTATCTTCAGGATAAGCTGAAGGAATGCAAAAAAAAGAAGGGAGAAAACAAGTTTTATTCGTTTTATCGTGATTTCCTTCTCGCCCTTTTTCATAAAGGCCTTGGATCGCCGGATCATGATAAAAAACTTGAAGTTGCCATCGGCAGAATACCTTATCTCAACGGCGGTTTATTTGATGAGCATGAGATTGAAAAAACATTCAAGAAAATTGAAATTGATGACAAAGCATTTGAGAAGCTGTTTAATTTTTTCGATGAATGGGAGTGGCACCTCGATACGCGTGAAGCAGCGAGCGGCCGCGACATCAATCCGGATGTTATCGGCTATATTTTTGAAAAATTCATTAACGATCGCGCTCAGATGGGAGCGTATTACACAAAGGAAGATATAACCGATTACATAGCCAAGAATTGCATTATACCCTGGCTTTTCGACGAGGTAAAAAGAAATTACCCGAAGGCGTTTACAGATGATGGCTGGCTCTGGACGAAGGTGAAGGAGAGCGGGGATGATTATATTTACGACTCGGTTAAATATGGAATTCCTGAAAGCGGCGATCTGTTCGCCGATCTGCCGGAAGAGATACAAAAAGGATTTAAACCAGAGTTGGAAAAGAAGGTTGTTGACGGCAAGGGCCCCTGGCTCTGGGAATTGCGTAAAGAATGGAACAAACCCGCCCCGACTGATATTGCTTTGCCGACTGAAATTTATCGCGAGGTTATAGAGCGTCGAAAACGCTATGATGAAATAAAGACGAAAATCTTGAACGGTGAAATAAAAGAGATCAATGATTTTATTACATATAATCTCAACATTCGCCAGTTTGCCCAGGATGTTGTGGAAGATGTTGGAGACCCGGTTTTCATACGACATTTTTACAACGCGTTATCGAAAATAACAATACTGGACCCAACCTGCGGATCGGGTGCATTCCTGTTCGCCGCTCTCAATATCCTTGAACCGCTCTATGAAGCATGTATTTTACGCATGCAGAACTTCATAAGCGAATCGGCAAAGGGGAAGCATAAATCATTTGAAGACACGCTCAAATTGGTCAATGCGCCGGAGCACCCCAATCTGCAATACTTCATCTATAAAAGCATCATTCTCAACAACCTCTATGGCGTGGACATTATGAAGGAGGCGGTGGAAATAGCCAAGCTGAGGCTTTTCCTGAAGCTAGTGGGTGCTGTAGATGCTGACTACAGCAGGTCAAATCTCGGACTGGAGCCACTGCCGGACGTTGACTTTAATATACGTGCCGGGAACTCGTTGGTGGGGTATGCAACGAAGAATCAAGTTGATAATATCGCTGGAATGTTTGTGACTAATGAGCATAAAAAAAAGATTCTTGAACAGAGTGATGTTGTTGCCAAGGCATTTTCAAGATATAAGGAAATCCAATTGCTAAATGGTGATGATTTCGAAGGGTTTAAAAAAGCGAAAGATGAATTAAATAAACGTTTAATGAAATTAACTGATGATCTGGATAATATTATCTTTCACGAACAGTATCAGGACATCTATCAGAAAAAGGATTATGAAAAATGGCGAGTGTCACATCAGCCTTTCCACTGGTTTGCAGAATTTTATGAGATTCTTAATGATAATGGTGGGTTTGATGTGATTATTGGCAACCCGCCTTATGTGGTGTATAATGATTCTAATTTTTCATACAAAATAAAAAATTATTTAACATATGATTGTTCTGATTTATATGCATATATAATTGAACGATCAATTGTTGTTTCCAGTTACAAGAGTGCTATAGGTATGATTGTCCCCATTTCAATCATTAGTACTGATGGATTTTCCTCGTTGAGAAATATTATTAGAACAAATTTGAGTTGCAATTGGTTTAGTAGCTATTCGATGAGGCCAGGTAAACTTTTTGATGGAGTGGATAAGCATTTGACTATATTTTTGTCAAACAAATTGCAGAGTAGTGCACTCCATACATCTAAATATCATAGATGGTTTTCAGAAGAGAGAGAAAATCTTTTTCCATTAATTAAATATACTTTAATTGATAAAAAAGTATTTCATAATGATAGTATTCCAAAAATAGGAAGAAAAATTGAATATAGAATAATTGAAAAGATTAAAACAAACAAAGCAATATCATTACAGACGGTGCCAAGTAGTAAACATAAGATTTATCATACTAGAAAATTGCGATATTTTTTACAATTTCTTGATACTGCACCCAAAATATATGAGAAAAATGGAAAATTAAGAATAACTTCAGAGTTAAAAGAGATTTCTTTTAAAAATGAGAGTGATAAGCTAGTTGGATTGTCATGTTATCTATCATCTTTATTTTTTTGGTATTATATAACATACTCTGATTGTAGAAATCTAAATAAAAGAGAAGTATCATCGTTCCCTTTGTCACTTGATTATATTTCTAAAACATTGTATAACAAGCTAAATAATTTAGCTATTAAATTGTTAGATAATTTACAGAATAACTCATACTTTTTAGAAGCATTTTATAAAAAATATGGTCAACTTAAAATGCAAGTCTTTCAGCCTAGATTAAGCAAGGATATTTGTGACAGCATTGATGCATGCTTGGGTGTACATTATTTATTCCTTCATAATGAATTGGACATCATAGTTAATTATGATATTAAATATCGAATAGGCAAGGAGATAGATGGTGTCGAGGATGAAGATTAAATATTAATAATATGAGTTTTAATTTGGAACATACATCAATTGGCAGTAAAATTATTTATTTAGATCAATTTGTTATAAGCAATATTGCGAAAGTCATATCGCCTGATTTTCAAAGAGAAATTGATCATCATGAATATTGGGTTGTTTTATATAAGATATTTATCAGACTTACAAAAAAAGGATTAATAATTGTTCCTTATTCAAATATACATCAAAATGAATCATTATTTTCACGGGATAAAGAATCATTAATACGATTATATGAAGTTCTCGGCAATGGAGTATCATTCCGGAGCATTGATTATATCCAAAGAATGCAGATAATCGAGCATTGTCGTAATTGGATGAAAGGTATTAAGTCAGATATTAGCATTGATATTAATAAGGTCTTAAACGGACGAATCGATAGTATACCCGACAGATTTATAGTCACAAGTCATATATCAAATAACCAATTCTGGATGGATGCTCTATCTAGGACCCGTGATTCAGGAAAGTTATCTTTAATAGAAGTTTTTAAAAAGTGGATATCCAGTGGGCAGGAAGAGGTCACGTCCTATTCAGTGTGTAAACCTGCCAGATGAGGTAATCAACTTTTCTTCCAGTGGCTCCTCTTCGACCACCGTTCGTTTTGCTCTCTCACGATGCCCATGAGAATACCATAACACC
>Ga0116146_1004261_pt1 | contig 11161 bp, 7 predicted proteins | sample AD_JPNHG2_MetaG_FD_89748 | JGI IMG/M metagenome (GOLD analysis project Ga0116146, IMG submission 89748) | Active sludge microbial communities of municipal wastewater-treating anaerobic digesters from Japan - AD_JPNHG2_MetaG | ecosystem: Engineered > Bioreactor > Anaerobic > Digestate | place...
AAAATATTGCTTCTGGTGTATATTTTTATAAGATTGAGACAAACCAATTTAACTCAATTAAAAAAATGTTACTTGTAAAATAAATTTTCTTGTATTATTTTTATTTGGGCAAAAAAATAGGGATAAATTATATCCCTATTTTTTTGTAAGTAATATATATGATGTGAGAATATTTAATATTTATTAGAATTATTAGGAGAATAAAATGTCAAAATTAGAAGAATTTAAAAAGTTTAGAGAAAAGATGAATGAAATTATTCTTCGAGATGGTAATATTGATACAAAAAGATTTTTTGCTTTAGATAGTGCAGTATATAGGAATGGAGCGTTAGACTCAAAGGTAAAAGAAATGTTAGGTTTAGTGGCATCACTTGTATTACGATGTGATGACTGTATTAATTATCACATCTTAAGATGTAAGGAAGAGGGTGTAACTAAAGAAGAATTTTATGAATTGTTTAATATTGGATTGATTGTTGGTGGTTCAATTGTAATACCTCATTTTAGAAGGGCAGTAGCATCACTTGAAGAGCTTGAAAATAAAGAGTAGAATTAGAAAGTAAGTGAATTATGCATTAATTCACTTACTTATTTTAATTTAACATTATAAATTAGAAATTGTTTGTTTAATTTCAAATTCAAATGAATCTTTTAAATCAAAATCAAATTTTAATATAGTCACAGAGCTTTGATATACTCTTTCAAAACCATATTCTGATAGGGAAATTGTTTCTAAAGGGAATCTCCATAAAGTAAATTTCTTATCGCATTCTACATTAATCTTAATTCTTTGCCATTCATCTATTATTTGAAAAGAATTTAAGTGGGTAATTTCTCCCATGCTATTCAATTTTGTACTTTCTTCTTTAATATTATCAGGGAATATATAATATCTATCAGGAGCATCACCAGCAAGTAAAGAGAAATTTAACTCAACTCCAAATTTAATATTCATTTTCTCGAGATTATTTGTTTTTTCTATTAAATATTTTGTTGTGATTAAATGGGAGTTATTCTCAAATATAAATTTTTTAGAAACTTTTATAGGTGTGTGGATGCCGTTATACCATATATAGCCATTTCTGTAAAAAGTTATTTCATCATTATTATTTATGTAAAGGTATGGTTGATTGACGAAATCACCCAATTCAGGATATTGAGCTTTATAGACTTTATCTACAGTTGCATCTTCACCAAAAAAGTGATCAATGAATGAACCGTGTCTATACCAGTCATAAAAAAGGTAATTTTGTAAACCAGTTTCTCTAAACCTTATTTTACTTTTCTCGCTTGATTCATAATTTGGATCGGTAAGTTTTTTATGATAACCTTCTTCTCTTCTAGAAATTATATCAATTAGATTTGTATTTTTATCTTTAAAATCGAGCTCATATAACGAGGCACCGTTTTTTAAAGAGAAAATTAGATTAAACCTTTTAGTTTCTACAATTAGTTCATTGCTGCCATCAAAATCAAAATCATATATTTCTACTTGAATTTGATTTTTATTTAAAAGGTTATCAATTTTAGTTTCTGCTTCAATTAAACTTTTGTAAATTGGGAATCTTAGGTTGGTAAGATATATCCCACCAAACAACCCATGCCAATAAGGGCAATTACATTGACCCATCCATATTTTGTCAAGGATTTCATAATTTTCTTTTTCGAGCTTTTCAAATTTTTTTACTACTCTCATCATTTTTTTATGCATGTGATTTGCTTCAGGATATTTCACGAAAAAATTTCTCCAATAACCACCTCTTACGTATTGGTTATAAGCATCAAATAGGTTGTTCTTTTTAAGTTTTAGTGAAAATTGATCATATTCAATAAAGCTATTTGCTGATGGTAATGACCAATGCATCATTTCAGCATAAGATGATGTAGGTAAATACACAAGCCCTTGGGGTTCAATATTTTCCATTACATCTTTAAAATGACATAAATTGACCCAGTCTAGATTTTTCTCTAATTCGGTAAAGAAGTTATCAAGCCAGTTTTCGGTATAAACAGTATCATAAGTTTCAGGCCATAAACCGAATTTTTCTCCATCATCGGCACATACAGCAATATCTTTTCCATCTTCAGTAGCTATTTGAGAAAGATATTCAAAAGTATCTGGGATAGGTTGGAATGGAATTGTATATCTTAATTTCTTTTTTATTGGGAAAATATGTAATACTGAGCCTTGTTCTTCAGTTCTAAAATAACTTCTTAAATCAGAGTCTTTGAATCCAGCATATTTGAAATGAGTATCATCTATAACAACAAATTTTACTCCTGCTTGAGATATTTGTTTTACTATATGCTGCTCCCATACTCTTTCTGCAAGCCACATTCCTTCTGCTTCGTAATTGAATCGTTTTTTTAAATATTCTTTATGTTTTATAATTTGTCCAATTTTATCTCTATCAGGTATAATTGCTAAAATAGGTTCATAATAACCGCTAGTTAGTAATTCTAACTGACCTTTCCTAGTCATTTTATTGATTTTATCAATGAATTCAGGATGGTGTTCTTCAAACCAATCGAATAATATTCCAGTATTGTGATATGAAATTTTAATTTTTGGGTGAGCTTCTACAATTTCTAGAAAAGGTTTATACGCTTTTTGATATGCTTCTTCAAAAACATGATCAAAATTACCTACTGGTTGATGATTATGCACACAAAAAATAAAATTGATTTTTTTCATGGTTGCCTCAAATTACTTGCTCAAGGTAATATAATCTTTTTTTATTTTACTTTCATTATTAAAAGAAATATTTTTTATTGTAAAAAAAATCCTGTGCTCAAATGTAAAGAACACAGGATTTTTAAAAAATTATTTTATCCAAAAATTAAATTAGTTATTGTTACTGCGGAAATAATACCAACGATATCAGAAATAATACCTGCTGGTACAGCGTGTCTAGTTTTTGTAACACTAATTGAACCAAAATATACTGCTAAAACATAGAAAGTTGTTTCATGGCTTCCCATCATAACGGCAACCATTCTACCTATAAGTGAATCAGGACCAAAATTATTTGTTATCTCTGCCATAACACCAAGAGCACCACTTCCTGAAAGGGGTCTAATTAAAGCCATTGGGACAAGCTCGCCAGGCATGCCTATAAAAGTTGTAAAGGGAGATAAGAAATCAGCTAAAACATCCATTGCGCCACTTGCTCTAAAAATACCAATAGCTACAAGCATTGCCACTAAATACGGAATGATTCTTACGCCAACATTAAATCCCTCTTTTGCTCCTTCAATAAATACCTCATATATTTTTACTTTTTTAATGAAACCTACAACAACTATGAAAAATATTAATGCAGGGATTGCTAAAACAGATATTATTTCAATTATATTTATAAAAGTACTCATAGTATTATCTCCTCTAATCTTGATTTTCTGGTTGAAGTTGTTTTTTGAAAATTGGAAGTCTTTCTAAAATTTTGCAGGTAGTAATGCCAACTGTAAGATTTATAGCAGTTGCTGCTATAACTGGACCAATTATTTCAGTTGGATTTGCAGAACCTGCGGCAGCCCTAATAGCAATTACAGTAGCAGGAATTAATTGAACATTGCTTGTGTTAATTACTAGGAAAGTTGCCATTGCATTTGTTGCAGTCCCAAGTTTTTTGTTGAGCTTATTAAGTTCTTCCATTGCTTTCAAACCTAATGGAGTAGCTGCGTTACCTAAACCAAGCATATTGGCGGATATATTCATAATCATTGCTCCCATAGCAGGATGCTCTGGAGGCACGTCAGGAAAAAGTTTTGTAGTCACTGGTTTAAGAGCTTTTGCAAACATTGCAACAAGACCGGCTTCTTCTGCAATTTTCATCAAACCTAACCATAATGCCATAATGCCAATTAGTCCAATTGCAAGTTCAACAGCAATTTTAGCATATTTTATTGCTCCTTCATTTGTAACTTTGTTCATTTTCACAAATTTAATTGGGTCGATAATAATGTTTGTATTAAGTGTTGTAGAGCCTTCCTGGATTTTACTTAAATCAATTGTACCAGTTAGGTGATCAGCTAATTTGCCCTGATTTTTACTCATTTCTTTCCAGAATTGAGGTGTATTACCATTTATAACAATCTGAATAATTGATTTTTTCTTATCTTCAGTAAACTTTATTTTTGCAGATTGTTTTATTGTATCGGTATTAGTCGAATTAATTTTGTAGAAGGTATTGAATTTTTCTTTTGAGAAGAATATCTCACATTCTTGATAATCTTTTGAAGATAACTGAGGTGGGTTTTTGAATTCAACCATCACTTCAAATGGTTGATTGTTTCGATACTTATCGGTTGATATATCTGTTACATCAATTGCGATTGCGATAGTAACACCGATTACAATCAGCCCAAGCCAGATGTAATTTAACATATTAACTCCTCAATATAATTATTTATTTTAATTTTTTCAAAAATACTATAAGTTTTCATAAAACAATTACTAATATAATGAAAAAATTTTTTTATACAAGAAAATTATCTTAATACTATAATAGTCACAAGCTTTTGTTTTTGTAAACTTGCAATTAAACTTAAAAACAATTTTGAATTTTATTTTTGAGAACTTATTGCATTTTATTTATATAAGTGTTAAGTTTACTTTAGTTTTTTTTAAAATTAGAGGAGAGAAATGACAGGTTTCACAATTATTGATGGAAGCATTGTAGGGTTGTACATTCTTGGTACAATGATCGCAGGAATTATGGTCAGAAAATATGTAGGTAAAGTAGATCATTTTCTACTTGCTGGTAGAGAAATGAACGTATACCTTGGTATCGCCTCTTTAGCTGCTACTGAGTTTGGCGTTGTAACTTGTATGTACACTGCTCAAAATGGTTATGAGCTGGGTTTTTCTGGAGCCACACCTGGTATAATTATGGCTTTATCGATGCTTATAGTAGGCTATACTGGTTTTTGTATAAAACCACTAAGGAACTCTGGAGTAATTACAATACCAGAGTTATTTCAAAAAAAATTTGGTACTAAGATAAGATGGGCTGCTGGAGTTGTTATTGTATTAGGTGGTCTTTTGAATATGGGAGTTTTTCTTAGAACAGGAGGTGAATTTTTAGTAATGGTTACAGGGCTAAATATTCACTATCTTGAAATAACAATGACAATACTTTTAATTGCTGTAGCAATATATACAATTTTAGGTGGAATGTTATCTGTGCTTGTAACAGATTTTTTGCAATTTGTTGTTATGAGTTTAGGGCTTATTAGTGTTACAGTTTTAATTTTAATAAATGTAGGGTGGAGTAATTTAACTGCAACAGTAACATCGCATTATGGAGCTGGAGGGTTTAATCCTTTTGTTCATCCTAAAATGGGTTGGCCTTATGTGCTATTCAATGTATTCTTAAATTTTTCTGTTGTTTTAACGTGGCAAACAATAATTTCAAGGTTATTAGCAGCAAAAGATTCTAAAACTGGTTCAAAAATTTATAAAGGCACTAGTTTCTTTTTTGTTGCAAGATTTTTAATTCCCGGAATATGGGGTATAGCTGCGTTAACTGTTCTTGGTACTGATATAACAGGAGGTAGTAGCTTATATGCAATGCCACAGTTGTTAAATAAAATACTACCTGTTGGTTTAATGGGAGTGCTGGTTGCTGCGATGCTTGCAGCAGATATGTCAACAGATTCATCATATATGCTTACATGGGGAAGCGTAATATACAATGATATTTTAGCACCCTTTAGAAAAACCAAGTGGTCAGAAAAAAAAGGTCTTTTCTGGAATAGAACAATTGTAGCAATTATAGGAGTATTTTTACTTTTCTATGGTTTATGGTATCCATTGAAAGGAGATTTATGGACTTATCTTGGTGTTACCGGAACTATCTATCAAGCAAGTATTTCTACTTTGCTTATATCTGCTTGTTATTGGAAGAAGGCAAATAGCTGGGGTGCTGCCGGAGCCATAATAGTTGGTGCTGCTTTCCCAATAACATTTTTGGTATTAGAACAATTACCAATGACAGCATCTTTTGCTAAATCTATTGGTCCATATTATTCAGGTATTGCAGCATATATTTTCTCTGGTCTGGCTATGATTATTGGTTCATTAATGAAACCTAAAAAGGAGGATTAAAATGGGAGAGGTTTTTTGGCTTATACTTACAGTAGCTTGTGTGGTGTGGTATTCTACTATCACTTTTTATGTAGCCATTAAAGGTGTAGGTGATATTAAAAACATTTTGAAATCTTTAAAAAGCAATATAGATGAAAATAAGACTGATTAATTTATTTTTAAATAATTTTTTAATAATAATGGATAAAATGAAGAATTTTTTTAAACTTGCTGTATTAACAATATTTTTTTTTAGTTTTCATTCGTTATTATTTACTCAAAATAAAAATATAAATCCTTTCTCAAAAACTAATTTTGTTCCTTCACAAAAATATTATAGTTTTGGTAATTGGTTAGAGGATACTCTTGGAAATCAAAGAGTACTTATTAATGTTAAAAATAAATCTTCTGTAGTTTATATTTGTGTTCCTTGGCGAAGAAGCGATCAAAATCCCTCTAAAAAAGGAATAATGATTACTTATGCTAAAACAAATGAGGAAGTAAAAAATATTTATGTAAAAGAAATAAACAATGAATTCGGAGAAATATTTTTTGAACCAACTTATGGAGATGGTGTTTATTATGTCTATTGGTTACCATATAGAAGAGATGGATTGATTTACTGGGGTAACATAAAATATTTAGAAAATAATAATGATTATAATAGTGAATGGTACAAAAAATATATTGCTCCATTTGTTAAAAATGAAGCATTACTATATAAATATCCAAAAGCTGAAATTGTTGAGTTTCAATCCCGAACTCTTCACGATAGTTTTTTCCCAATGGAGGTAATAGCAACTAAAAATGAGGTGAATAAACTAATTAAAAAATATGGTAAAAATGACTTTTTGGTTTTTCCTGAAAATAGAGAATACCCAATAATGATGCGTGATTTTTTACCATATAGATGGATAAATAGAAAAGAAGTAAATGAGTTTAAAGCAGAGGCTTATAAAAATGAGTATTACTCTTTTCAGATATGTATTTTTGCTTTTAAAGAGAAATTATCTAATGTTAAATTGATCTTTAGTGACTTAGTTGGAGAAAAAAAATCGGTTATACCTAATTCACATTTTGAGTCTATTAATTATTTCGGAAAGGATTGGGAAGGAAAAAGTATTCAAAAAATAGTAAATGTTGATAGTGGTAAAGTAAAACCTTTATGGGTCTCAATTGATATTCCTAAAAATGCTTTACCAGATATTTATAAAGGTACTATTATCATCAAACCTGAAAACAAAAATCCACAAAAAATATTTCTCACTTTAATTATTAAAGACTCTTTATTAGAAGATAGGGGTGATAGCAATCCTAGTAAGCATTCAAGACTGCGTTGGTTAAACTCTCAAATTGCACAAGATGATGATATTGTAAAACCATTTACACCTCTTAAAAGAAATGAAAATATAATTAGTTGCCTTGGAAGAAGTGTTACAATTAATAATGATGGTTTCATCAAATCAATAAAAAGTTTTTTCTCATCCTCTGTTACTAAAATTACAGATCAATATCGTGAAATTCTAAATCAACCAATTTCTTTTGATATGTATTATAATGATAAGCTTTTGAATTGGGAAATAAAAGATTTTGTGTATAAAAAGAATAATGATGGTATTGTTGAATGGGTATTTACTAAAAATTCCGGACCTTTAGAGTTAAATTGTACTGCTAAGATAGAATTTGATGGTAGGGTAGATTACAAAATTGAATTAAATTCAAAGGATAACATTAATTTAAATAATATTATTCTTAAGATCCCATTAAGCAAAGAGATTGCAAAGTATTCAATGGGTATGGGTTTAAAGGGTGGATTGAGACCCGAAAAACATACATGGAAATGGAATGTTGATAATCATCAGGATAAGATATGGATTGGTGATGTGAATGCAGGGTTACAATTGGAATTAAGAGGTGATAATTATGAAAGACCATTAGTTAATCTTCACTATCATCATAAAAAGATTAAGCTACCAGATTCTTGGTATAACGATGGGAAAGGTGGCTGTGAATTTTATGAAAGTGATAGCTCATTAGTGTTATCGGCATATACTGGTGAGTGTCAAGTTAATTCTAATAAAAAATTGACCTTTATATTTTCTTTATTAATTACTCCCTTTAAAACCATAAATACAGAAGGGCAATGGAAATATAGATACTACCACTCTCATCCTGGAAACCCTGTAATAAACCCGGATAGTATTGTTAAATTGGGTGCTAATGTGATAAATATTCATCATGCAACTTATATGAATCCATTTATAAACTACCCATTTTTAGAAGTAGATAAAATGAAAAAATATGTAGAGATGGTACATAAAAACAATGCATTGATGAAGATTTACTACACTGTTCGAGAAATGTCTAACCATATTTGTGAAATGGGTGCATTTAGAAGTCTGGATGACGAAATATTTGCTTATGGTCCCGGTGAAGGAGATGCCTGGCTGCGAGAACATTTATATGATAATTACATCCCTGCATGGTATGATATATCTGTAAGAGATGCAGCAATTATTACCTCGGGAATGTCTCGTTTACATAATTATTACTTAGAGGGTTTAGATTGGTTAACAAAGAATGTAAAAATTGATGGTTTATATTTAGATGATGTTGCCTATGATAGAACAGTGATGAAAAGAGCAAGAAAAATATTAGATAGAAATAGACCAGAAGCTTTGATCGATTTACATTCTTGGAACCATTATAATAAACTTGCTGGTTTTGCTAATAACGCTAATCTTTACATGGAAAGTTTTCCTTATATAGATAAACTTTGGTTTGGAGAAGTTTTTGATTATGAGAATTCGACACCAGATTACTGGCTTATTGAAATATCGGGCATTCCTTATGGTTTGATGAGTGAAATGTTAGGGAATAATAATGGTGGTAATATATATCGTGGAATGGTGTACGGTATAACAAATCGATTGCCATGGTCAGGAGATCCAAGAAATTTATGGAAATTTTGGGACGATTATGGAATTCAAGGGAGTGAGATGATAGGATATTGGGATAAAAATAATCCAGTTAAAACAAATTATGATGATATTTTAGCTACAACTTACTTAAATAACGGTAAAGCTATAATTGCTATAGCCAGTTGGAATAAAAGTACACAGGATGTAAAGTTAAATATCGATTGGAGTAAAATTGGTATTAAACCCGAAAATGCTGAGATTATTTCTCCAGAAATAAAAGATTTTCAAAATATAAATAAATATTCATTAGGTGATTCAATAAAAATTCAACCATCGAAAGGTATAATTTTAGTTATCAGGGAGAAAAATAAATGAAATTTAAAATATTTGTATTTTTAGTATTTTTATCAAGGGTTGCTTTATCACAAATAAACATTGATAAAACACCAGATAATTTTAGGAGTTCTATACATATCATTCCGATAAATTCTGCTGAAGCTGTAATAGAACCATTTTTTGATCCAACTCTTAATGGAATAAAGGAATGGAAAATTTTTGATGGTTCAAAGCATGGATTAAAAATAAAACAAACTTGGGCTTATGTAGGAGTAGAGTGGTCAAGAAGACCTACAGATGGAGTTGTTTTATCAATGTATAGAGATTTTTCTTTAGATGTTAGTAAATACGATAAATTAATTGTATGTGCTGCATTTCCAGAAAATTGTGAGATAAATATTAAAATAAATACTGATAGAGGAGAGATTTATTATAAAAAAAGATTAAAGGAATCGATTAAAAAAGAACATTCAATAGATTTGAAAAAGAGTAAAAAATTAAAGAAAATCTTAATACAAGTAAAAACTGATGATGAAAAACCTTCTATGGGTTGGTTTAATTGGATAGGATTGCAAAATTCAAAAATTTTATCTTTTCATCTTGATGAGTGGAAAAATATTGATACAACATGGGATGGATATTTACGAACAGATAAATTTGAACCTTCATTTAAACCAAAATATGGTTTAATAGTTGATTCAAATGAAATTGAAAAGATAAGAATTATTCACAATGAATATTTGAAAAAATATGGAACGACTCCAATTCTTGAAAATATTAAATTGATAAAAAATAAAACACCTGAAAAATTTATTAACGAGTATGTAGTACGAGATGAGAACCGATTTAACAGAGAAAGAGAGGTCGGTAAATTATTAACTTCAAGAGATGGCTATGGCCTTCAATTAGCTATAGCAGGTATTTTAACAAAAGATGAAAATTTGATGAGATTGGCTGCCAGGTATGCTCTTTCAATAGCTTACTCTCCGAATTGGGAAGAAAGTTTTTGGGCGAATTTGCCAGGTTCTATATGGAATCATAGGGCTTTTACTCACTCTATGTATTCTTTTGAATGTGCATTAATACTTGATTTATGTGGTGAATATTTTACATGGTTAGGTAGAGAATTTATTATGAGAAGAATTGCAGAAGAAGGTTTAGCAACTATTAATTGGATAAGTTGGAAGTATGAATATATTTATCACATGAACCAATTAGGTTGGTTTTCACATGGTAGGCTTGCTGGTTCAACTATGTTAGAGAAAGAATGGCCAAGAGCAAAATGGATGACAGAACAGGGGTATAAAGATATTTACGAAAGCGTTCAAAATGTAATATTACCTGATGGAGGGTATGTTGAGGGTCCCACTTATTTTCAACCAATTGCTGGTAATGCTGGTTTAGCTATGTATATTTATGCTAAATCAAGAGATAAAAAACTGAAAGATGTTATTCCTGATGTAATGTTTAAAACAGGGGATTTTGCTTCTGCAGTAATATCAACTGATGAAACTCAGGATGTTATACCTATTTGTGATGCAATATCAAAATTAAATTATGATATGCTGTTAGTTATGTCTACTATTTTACCAAATAGTGACTGGAGCAATATATTGATTAAGAAATTAGAACGAGAAGGTGGTTTGCCAAACTCATTACTTTCTTTAACATTATTTTCTCATTTTAATTCTAAATTGCAAAAAACGAAGCCATTTGTTCTATTACCTCAAATGGGTTTACTTGCATCTAACAGAGAGTTTGAAGGAGAGAAAGTAAAAATTGCTTTTATGGGTAATAGAGCTTTCGCTGAACATAC
>Ga0116146_1004279_pt1 | contig 11124 bp, 9 predicted proteins | sample AD_JPNHG2_MetaG_FD_89748 | JGI IMG/M metagenome (GOLD analysis project Ga0116146, IMG submission 89748) | Active sludge microbial communities of municipal wastewater-treating anaerobic digesters from Japan - AD_JPNHG2_MetaG | ecosystem: Engineered > Bioreactor > Anaerobic > Digestate | place...
CACGGTGCAGACGCTGCGGCTCCAGAAGCGGCACGTGCTGGCCTATCTCCGCGAAGCCCTCATCGCCCATCGCACCGGTCAGCCGGCGCCAGCGCTGGTCGCTATAGGGGTCTGAACGGTTACATCACGTGCAATTTGCCCATTACCGGCGCAGCCATGGGGAAATGGAATCTTGTCGTCACGAAGACCAACTGCAATGAGGCTCAGTTGAATAACGCCATTATTGTCGCGTATCCGACTTTGACTAATGGAAGCTTCGAGAGTCCGCTCGGGTTTGCCAGCAGTTGTCCGAATCCGCCGACGCCGATCGTCGCTCCCACCGACTGGCTGCAACTGGGCGTTTCAACCGGCAGCGATCATCTGATTCGGGATTCAGATCAGTGGCCGCCATCGTGTCCTCGCCCGGACGGTGACCATTTTGCTTCTGTTATGGTTCCGACCGCGACCTCATTCGGGCATTGGCGCGTCTTCCAGTACATCGCGGTCACTCCGGGCCAGACAATCACAGTGAGTGGTCGTTTTGCGGGCGGCGGTCGATCTGCTTCCCGTCTGCAAATCCTGGAAGGTGACGACTACGTTGACAATGACGCCGAGCTTCTCGCGTCGACGTTGATTGAAGACCGGGTGGGTTGCCCGCCGCATTCGTATGACTGGGTGCCGGTTTCGGTCACGGCCACGCCGACGGGCGGTCTTATCACGGTTCGATGGTTGATCAATGGGCACACCTCGGTACCGGTTGCGGCGCACGCCGATGCGTTGACCCTGACGATTGGTGATCCGCCTGCCGAGGTCTGTGGCAACGGAATCGACGATGACGGTGACCGGCGCACGGATTGTCAAGATCCGGATTGTGCAACCGCGCCGGGCTGTGATCCGCCACCCGTTGAGATCTGCGACAACGGAATCGATGATGACGGGGACGTCTACATCGACTGCGACGACAGCGATTGCGATTCCGTTTGCGTCGAGATCTGCAACAACGGAATCGATGACGACCACGACTGTGACGTGGACCTCGATGACAGCGAATGCGAGAACTGCACCAACGGAGTGGATGATAATGGCGACGGGCTCGTCGACTGCGACGACCCGACGTGCCTTGGACACGAGGCATGCCCGTCCGAGATCTGCACCGACGGTATCGACAACAACGGTGACACCCTGATCGACTGTGCCGACCCGGGCTGCGCCCAGCATCCACACTGCAAGGCCAACGATCCGTTTGCCGACTACGACGGCGATGGGGACGTGGATCAGAATGATTTTGCGGCATTGCAGGTTTGCGTGACCGGTGCCGGTGGAACGCTGGATATCGGCTGCGGCATGTTCGACCGCGATTTCGATTTGGATATCGATCAAACTGATATCAACAGGTTCGAGATGTGTGCCAGCGGGCCCGGAGTGCCGGCGGCGCCGGCGTGTGACAATTGACAGTTCCCTGGCGGGACCGGCTCATTCGATTGTCTGACAAGAGACCGGCGGGGTCGATTACCCTGCCGGTCTTTTTTCCGGTACGTGTGGGCACGTCACAGGTGAGCGTGAATTGGTTTTCCGGGATATCCCTCGCAGCGTCCTTGTCGGGCAACGACATGAAGGACGTTTCATTCTCAACCCTGCGTTGGCGGGTTCTCTGCTTACGCGTGCCGTGGCGGGCGAAAGCCGGGATCAATACCGGTAGTAGTCCATGATGTCGAAGTAGTTCTCGACGACCCAGCCGGGACCGTGATAGCTGCGGGTATCCATGAATCTGGTTTCGGCATGGAAGTCAAGGAATAGGGCGTTGTGGGTAGAGAACCGGCCGTGCCAGCCGAGGTTCTGTCGACCGCTAACGAGATCCATGTACATCGCGCCCTCCTCCACGAGCACAACCGCGGACGGCGGAGAACGCTTGGTGCCAAGCGGTTGATAACTCTCCCACGGGTTCGTGTAATAGCTGTTGCCGCACAGGTAGTAAATGGGCTTTTCGCCGATGGGGTTTTCCAGCAAAGGGCTGCCCACGTCACTGGGGCATTCGAACAACGGAGTCGGCTGATCCAGCCCGGTGCCCCGGTAGAGATATCGGGTCAGCGGCCGTCCCAGGGTTTCGGGTACGGGCGGGTCGTTCCGAATGGTGTGGATCCAGGCGGCTCGCTTGCCCCCCCAGTGGCAGTTTGTCCACGGATAGGGCCTTCGGCCGGGAGCCGGCTCGCGGACCAGGCCGATCATTCTGTCAACATACCAGACCTTGTCGGCGGGACCGACCGGCAGCCAGCCACGTGCATCCTCCTGGTAGAGCCTCATGGCCGTTCCAATGGAGCGCAAGTTGGCCAGACAGACAGTCGATTTGGCCCGAGTTTGGGACTGTTCGAGCGAAGACAACAGGATGGCTATCAGCAAAAGGATGACTGCGGTCGCAACCAGGATCTCGAGAAGTGTGAAACCTCGACGGCTGTGAGTTGTGTCCATCGTCCACTCCGCTGAAGGCTCGGGCAGATCGCGAAATGGAACTTACCTCAAGCGCCCTCAGCATAGCAATCGGCTGTCTGCAAGGGAAGAGGGCACCTGCCAGTATTTCGGCATTTCCACTCTCGCAGCCCAGCGGTTTCACGCGGGGGCGGGAGGGGAGGTAATCGCCCGCCTGGGTTGCCGGTGGCTCGGCGGTCGGGGGCTGGGCAGGAGCGGGCGCATTGCAGGCTACCGCCTGCCCGGCGGGGCCCGGGCGAAGTGCAATCACTTGACTTTTTCCAAAATTATTTCTTCCGGCTTCGGAGCAGGTTGGCAAGTTCCTTGGCGTCGGCGGCGGCCAGGTGTCTGGCTTTGGTTTCCAGCGGCGACTCGCTGATCCCCTCGACATAGACACGGCCGACTTCACGGCCGTCGCTCCCATCGACGAAACTGACGAGCAAGTCCAGACGAGGCTCTTTGCCGAACAGGTTGCCTTGCTTGAAGAATCGGACGACCACATTGACAACCAGTCGGGGCTTGCCACCGGGGAAATGGCGACGAAGGTGTTCGTCGGCGAACGCCTCTGCCAGGGCGGACCGCACCTCGGACAGAACGTCGAACGTGCAGATCGGGCTGACGTCCGTCGTTACCTCCCCGAGTGCGATGGACCGGTAAGGTTGAAGGGCATCCGGCGAGAGCCCCTCCAACGGATGGGCTTTCGCCTGAGCTCCGGTGAAGACCTTCATGCTCACCTTTGCTCCCGAAACCGCGGCGCTCATCGGGCTGCACCCTGCGACGCTGAGAAGCAGCGCCATGCCGATTATCGACCGGGCATGTCGCATATGGAACAGACTCATGATGTCGCAACCTCCCGAGGCGGACCGCCTTTTTGCGGGCCGCAACCGAAGCGCACTTGAGTCCGGAAACAAGCGCGCAAGCCGCATAGCTTTCCAGCCCTGAGGCTCCATTCATTGCTCGAGGGCTTTTGAAATCGCTCTCTGATGCCCTCGCAGACCGATTGCAGTTTACTCAACTCCGAGGCGTGGCAAAAGAGGCCGGGCGGTCGGTTTCTGAAGAGATAGTGGCTGACCAGCCAGATTTGTCCACTGAGGTATTGCAGGTCTTCGGCCGCCCTCGACACCTGGTCGTCGGCCGCGGCAAACGCCGGAGACCAGCGAGGCAAGGCCTCATCGAGCTTCTTGAGTGGAACCGGATCGCCGGCACGGGCGAGCGGTCCGCTTCAGGAAGATTATCTGCCCGTTTGGAAAAGTTCGTTATGGGACCTGGACATCGGGTGTGCTCTGTGCATATATGCATAGAAGCGGCCGATCGACCCGGACCTTTTGGGTTTTCGCCGGATAGCATGCAAAGGGGGGGAAGAGATGAAACACCGTGTTCAAGGTCTTGCGATGTGTCTTGGCTTTCTCGCGTGCGCATGCTCCTTGCAGGCGGCGATGATCAGTGTAACCGTCGACCCGATGTACGGTTCGGCGGGAAACACGGGGGCGACGGCGCTCATCGAATTCAGCTTCGTTGAGGACGGTCCCGACGACCTGTTGGTCGTGGCGATTCACAACACAACACCGGCTTCAATCGGCTCGAAGCTCACCGCCGTGGGTTTTGAGTGGCCGGCATCGCTTGCCTTGCCGCTGTCCTATGCCGAGGGCGGGCAGAGCGCCTACTTTGACGAAATAGGCTTTCACGTGAATGTCTCACCCTTCTGGCTGAACGCTTCCGGCGGTTACGACGTCATGATCACGAGCGACGGCAACTTCGAAGGCGGGAGCCCGCTGGGGGCACCGAGCGCGGGGGAGACGCAGAGCATCATATTGAATCTGGGCGACACGGGGCTGAACCCGGACCAACTGAGCGCCACACTTGGCGACTGGTATGCCGATCCGGAGCGTGTCTCGGTTATCGTCCGGTTTCAGGCAGTTGCCGGCGATCGTTCCGACAAGGTTATCAGTCGCACCCCGGAGCCGGCGGGCATGCTGCTCCTCGGTCTTTCGCAACTCGCTCTTTGTGCGCGCAGGCGGACGCGCAGGCATCCGTGAGGCGGCCCGGAAAAAGCTCTCAAGAAGCCGGTCCGAGCGTTTCCATCAACCAGAGCCAGGCATCCTGAATGCCAAAGGGGAACACGCTGCTGTCGAGCGGCGAATCCCGCAGGAATTCCTGGTCAATCAGTAATGTGCCTGCCCCGCCGGTGGTGTCCATCAGGTCGTAAATGTCCGCGACGTGGTTAAGGCCCAGCAGGTGTCCCATTTCGTGCGAAGCAACGTTGCCGATGGCCGTTCCCAGCTCTTCGATCGTCAAGACCCGGCCGAAAAGTCTCTTGGTGAACAGATTGGTGAAGACAACCGCGTCGTCGTCGCGGTCCATATTATAGGGGTCGATGGCTTCGGCCACCCCGAAGGCATCGCTGCTGCTTGCGCCGAAGAATATGCTGGAGTATTCACCCGCCGGCAAGGGGTCATCCGGGATCACTCGCACATCGAGGTTCAATCCCTCGTAGTTTTCCCGAACCGTTTCCGCGATGAGTTGGCGCAGGAGGGCCGTCTGGCCGGCGTAAACCGGATCGATGTCGGCGGCGTCAAACGGCTGAAGCTTGTATGAGCCGTAGTCGGGAATGGTGACCGAACCGCCGTCAAAATCCAGAACCACCACCTGTCCGGCGGGAGCGGGAACATCGTTGCCCGACGTCACGGTGATGAGGACGTCGTAGGTTCCTCGCGACGCGTAGCCCGATCCCAGCGGTGCCGCGGTGATCGCCAGGTAGTACTTCGGACTTGAATGCCGGACGACCTGGTTCAGGAAGGGATCGTATTGGCGAAGGGCATAATTCCGATCGTCGTTCTCGAAAGTGAGTCGCCCCTCAGCGTCGAAGATGACGATGACCGCATCCAGCAGGCTGCCGGGTGTACCGACGTCGACGATGATCCTGTCGCCTGGTTCCAGGGAGCCCAGCAGGTAGACATCAACGTCGTCGGAATGGGTGATGGTACCGGCGAGATGGGCCCGGCCCGCGGAGTCGAATATCACGTCGAGTGCGTTGTCAAAGGCGTCGTTGGGCTCACCTTGGATGCGCCGCTCGGGAAAAAGAGACGGGTTGAGCCCGACGTTTCCATCGGTTCCCAGGTTATCCACCCAGCTTGTGAGGTCGCACCCGCCGATACCGGCCAGGACGGCGACGAAGATACCGGCGAGGACGTTATGCTGATGACAGGTGCGTCTGAATCTGAGATTTCGGAGGGTAAAGCCCATGGATCATGCCCCCGTGTTTTTACTAGTGGCCTATGTTGGCGGGCCGTGCGGACCGGGCTTCCAGCTTGTCACTTGACCGGCCAGATGCCGGTGCCAGACCTACCGGGATAAGGGCCGCCGCTTCGACGGTTCGGGTTTCGGGCACCCGTCGGTCGCCGCTCCCCGGAGGCCGGCCCCCGTACAACAACGATGTACGCGACAAGTATCGGCGAGACCAACTGAGAATGCCAGCGTTTCGCGGCATGATCGGGCATGTTTTCCGTCAAGATCCGCCTGTATTGCAGCCGAGACACCGACGCGGTAATGTGCGCATCTCCGCAACCGGCGTTGCGCGGGTCGACGGCACGAGGGATCAGGCAGTTGCCCTCCGAGAGCCCGCGCAGCTCGATCCTGGACCAAGTGCGCCTATGCCCGTAAGAGATCCTGACAAGGAACCGCGCAGTGCAAGCCTTTCGCCCGCCCCTGCCTGTCCGGCAGGCGAGATGATCACGCGGTGGCTGATGGGGGTCCTCGTAGCCCTTTTCGTCGTCACGGGTTACGCTCCATCGCTGCGATTCGGCCTGTGGTTTGACGATCACGCGCATTTTCTGCACCTGAAGGAAGCCGGCTGGAGTCACAGGAGGGCCGTGGAGGCAGCGTATCTGGCCGTTCCCGGCGAAGTCATGGACTACTGGGGCAGATCCGAACCGTTGATTCGCTACTATCGGCCCGTCGCGTTCACGCTGATGAAGATCGAGTACGTTCTCGCCGGCTGGCGGCCGGAGATCATGCATGGTTTCTCCATGGGGTGGCACTTCCTGTGCGCCATGCTGGTTGGTTCGCTTGCCATGAAGTTCCTGGGCAGCCGGACCTGGGCAACAGTGGCGGCCTGCCTCATGGCGATTCACCCGGCGCATGTCGGCACGGTGACATGGATTGCCTGCCAGACGGAACTGATGACCACGTTTTTTCAGTTGATCGCCATCCTGGCTTACAGCCGCCACGCCCGCTGGGGGGAACTGTTCACCTATTCCGACGCGACGATGGTCGGTCAAAGTCGGGGGTGGTTCGCCGGGCGGCCGATGGAAGCAACGGCGTTGCCTTCGGTGTTGACGGCCGACCCGGATCGCCGTGTTTCGCCGGCTATTCTGCTATCGTTGTCGTGCTTTGCGATGGCTCTGGGCTGTCGCGAGAACGCCGTCGTGTTGCCCGTCGTCTGTTGGCTCGGCGATCGTCTGTGCGGCGCCGGCAGGCGGGGATGGCTGCGATGGGAACATGTCGCGATGGCAGTCATGGTTATCGCATACCTGTGTATCCGGCATTGGGCCTTGCAGGGCTTCTACAGTCTTACTTGGGACAGGATGGCCGGCATTTCGCATCTCGAGATGATCAGGTTTTTGTTTGACAAACCGGTCGTCTATTTGACGGGCATTTTCTGCTGCGTGCCGATAGTTCCTGGTCTCACGGTGGGGCAACCAGGCGGGCCTCCGTTGGCGCTTTATGCAGTGGCCGTCGCCATGTTCGCGGCCTTCCTGGTCATCTACCGACTATTCGGCCGGAGTCCGGCGGTGCTATGGCCGGTCGCGGCTATGCTGGTGACCATGGCACCGACCATTCCCATCTATCCGTCGGCCCACCATCTCTATCTGCCCAGCGTCGGCGGAGTCATTCTCATGACTTCGTTCATGGCCCTGGTGGGCGGGATACGACGTGCGCCGGGGCAACGCCTGAGCCGGTTTCGGAAATGGGTTCTCGGCGCGATCCTGGCCTCCCATGCCGCGGGGCTGACGATCGTCACCGTGTGGCGCGGTCACGGATTGGAGGTGGGTACGCTGCCGGAAGACCTGCTCGTCGAAGACGTCATCAGCCGTAGCCCGAAACCGATACGATCGGGCGATCATTTGTTTTTCATCAACGTGCCGAGGATGGCCGCCCTGTACCCTTCCTGTGCCGTGCGGGCCAGGAACGGTTTGAGCGAGTTGTACGCCCACGGGCTGACCTATTCGCCGGATGCATTGATCATGCAGGCCCCCGGCGAGCTGCAAGTGCTCGACAGGCACCGGCTGCGGGTACGGGCGCCGAGGGAATCGCCTTATCTCGGAGGGATGGGCGGAAGGGTGCTTCGAAGCATGCTCGGTTTGCCGGAACTGAAAACCGGCGATACCTTCAGGGCGGATCTGGATCGTTACGAGGTCAAGCGAGACGCTGATGATGCCGTCTCAGGCGGCGACTGGTATACCGTGGTCATCAAGGAAGCCGACGATGAGGGCATTCGCGAACTGGAGTTCGTTTTCAACAGGCCGCTTGACTCGCCCGACTACCACTTCTACTTCGGTTCGCCGCAGTTCATGGCGTACCCGGTAGACGTGTCGCGGCCAACGATCGCCGTCAGTCGGCCGGCGACCGAGCCGGCTCGCTGAGAACGTGTTCGCACGTGGAGAACGATCGTGTTTGCATGGTTGACTCTTGCCGTTCTGGTGGTGAATCCGTCCGGGTCGACGACATTCGATGACGGATTCTATCTCAAGGGGGGTGAAACGGTCGTTTTCTTCGGCGACAGCATCACCCAGGCGGGCACCTATGTTGAGTACGTCGAGGCGTTTCTGCTGACGCGCTTTCCGGAGAAGCGTTTTCGCATCGTCAACCGCGGAGTCAGCAGCGAGACGATTTCCGGCACCAGCGAGCCGGACCATGACCCGGTTCGTCCGTGCGCCCATGATCGCTTTACGCGCGACGTGGTCTTTGAGAAACCCGATGTGATCGTGGCCTGCTTCGGGATGAACGACGGCAACTACCATCCGTTCGACGAGGAGCGGTTTGACAGATTCAAGAGGGGTGTGCGCCGGTTGATTGATCGTACTCGAACAGAGACGCAAGCCCGCCTGGTGATTCTGACGCCGCCGCCATTCGACCCCTACCGTCGGTTGGTGCTCGACCCCGAAGCCAAGACCTACGGGTACAAGTATGCGGCCGTCGATTACGACGCGACGCTCGAGCAATACAGCCGCTGGCTCATGGGACTGAAGGAAAAGGACGTGCTCGTGGTGGATCTTCACTCGGCCATGAACGAGCACCTCAAGAAGCGCCGCGCAACGCGGGTCAGCTTCGGCTTCCAGCAGGACGGCATCCACCCTGACGCTACCGGCCACTGGTTGATGGCTCAGACGCTGTTGCTGGCCTGGAAGGCCCCCGGCATGGTCGCGGAGCTTCACCTTGACGCCTCGCGGGGCGTGGCGGCTGACGGCCGCGTCACGAATATCAGAAAGGAAGGCAACAGCCTGTCCTTTGACTGGCGGACTCCTCTGCCGATGCCTGTGGACTCGAGGTGGGATGCCGAGTCGATTCGCATCGAGGACGTGCGCCGTCGATTGAACAGGTATCGGTTGGCCGTGACAGGCTTACCTGCCGGCCGTTACCGGCTCACGGCCGACGGGAAGGAGTTTGCCACGGTCAGCGCCGAGCAACTGGCCGATGGTCTCGACCTGCCCGACTATGACGCGTTTCCCGCAAACCGCGCGGCCGCGAGGCTTCTGTCACTGGTTCACGATCGGCAACAACGGCTCTATGTGGCTTGGCGACGCGGCGTGGGCACATGGCCCTCGACCGACAATACCATATGGGAGCGAGTTTCCGTGGAAGACCTCAGACAGAAAGCCGACGAGCTTGATCAACAGATCGATGTTATCAGGCGATCTGCACCGATACATATCGGCATCGAGCCGGTCTTATCGGCGTCGTCCCCGACGTAGGGGCGGTTTTGTATGGGGTCCACGCCCGCGGATCGCATGACTGAACCGCGCATTGAACCCATGGAGGCGCTCAAATCTCAGATGATGAGCCAGGAAAGGTCGAGAGGGTGTTGTAAGAGACTTGCTTGCCGTCATCCTCCTTGGCGCGGGACCCTGTGTTCATTCCCATCGCCGGCCGGCGGCCGCCGCGGGGCTCGGCGAATCAAGGCGCCGATATCAGCCGCCTGGCCGCGCGACCGGCTGCGCGGGGGCATTCCTGGGACGTTGCGGGGGTGGTCTGTCGGCCAAACCGGTGGAGAACGGGCATCGCGACGGGATCTTCAAGGCCTTGAGGAAAGACGGCCGCTTCCGGTTGGACAACTGTTTCCAGTCGACCGCCATCCGGGCGGGGGGCAAGCCGATCCACCCGGCGGGAGTGACATACTGCACCCGCGGCCATTTCGATCACACGGAACGCGACGACGATACCGACTGCACCGTACTCGGTGTTCATTGCCTCAAGCCCCATGGTCCGGAGTTCGCCACCGCCAACATCGCCCACCAGTGGCAGATGCGATTGCCCTGTTTAATGACCTGCACGGACAAATGGGCTTCGGCAAGATGATCTGTGTGACGGTGATGGGCGGCTGGGATACCGATTGCACCGGCGCCACCGCCGGGTCCGTCCTGCGGGCCATGCTGGAGGCCGATCGCCTGCCTGCCAAGTGAACCCGGCCACTGAACAACCGCGTTGAGTCAATCGTGATTGGATACAACGACGTGAGGATCACCGATATCGCGGACGCGGCGCTGAAGGTGAATCGAAAGGATCAGCGTTCGGGGTTCCCGGCTTCGCTGAAGCTTCGCCGTGGCAAGCCCGGCACGCCGTTGCTTTCTGAGCGAAGGCGGCGGGGCTCAGGAAAGGATGAAGGCCCAAGGATGAAGGATGAAATCCAGTTACATGATGGCACGAACCAGCCGCCGACGCTGGAATACGCCAGGGCGGGTGGCCGAGGCCAGCCACCCCTGCGCTGGTGGATCGCGTTTGTGGCGATTCTTCTGGCCTTCTTGGCACCCCGCTGTGCCTGCGGCTATTATGGCTTGATCAGTCTCCCGTTTACGGTGCTGGCGGCAGGACTCGCCTGTTACGGCTGGATCGGCAACAAACGAAAGAACCTGATCTGGCGCGCCGTCTTGATGCTGGTCGTCATCTTAACTTCCATCACCTTGTTCAGAAACATCGCTGATGTTCTGTGGTTTGGGCATGATGCGATCTGGAGGAGGCTGTGACTACAGATGCGTGGTGCCGACGCCCTCGTCGGCACTCTTCCCCCTGACAATCAACCGTGCCAATACGCAACGCCCGCTCTGCGTGGTGATTCGGACGTGTCTTCTGCCGTACCAGAACGTCACCAACGTCCAGGCAACGTTCACGGCCATCGCTCGGCCAGAGGTCGATTACTTCTGCGAACCAAGCACCCGCTCGATCAATTCCCTGGCATCGCTCATCGCGAGGTAGAGGTGCTTCTGGTCGTCCGGCAGGCGGGCAAAGCCGATATGTTTGCAGGCCGCTCAGCATCACCCCGCGCAAGCCGGGTCCGCGGGTATCCCCGGGCCGGTCAGGCAGGCCCTGAAGATCGCGATGTCGTCCTGGTCCACGTCGTCGTCGTTGTCGAGTTTGGCGTCCTGGCATGCCGTGTTGGCCTGCGGAACACCCGGGCCGGTCAGACAG
>Ga0116146_1004281_pt1 | contig 11118 bp, 9 predicted proteins | sample AD_JPNHG2_MetaG_FD_89748 | JGI IMG/M metagenome (GOLD analysis project Ga0116146, IMG submission 89748) | Active sludge microbial communities of municipal wastewater-treating anaerobic digesters from Japan - AD_JPNHG2_MetaG | ecosystem: Engineered > Bioreactor > Anaerobic > Digestate | place...
CGTAGATCCAGCAAAGCCAATAGCCTCAACAGGCGGAACACCCCCACATGCGTGGGGAAAACTCTTGGGGTGTAAAATTGTCCATAAGTTAATCCGGAACACCCCCACATGCGTGGGGAAAACAAGCGTTGGGTGTCCTTGGTAAAGCGCCGGGACGGAACACCCCCACATGCGTGGGGAAACAGGTTCGACAAGCTCACCTGCCGATCCGTAAGTAAACCCGTAAGCCATACCGTAGCGAAAATTATACCACACATCGTAGAGCACTCCAATCTCTAACAAATCGTACCCAAAATTAGGTACGATCCACGATTACAGAAGCTTCTCTGATCTGCTAGGCTACCCCTAGCAGATTTTTTTGTTCGGCGTTGGGTTCGCCGCGGATATAAAGTTTTTCACACCTTCATTTGGGAGCAATATGGCAAACACACTTGCCGAATACGATAGCGCGGGATGCTTAACGCCATTCTCCAATGGAAGTGACGGGCAGGTTCTGCAAATTGTAAACGGCACGCCAACCTGGGTTACGCTCGCCATTACCTGCGAGGATATTCAGGATTGTATCGGGAGTGGCGTTGGGCCAGCCGTAGCAAACACGGGCATATCCTACAGCGACGCGACCAACTCATTTAAGTTTGATACGGCGCAACTGCCCGTAGCAACCGGCACCGTAAGCAACATTGTTGTATCCACCAGCAATCAAGCATCTGGCGCGACTATGACGCCGGCCCAGCTTGTTACGGCAATGTGCTCCAACATCCTAACTTGCGCTGGCATTCCAATCCAGTCTGGCGCCGGCTTACCCGCTGCTACAGCAAACGCCCCTATCGTTTGGACGGATACAGCTACCGGGAATATCTACTATCGAGATCCAACCGGCGCAAACGTGCAATTGAGCAGTCCGGCATCGGATATTCCGATCTCTAACATTACAGGCACGCCGCCTGGTATCGCTGGCTCACCTGGCGTGTTCACCGACACAGACACCGGAACAGTCTACTACCGCGACAATGCTGGCAGCGTTGTGGTGCTTGATCAGACCTGCTGCGTTTCGGTTCAATCAGGCGCCGGCGCGCCCTTGGCTGGCACATTGAACGATGCCACTGTGTGGACAGACACCGCTACCGGCAACGTCTACTACCGCGACAAAGATGGCAACGTTGTCCAAATCAGCAGCCCGTCAGATATTCCGATCTCAAACATCACAGGCACGCCAACCAACGTGGCAAATTCACCTGGCGTGTTTACCGACACAGACACCGGAACGGTCTACTACCGCGACAAGGCTGGCAGCGTTGTGGTGCTCGATCAGACCTGCTGCGTTTCGGTTCAATCCGGCGCCGGCGCGCCCTTGGCTGGCACATTGAACGATGCCACCGTATGGACAGACACCACCACCAGCAACGTCTACTACCGCGACAAAGATGGCAACGTGGTGCTCATCAGCACGCCAATTCCGATTACATCCGGCGCTGGTGCCCCGGCTGCAACAACCAATAGCCCAACCATATACACGGACACGGCGACAGGAAACATTTACTACCGGGATGAAACCGGAGCCACGGTCATCATTTATCGCCGTCCTTTGCCCGTTGCCAATTTCGAGATCACATCGAAGATCGCCATGACCGCGGCATTCAGCGGCGCATCTTCCAGCGGCACAGAGGTTGGCAACACGCTCACCTACGCATGGACCGCCACCCCGGTCAATGGCACAGTTGGCGCAGCCGTCATTGCTACCCCTGCGGCGGTCAACACCAGCATGACCTTCCCCAATGATGGAGAGTGGCAAATCACCCTGGTAGTCACCGATGTGAATGGCAATACAGATACGGTCACCAAGCTGATCTCAGTCGCGCGCTACCTGACGGTCAATGGCACGGTCACCGAGGTAAATGGATCGTGGTTTGGGTCGCTGCAAGCGGCATACAACTGGATCAACACGAACGATGCCGCCAATGCCGCATTGTATCTGATCGATGTTTTCGGAGTAACGACGGACGCCGCCAGAATCACGCCGAACCAGGCACGCGTTCACTTCAAGGGAAACGGCCTGATCAATGTCGGTGTAGATTTTGGGGCAGGTTCATTTTTTTGGAGTTCTGACAACCAGAATCGGACCTGTATCAATGCGGCGGCTGGGCATGGCGTTACGATTGCGGCGACAACAACCTTGTCGATGGATAGGATTTACGCAGTTGCTGGTGCCGCCTCGCGTGGGTTTTCCGCTGGCGCTGGCGGAGTTGCCCAACTGACAGACTGCACGTTCTCTGCCTTTGTAGGTGGCGTCCAGATTGGCGGAACGCTAAACGTAAGAAACTGCAAATTTATCGGCGCGGCAAACGGATTCGCAATGGTGAATGGTGTCGTCGATGTAGACGGAATCTACGTGATCGGCGGCGTCAATTTCAATGCGGCGGATTTCAGTGGCAGCACTGGCGCTATCAAAAACGCCAATTGTGTGTGCCCAGGATCTGGTAACAATGCACCCAGGGCGTTGCGAATATTTGGCCCTGCCGCTGGCTCATTGCTAATCACAGACTGGTACGCAGAGTGCCGCGGCGCTATCACGGCTGGCTTTCATTATCCAGCTTTTTCGGTTGACGGAAACGGGCAGAATGTAATCGTGACTCACGGCACAGCCTATTCGCCCAATGGAACGGGCATGTTGCTGCTGAATGGCGCATTGGCCACGCAAAACATCATAGTTACTCACTGCACATTCATCGGTGCTGTATCCGCGATCACTAGCTCTACGAGTTCCACTTTGTCTGGCGCGGCACCCAATGCGTGGAATCCGGCGAGATTGTTTGCCTGTGTGTTCCAGACAAACCTTATTGGGCCTATCACGCCAGCCGCTCCTGTATTCCTTGGAGGCAATCAGCAATTCTGATGATTATTTTTATTGTCGAGCGCGGCACACCGATCAAATTGAATATATTTCCGACAGCAGAGAGCTACGGGGTAAAGCCCGTTGTCGTTGGCTACGATACGTCCGGATTTAAGCCAGGCGAAAAGATTCCAGTCTCCAAGGTTCCTACCGTGACCGAGGATCGGCTGGTTGTTACCGATACCCTCGGTACGGAATATTGGTACTCGCCCGAAAATTTCCTGGTCTTCCCATTTGACACCGTAATCTATCAGGCCATGCGCGTTGACCCAACGCGCTACATTCTAAATGAGAAAGATCAGCTAGTCCTTAATCCAGACTGGCAAGAGCCTTATGTGATTGTCGAGGAAGAAGTAAGCCCGTTTGGCGAAGCGGTGGACGCGGCCCTTGAGGAAGCGAAAAAGAACGGCAAGGGCAAAAACAAGTAATGTGCTGGGATTGCGGCTGTAATCTGACTGCTGATACCTGTCTGTGCTGTGACTGCGCGGATTGCATTCGTCCATCCATTGGAATAGACGATTGGTTTCGCATTCTCGCAGTAAACCCATACTACGGGTTTCAGATGGCACAGGACATTAACGATTACCCTGGCACACCGATCCCGCTAGATGCAGTCCAGCCATGCAATTGGCTGGTCTACAACAGCGGATTATATGGCGGTAGTCAAGCTGGGCGTAACGAAATATGGGATGCGCTGCTACTGGCAGAACAAAAGTTTCATCGCTTTACCGGCTACTGGTCATCGCCAACTTTTGATTGTGATGAATGGAGCTACAAGAAAGCTTATATCGGTGGCCCAATTCGCCTGAAAAATGCCAAGCTCAAATCAATTGGGCGCGAGGCTTTTACCCTGCTTCAGTCGGTGACGATTACTGCGGCCACAGCAATCGCAGACGCGAACAACGACGGCATATTGGACACCATTACCTTTACTATCCCTGTGCAAGCAGGAGTGAGTGTCAGTGAAATTGCCGTCTACTTCAGCCAAGAAGATTGGAACGGCGATGACAGGTGCAGGCATGAGATCAGGCCAATTTCTGTAAGAACCGTGGGCGCCAACTGGGAAATTTCCTTTTCGTCGTGGATGGCCGTTCGGCCAAAACTTTATGTAGGGTTCCCGCAGTCGGCCCTAAACCCTGAGAACCTATCGATCTATGCGCTAAAGTTTGATGTGTATCGGCGCTGGTCTGACCCGACCGCAGCCATTGTGGCCTGGCGCAAGAATATACCATGTAGCTGCTGTTCAAACACTGGGGAGTGCTACACCTGTTACAACGTTGACGCCTGCATTGTCAATGCCGAGCGAAGCATTATCGAGATCCGGCCAAAGGTAAGCAATGAAAATTTCTGTTGTCCAGTCTGCACGCAGCGACTATGTATCCACTATCTCAGTGGGGATTGCGACAATGACAACCTGATAGCCCGTTTGGCTAGCGCTGAACTTGGCCGAGACATTTGTTGCGGCGGAAACACAGAGATCAAATACTGGATGCAGGACTTTGTAGGCGTAACCAGCAGCGGGAAACTAACAACAGTTTTGAACGCGCGTGAATTATCTAACCCATTTGGGACACGACGCGGGCAAATCGAGGCATATCGCTACCTGCTGAACCGCAGAGCAACGAAAGCGATCCGAATTTAGGGGGATTATGTCTGTAAATATAGCTGAATTAGATGGAAACGGCTGTTTACTCTCGTTGGCGAACGGAGCAGATGGTCAAGTTTTGCAGATGGTTAATGGCGTGCCCAAATGGACTACGCTCGCTATTACCTGCGAGGATATTCAGGACTGCGCAGGCACAATGTTTACGGCGGCAAACGGATTCACCTACAACGACGCCGCTGGAACTGTCACGTACGCGCTACCTGCAACGGCATTGAACACTCATTCTATCAATGAACTTTCCGACGTTGACACTGCAACTTCTGCCCCAGTCACCAACAAGTCAACACTGATATTCGATGGGGCGAACTGGGTTCCAAAGACATACCAGAAATATGTTACCAACGCGGGCGCGGCATTGCCCCTGGCGACACTGGCAGACGGCGGATTGGTCGATTCGTACTACACGGATCAGATCTGGCGCCAGAAAGAGACAAACGACATTGTGCCGGTCAACGTTGCCGCCGACGCCTCAAGCGCCTGGTACATTCGCCCGTCACTCACTTTGGTTGTTTCGCTCAACAATATCGCTCAACAGCGGTGCCCTCCCAGTGTTCGCACGCCGGTCGTTCTGAATAATCCTGCAATCAACGCGACAGTGGTAAATGACGGTGGCATGGTCACGATCAACGCGACAAGCGCAACTATCAACGTGCCAGGTGTGTGGCATGTTTCGGCGTCAATTTCCGAAGGCTTGGACATTCCGAATGAGGAAAAGTGGCCAGCAACGGCATTTTTGGAATTCGCCATGATCACCCCAACAACCAACATTACAGCGCGCGAATTTGGCGATGCCAATCAATATGATGCCTCAAACATGCAGCTTCATGTTGACATGACATTCCGAGCGGCGGCTGGCGCAGTTGTCTCTCTGACCTATGCGCCGTTTCTGTTCAACTTTTCACGGCCCTGCATCTTGCGCAAACTGGCGTTCGTTCGCCTGTCCAACTAAAAGGGGGGATTATGTACGAAACGCAAACCGTTATTGCCCTGTACGAAAACACCAATCTGTCGGTTTCTCAAGGAGACAATGGCCTCCTTGTCCAAATTGAGGGTAAATCTGAATTCTCTATTGACTCTGCGCTGTATGCAAAAGCCAATGCCCTTGTCGTAAGCGCTTTTGATGCGGCAAAAAGCGCGAGAGAAAACAAGATCACGCAACTGAAACAGCAGGCCGTCGAAAAGCTAGGCGCGGATCTTGCCGGTCTGTTCGACTATGAAGGGATGAACCCCTTTGTGCCTCCGGTGAAATTTATTGTCGGAGAATTCTACCTAAAAGGCGCAATCACGGACGACAATCTACGCAAGGAAATTCAGAAAATTAACAGCAAAAACGGCGAAGGTGGCAAAAAGCGTGGCGACTGACGCTGGCAGCGACGGCAAAATGGTTAGGTTGCCTATCACTAAAACCAACCAGCCAAACACAGCAGAGCAGGCAGAAGAAAAGCCTTCTGTCCCCGATTCTTCGCGGGTGAAATCTGTTCCTGTGGCCAAAATAGCGCGCAAGGCTTCTGTCTTCCAGCCGCCACCCCCAGAGTTAGCGCCTAATCAAATTGGCTTGCAGGCCAGCACCAATGTCGCGCCTGCCATTGGGAAGGCCACCATTTCTCGTAGATCAAAGCCGGTTATTCCGCAGGATGAAATCCCAGTAGAGCCAGAAACTTCCGACACTGCAATCACCTCTGTGCCGATTACGCCGCGCCCGCGTAGGGCTTCTGCGGTCCAGCCGTCTGCACCAGCATTGGCGCCCAATCAAATCGGATTGCAGGCTAACCCTAACGTCGAGCCGGTCATGGGGAAAGCCACTGTCACAAAAAGAGTAAAGCCGGTTGCACAGAAAAGCCCAGTAGTTCCAGCCATCCCCGACGCAGAAATTACCTCTGTGCCGATTACCCCGCGCCCGCGTAATGCTTCTGCGGTCCAGCCGCCTGCACCAGCGCTGGCACCCAATCAAATCGGATTGCAGGCTAACCCTAGCGTCGAGCCGGTCATGGGGAAAGCCACCGTCACAAAAAGAGTAAAGCCTGACACAACAGAACCGCAGCCGCCCGTTGATACAGAATCGCTCATGTACAAAGACATGAGCCTGTCAAACGCAATCACTATTCTTTTTGAACGAATCAAAGAATTGGAGGAGATAAAAAGATTACTCGATGAATTATCCAAAAGCTTTGATCTTGTCAATCTTTTGATCGGGGATAGTGATAAAAAGCATGACACTCAAGTCGGTCTACAAATCGAAGCATTACGAGAGGAGATGCTTGCTAAGTTCTCTCAGATAATCAATACGATTCCACCTGTCAGACCGCCGCTGACGGTTTCCGGCTTGAGTAATCCGGCGCTTCTCTTTGACGAGGGCACCCAACAGTTATTGCTTAATCTGGGCGCCCAGGGAAGTTACGATCCATCCGCGTCGAGGGCGAAAACCAGCAGCATCCAGAGCGCATTAGATGAATTGTTCAGCCTACGCCAACCATCCAGCATTCCTGGCAATCGCATGGTACTAGATCAAAGTGGTATGCCGTATGTGGCAGATGTCCTGTTTACATCTAGACCGAACAGGACTGCACAAATCACCTATGCAGACGGTGTGCTAAATGCGCCACCGCGCGTTTTTGCTCATATCAAAAAGACATTTGACCAAACATCATTGCAGTCACCAACCTTTAACGATGGATGGGAGGTTATTTGGGATACATTGCGCACGGTGGCGCCGATGGCCCAGCCTTACGGCAGCATAACCATCCCTGAATCTGGATACTATCACCTGTGGGCAACCGCCACCATGCAAGAAGGTACACTGGTGATTACGGTAAACGGAAAAGATGGAAAAAATTTGCGTTCTGCCTCCTCTGCTACTATCGAATGGCGAGGTAGCCTAAATAGCGGCGATATTGTGGCCGCATTTGTTCATGAAGCATCCGCTTTGTCTGAGATCGAGCTTGGGCTAGAACTACTAGCCAAACAATCTTGAAGGAGATTTTTTTATGGGATCATGTCAAACCAATGATGTGCTAACGCTGGGCCAGGTACGCAGCTTTCTGCAAATCCCTGACGCCCGGAATTGTGGGCGCAAAACACTCTATTATGGCAAAGATTGCCAGCTAATGGAGGTCGATGGCGTGCAACGCAATGTGCGCAATAGTTCAAGCCCTATTCGCACATGGAGCCGCCGGACAAAATCTTTCTGTACCATCGGCAACAACGAATCACCGCCGGACATTTCGCAGTTGACCATTCGCTTCTACGAGCAATGCAACCGTGGTGTGCCACTGCCGCACACGCTCGGTCAATGCCGAGTGCGCGTCATCAACAACTACGGTCTGTGTAAATCCGATGGCACCATTGCAACGGGCTGGTCAAGCTATGCCGAAGTTTTGGACGTTCAGATTTTGTCTGAGAATCGCGGCAAGCGCTCCAGCTATGATGGCTCGGATGATACGCTGGTCGATGAACTCACGGTGGAACTGCTCAACATTTACGATGTAAGTACCGTGCAGTTTACCAAAATCGATCTAACCGGCATCGTCTGCGGTGCAGCCGGAAACATTGTCGCCAACTCGGCAGCTTTTGGCTGCAATACGGGTTGCGGTGGACGTTCATGCAGTTGCCCAGAACCGTGCGACGATGGCACTCAAGCGATCTACATCGCGGCCAGTTGCGCAGGCAGCACATCCGCTCAGTACATTATTTCTTCGCGGGATGGCGGCGAAAACACCACACAATATGTTCTGCCAGCCCCAAGCGCCGGTGGCACCGCGGCCACCTATCCGAAAACAGCAGTCATTGGCACAACGCTCTATGTGTTGGCCTACCAAAATCCGACAACGCTTTTCTCCATTCAACTGGACGAAAAGAGTATCCCAACTGGATCTTGGCAAGAGGTTTCGGTGCTGACCGGCAATGATGGCTTAATCACGACTGGCATTCCAGGCGAATTGGTTGCCGATGGCGACACCCTGCACATTCTGGTCAACGACACTGCCAATGGCTCACGTTACTACACCCTTGGCGGAAACCGCACCCCAGATGATGGCGAACGCTACACCTTCCCAGCCGCAGCGAACATGGCGCGCATGGCCGCTTGTGGAGATCAGATCGTCGTCGTTGGCGATTCGTCCGCTATCTACCAATCGCAAGACGGTGGATCGTCTTTCACCGCCGTAACCGCGCCGACGGCCCTCGGCACAACCACGATCACCGCTGTTCGCATCGCGGATGGACGCATTTGGATCGGCGCCGCCAATGGCCTGAAGTTCCAAACCAATGATGATGGGCTAACCTGGACACAAATGAAGATCAGCGGCGCCACTGGCACTGCGAATGACATCGTTTTTAGTGGCGATGACATCGGCTGGATCGCTGATTCCTCTGGTTCGCCATTATCGACCTGGCTGGGTGGCACCCAAAAGGATGAATGGACACGCCAAACCAACCGTGTTTACAACTGGCCAAGCACGGTCACGCCGAAATCCATCGTCCTGCCAACCTGCGCAGATACGCACCTTGCTGCAAACACTTTGCTGGTGCTGGGAACAGATGCCGCCGGCGCAACAGTGGCTTATATCGGGCGCGATATTCTAACGGGGACATAACCAATGTGCGGCTGTAACAAAAGTACAAATGGTATTGCTGCTCCAGCCGCACGGGCCGGATCTGTAAACAACACTATGTCAACACAACAAAACATGGCTTTGATGTACGTGGGCGAGCGTTTCGGCGCAAACAGCTATATGGTGGGGACTTGGCGATACGCCTTCGGCGCTAATCCGCTTAGTCGCACTGCCATCCTGCCTGAAGACCACTATCACTATCTGAAGCAGACCTGGCCAAGGGAATTCATCGAGATCCCGGTCAGCATGGCCATGTCTGTTCAAGATGTTTCGCAGCCGATCAATGCTGTGTACACGATTCAAGCGCTGACCCATGAATTCAAGCTTGCCCTTCTCAATGCGAAAGTGAGATCTATCGGGCAGGTATTGACATTCGACAAGGCGGAACTGGCCTCATTGCTCACGACCGATGAAGCCAGCGCCTTAAACTTACAAAATGAGATCCGCCAACGCTTCGGTCTTCCTGTCGATTTGTCGGTTGTGCCCCAGGAAAATCCAGAGGCACAGCCGGCGAAAGCCAAGAAGCCCAAGGCGGCGACGACTCAATAAATCCATGTGGGGCGGGGGATGGTTGCCCTGTGTGTGGGGAGCGTGACAACTGTTACGCGCCCCACATGGCCCCAATCACACACACACACACACGGAGTAAAAAATGTCACGCAAAACTTTCGATTTTACTTTTCAGGACACCAGCGTACGCGTCAAGCTACGCAAGGTAAACCCGTTCGTGGTTTATGAGGCGCGGGTGGCCATGAACAAAAGCAAGCCCCAGCCTCCACAACGGACCATCACGGACGAAGGGCCGCTCAAAGGCACCACAGAAGTCATGGACACCGATCCGACTTACTTGGAGCAATTAAGAGCGTGGGAAGAAGGGATCGAAGAAAAGATTTTGGGCCTGCAAATTGAATTGGGTGTGGTTGAAATCCTTGATCCCGAATGGAAAAAAGATGTAGCTTCCTTCCGAAAAACAATGGAAGGCTTTGGTATCACCGACTTACCCAAGGACGACAAGACCGTCTACATCACCCGCATCGCATCTGGTACGCGCGAGGATCTAGTTGAATTCCTGGCTGCAATTTCGCAGCGCTCGCAACCAACGGAGGTAGCGGTAACTGCCGCACAGGAAATCTTTCGCGGTAACGATCAAGAACAAGGATTTGTGGTCGTATCGTCCTAAGCGCAGCGGTGTCAAGTTTGATGAATTTCTGGAATGGATACTTGCCGCGCGCTGGTGGGGGCTTACCCCTGATCAATTCTTTGATAGGGATGGCCTGGATCAGAGCGTTATGGTCGCAGCTTATCGCACCAATGCCCAGATAGAAGCGGTGATGGATGATGAGCGCCGCAAAGAATCCGAAGGACGCGAAAAGCCGACACCACCATCACAGACCGGCAGGAAGGGCAGGCGACGTTGAAAATCAAAAGGAAACACAACGGGAAAGTTTTTGTTGAGTTTCAGGAGGAAGAAGACCCTGGGTTTGATTTTTCCTGGCTGGCCCTGTCGATCTTCCTGTTGATGGCAGCAGTGTTTTTTTATAAGTGACCAAGCCGCCGCGTAAGCGGCGGTTCTTTCGTTAGGTGAACTATGGCATTGCCACAAACAGGTGTAAGGCTTACCGTTGATGGTTTGAACAAGTTTTTGGCGGATCTTAATAGCGCCCGCCAATCCATCGCGGACTTCTCAAAACTTAGCGGTAGCGCCAGTATCACCATCCCCCCGCCGGATACCAGCAAATTCGCCAGCGGGTTTAGCGGTCTGAGCCAGATCGTCACCGGTGCCTTCCGCGAGATCGGCGCGCTTGCCGTAGATGGTGCGGTTCAGCTTGGCGCGAGTGTGGCAGATGCCATCAAGTCGTCTATTCAGACCTCAATAGCCGAAGCCGCCGACCTGCAACAACAGGTGGCCAACATCGCGGCTTCGCCCTTTGCCGATCCCGGTAAGGCCAAAG
>Ga0116146_1004284_pt1 | contig 11112 bp, 9 predicted proteins | sample AD_JPNHG2_MetaG_FD_89748 | JGI IMG/M metagenome (GOLD analysis project Ga0116146, IMG submission 89748) | Active sludge microbial communities of municipal wastewater-treating anaerobic digesters from Japan - AD_JPNHG2_MetaG | ecosystem: Engineered > Bioreactor > Anaerobic > Digestate | place...
ATGCAAGGTTTATAGGCCTAATTCACTAGATCTTGCAAATATTTTTCCGAAAACCACTTGCTATATTATTAGTAGTCAAACTGTCATTATATTAATAAGGGTCAACTAGTTAGGGCTAACGGCCGAGTGTATGTGCCGTAAGGGATTGCGGACGATTGCTTATCAGGATAAACGAAAAGTTGAAGCGGGCTACAAACCTTCACATACCACTGAACCCCTTATTGGCTATATTGTGTGTTGTGCTTTCGTGCATATTTATCGTATTGTTTTTTTAATAACTCTCTTTTTATTTCATGTCCGTGACCTGGAAGAAAGATACTGCAATCAGTATTTAACAATCGGTTCCAGCTTTTAATCATTTTGCCTGTATTATCAGCGTATGGTGGGTATATGGAGTTTTTAAATACTCCAAACATAACATCACCAACAATTGCAATTTCATTATCAATAAGAATACTAATCGAATCCTCTGAATGCCCTGAAGTTTCAATAATATTAATCAGATTGTCTGTACTATTTAAATCATAATCCCCACAAATTAATATATCAGGTTCAAATGGTTGGTATCCAAATCTTTTTTTCCCAATCAATTGACCTAATCTGGATATTTGTCTTGTTATATAAGTTGTTCCTTTTGGTAATTTCGTATACCCTTTATCAATCGAATCACCTGCTTTACTGGACACAATAATTTTACACGAACTATTCTCTTTAATCTTCCTTGCTGACTGACAATGATCAAAATGAGTATGTGTTAAAATTAAATGTGTAATCTTATCTAACGACAATCCCAATAAATCGATATTTTTTGAAAGTTTTTTAAATGCTGATTCTTTTCCCGTATCTATCAAAATCACCAGTTTATCTTTTTGTAAAAGATAACTATTACTCCGTCCAGATAGGACTTGAATTATTTTATATCCATTTTTAGTTTTCCAATTATTCATCAATTTTCGTATCGCAATTATCTGTCGGTTTTGGTCTCCTTGCATGAAGCACAACGGCTGGCGGTATGTTTTTGTTGCCGATTTCGGAGCACGGCACTGTCAATTTACACGAAAGTTTATTAGTTGCTGAAACGCTGAAACCCGCACTATCTCGGCAATAAAATATACCGCCTGTTACCGCCTGGTGTTCTGTCTTCCAGTCTTGCAAACCATTGTCATTATTCAGTTTTCGTGTCATTGTCATTTTACTTTCTTCCTTTTCAGTCGGCTTGTGTGTCAGCATTTTTTATTTTTTTTAATGTCGGCAAATTTTTTTAAACAATTTCTCTCGGTGCGTTGGCTTTGCAAGCTCTTTGACAAAGCTTTGGTTTTAGCGCTGGTACGTGTGGCTTTGGCAATGTGTTTGCAATAAGGTTGGTCTCATATTCAAATGTTTTGAGTTGTGGAAATCCTAAAATTGTCAAACTAGCATCCTCGTTAATTGTTATTTCTGTATAGTTATTATTTTCAATTTGATAGTCTGCGTATCGGTCTGTCAAAAAATGAATTTCTTGATTTGTTGAACCAATCCATTGATGATTCATTGTTCGCTTAGTTTTGTCGTAACGCCCTGTTATGAGAATGTCTAAGTTGTCAAGCAGTGATGACATTTTCTTTTCTATGATTTCTGTCATTTCGTAACCTGTGAAAAGCATAGTGCTAAGTCCGAGCTTTTTGCATTCAACAAGCAATTCATAAATCTCGTCAAATTGATCTAATGGTTCGCCCCCTAATAAAGTTATTCCCTCAATAAGTTCTTTTTCGTTTTTAATTTTGAGTAGTAAATCCTTAACGGATAAAATTATTCTGTCTTCAAAAGCCCACATTTCTTTATTCCAACAACCTTTACAACGAATAGAACAGCCTTGTACCCAGATTACGAATCTGCACCCTGGTCCATAAATAAAACTGTGTTCTTCAAAGTGGGCAATGTTCATTTTGAGTAAGTGTTTCTTACAAGTACTAATTTAATTTTACCTTTTACATTTTCTTCTTTTACTGAATAGCCTTTCTCTTTGGCTCTCGCTATAATTGTTGATTTTTGCTTTTCAATAAAAGCTATACGTTCTTGCTCTAAGCGTCTCTTTTCTTCTTCAAGACGTTTTAATTCTAATTCTTTAAGTTTCTTTTGATAAAGTGATTGGTATTCGTTTTCAACTGTTTTTAGAAATTCGCTTACAGATTTATACTCTTGGTTTTTAATGTTTCCCCAAGGATAACCATTTGGTTGTGTCATGTAGAATGAACCTATTTCTGCGCTTGAATCGTGAAGAAATACATATCGTCCATTGTTCAATGAAAACTTTTGGAAACCGTAATAATCTTTTCGGTCTGTTAAAATATCGTTACCTTGTAATGTAAAATTGCAACCAATATTTTTAAGAGCTTGCAACAACAATTCTTTATTGATGAATGGTGTTGCTGTTTTAACTACTGCACTCATTGTTTTTTATTTTGAATTTTGTTTTGAACTTTTAACTCATTTCCCTGATAAAATTCATCAGTTTTAGTTATTGAATCCAAATCAGCTAATTCGCTTAGAAGTTTTTGCAATTCATCAAGGCACATTTCGCCCTTAATACCTTCAGTTGAAGCATTTATTATCCCATTTTCGTCAATTGTAATAACAATTCTTTGTTCTGCCATAATATTATTGGTTTTTAATTGCACATAAATTAGCTTTTAGTCTCTCCGCTTCTTTCTTACCTAATTCGTATTCTTCCCAAAACTCTATTGCCAAAAAATATTGATTATTTAACTGATACAATTTCCCGACTTTTGGCAGCTTTGGGAACTGATCAGGCAACTGAACTAATTGAGATTTTATGGAATTACTTTGTATTACATTTTTGTCTCCGACAACTTCACTCAACGAAGAGGAACTTGATTGAGAAACTTGTTTATTCTTTTCTTTTTCCTTTCCTCCAATTTGGTTTTTCAAGGAATTGATTTTTTTCTCTATTTCATTTATTTCGCTTTCAGTTTTTGAAATAAAGGTTGTGTTTTGAATCTCCTTTAACTCGTTTAGTTTTTTTTCAGCTTCTTTAGCCTCGTTGGGATTTTTCTTTCTATTCTTCTCACCTGCCAACTGCCCTAAATTATTTTTCTCTTGCCCAAGTTTATTTTTATCAATACCATATTTCAGACAAAACTCTTCAAGAGCCTTATCCATATTAGACTTTTTAATTTCTAATTCCTGCTTCTTTGATTTTAATTCGCTTTCTAGTTCCGAAATCTGAGTTTTTAAACTTTCAATTTCTTCATCAAGTTTTGCTTTACGGTCTTCGGTTTCTATTTCGCCAATTTCTTTTTGAACTTGTGCATTAACTTCATTGATACGATTGATTTTCACTCTTAACTTTGCTTCCGGTAAGTTTGCATAATCGGCTGCTTTTAAATCTTCAATTTCATTTTTCAATGCACCGAAGACATTTTTCTTACCCAAAAAAAAGCGTGAAATAGCTTTCGATAAATTGGCCTCTTTCTTTTCTGCTTCCTGGATTTTATTCAAAATAGAATCCAACGCTTTAACAATTTCTTCTTGTTTTTTCTTCCACCTTTCATAAAGAGCACTTTCGATTGCCTCTTCAGGTAAATAAAATGGAACATTTTGCCATTTGTATTCAATGCTTACAGAAATTCCGTCATCAGTTAAATTTGGTTCTTTATCTTCAAACTCGTTTTTCGGTATCAACTCATCTAAAACAAAATCGCCTAAATCCTTAGTGCTTTTTGATTTTATCTGAATTGGAATTTGTGTCTCCTGCCCGAGATAAATGATTTGTTTTTCAGATAAGTCGATTCGTTTTGATTTTTCTGAGAAATCAAATACGGTTCCGTACACAAAATCTTTTTCAGCAAAAGCGTTAATATCGTGAAAAACGTCAATCGGTTTTGAGGTTACATCATTGTGTTTCCCTTTTTCAATCACTTCCTTTTTGGCGGTTTCCCAAAAATGAAAACAGAAATGACGGAATAATTCTTCTGTTTCTTTGGGTTTCAAACTTTGTGAAATGTGTTGTGTTACAGCTAAACTTTGTTCAGTGAGTTGTCCCGTAAAAAATATTCCTTGTGAGTAGTCCGAATTGGGATTTACCAAAATAAAAGAACCAACGTTTTTCACTTCGTAACGAATCAAACAAATTTCATTCAGCAAATCCAATTCCTGAGAATAGTCATTAACAAGAATGTAAAAACGCACTTTAAAATTTTGAACAATTTCAAAAATCTGTTTTATCAAGTGTTTGTCGGTAAATGATTCAGTTTGTATGCATACTATTCCTTCTTGCACCAACTGTAGTGTTTTTGCAATTTCGTTTTTGTGATTTTGATTTGCTAACGCGTTGTATTTTTGTCGCCAAAAATTCTGCAGTAACTCGTTGCTGTAATCAACAGTTTTTGTTTTCGATATAGGTTGTATTTTATTTGCCATTTTTAACCTCGTTATTAATGAAGTTTAATAAATCTTTATCGAGCATTTCTTTACTGATTGGGGTAAAGACAACGCTTTGTCGGATTGTTCCAACTATGCTTTCGTTAATGTTATAGTCTGAAAATGAAATGTAGTCAATAGAATTGCTAATATTCCAAATGCTCATTTCATTTTGATTTGAAGTAATTAAATATCTGTCGTGTGGTGAACGTCCTTTAAAAATGGTTTTGGAATCCCTCAATTTGATTTCCTTCACGTTCTTTTGAATAAAATCACTTATATTCTCTTTGGATGTTAAATCAGTAATGACAATTTTTTTCGGGCTGTTTATGGCTTTTGCAAGTGCTGAAACAGCTCTTTGCTGATTGTGGTTGTATACGTATCGGTCGTAATACACGAAAACCGAACAGTTTTCTAATCCTAATTTAGCAACAATATCAGCAAACGAAAGCTTGTCGCCTTGCTTTAATTCGACTGGCTTTGCAGATAGTTTAATTTTTGCATTCGGGTTCAAATCAATGGGGGCTTGTAAATGCCAAAACACTTTTTTCGATTCAGTTTTTTCAATATAATCTTTTATCTTGGGAATATCTAAACTAAAAGCCGCTAATGCTTCTTTTTCGTTTAATTCAATAGCTTCTTCATCAAAATCGCTCATGCTAAAATATTCCTTTTTCAATTCTTCATTCAATAACCAATTCCGCCATTTTTTTGCCTCTTCTTTATCGTAAGGCATTAAAGGCAAATTTTGAATTTGAATCTTAAACCCTTCCCATTCACATTCATAATGTTTTTCTTCAAACGTTCTCTTGCTTTCTTCTTTCAATTGGTCAAAACGAATTGAATAACGATTTTTCTCATTATTCCACTCCGGCAAGACATCTGAGATGATTCTTTGAATGTCTTTATCACTCGGAATTGCTTCGCTTTTTATCTTTGTAGGTTTATCTTTATTTCCCAGCTGACCGCTAAATACGTAATACGATTTTTTTAAATTTTCCCAAACCCAGGAAAAGTGAATCTGGTCATTACAGTTTTGAAGATTCCCGTAAATTTCATCTGAAATCAAATTCAACTTTGTGTATTTATTTTCGTCTGTAGGCAAAAGAAAATGCCCTTTTTTGTCAAGGCTAATTTTATTTTGAATTTCATCTTTTGCATTTGGCTGTATTCTTCTGAAAAATAAAATAATGTTTTTAAAGAAAGAATCATTTTGTGTAAACCAAATTTGATACTTACCTTCTTCGGATACAAACATTTTTCCAGTTTCTTTTACTGCATTTCCATGTTTTGTAAGTTGGTATTGTTCATCTAAAACACCAATGTTTTTCAGATAATCCTTAATCCGATTTTCAATAAGCGATTCAAAACGTTTTTCGCCATTGAGATATTCCTGAATGTCTTTACGCAATTCTTCTTTCTGAAAACGTAAATACGCATGTGCAGAATAGAGTTTAATGTTTTTATTTAAAGTTACTTTCATAATCTATGTGTGTTTTTGGCTAATGCTTTTAAATCTTCCGAATTGGATTTTTTAGTGTAATAATCGTAGCTGCCTATAACGACCAGCTGAAACTTTGCTCTTGTTATTGCCACATTCAAACGGTTAGGATTATCCAAAAATCCATCCCGGTTAGTTTGAACCATTGAAAGAAAAACAACATCAGCTTCTTGTCCTTGAAATTTATCTACTGTGTGCAATTTAATATTTATTCTATATTTTCCGCTTGTGATATTAAAATTGGAATAACCATTTTCGTTTTCTGTGAGTTTCTGTAATTCTTCACGTAGCAATGTTTCTTGTCCTCTGTAAAAAGTTAAACATGCAACTGACCATTCTTTGCCTTCGGGTTGGACGTTATTTTTTGCAAACTCTACAAACTCTTTCAGCTCTTTAATCATTACTTTTACTTCATCATGATTTTTCCCTTCAAAGGCATTTCCTTTTACATCAATCCAAATATTACGATATGGATATTTATCAAAATCCCATTGCCTTAAATTTTTAATATGTTTTGGTTTTTCCAGATCTAACAAAGCATTTTCCGATTGATAAAATTGCTCTCTCGGAAACTTTGAAATATCCGGGTGCATACGATGTTGATACCTCAACGTAGTTTTACGATGCGAAATGTCGCATTGATTAAACCCTTCAGAAATAGTTGACTCAAATTTCAATTTTCTGCCCGAAATGCCTTTTACCAAGGATTCCAAAATTGACGGAAACGCCATTGAAGCAATTGTGTTAATTTTTTCTTCAATTTTCTCTTTGTTTAATGATTTTGGAATAAGTTCCTCAATCGCTTTTCCGTAGCTGCCCTTGAGTTTGCTATTATTAGTAAGTCGAATTTGATGTTCTCTATCTATACGCCATGCAATCTCTTCTGCCCAGCTTTTTTCAGCAAAATAAGTATTTACTGACTCAACAATTTCAAAACTGTTTTCAAACTCACGTCCTTTTTCTTTATAATGAAATGAATGTTTTTGCTGATAAACATTATGAACAAATGCGTGTTCGCTTTCTTGCCACTTTTTACTTCTTAAAACTGCGTGGCTTTCCGGTATAAGATGTAAGTTTTTTTCAAGAAGATGATCTTCTATTATAATCATGTCGTACGCCCCTAATTCTATTTTGCTTACATTTTTGATCTTTCGTTTTACAAGCAATTTATTTTTTGCTTCTTCTTGATTGTTGCCAACAACTACACAAATTCCTCTGTTTTTATAGTCCTCATTACGACCATTAAAAAGTTCTAATAAAATATAATTAAGTGTTTCCAATGAAACAGGTAAAACAAATTTATTATGCTTTTCTCGCAAACAATCTTTTATTTTTTGCAAATAGAAAACTGCTTGTTGTAATTCGTTTGAAATTGGCTTGCCGTCAACACTTAATTGTTCAATGTTTGAAACTATTTCTTCTCTATCTGTAAATGGCGAAAGCTGCATTATATCACCTGCTAAAATCCATTTTTTAGCATATAAAGCAGGAACAAGAAATTCTTGAAAAGTAGTTTTACTACTTTCATCAATTATCAAATAATCAAATTCCGGAACGATTGGCTCTGAGCTGGAATACATTAGTCTGCCTTCTTTTTCATCTTTTTTAAGAGTCCCTTTTCGCTGTTTGAATTTTGGGTGTTGCAAGATTCCGATGGTTGTACCACATACCAAATTTGAAATATCGAGCAATAAACTTTCATCAATTGAATTTTCCTCAATTAAATTGTTAATCTGAAATTCCTTAACATTATCGCTAATACGATGTTCATCTCCAATGCGAACAGGTAATATGTGAAATTGTTCCAGCAAAGAAATATTGTTTCGCTTTTCTTTTAACCGTTCTAAAACATTGTCAATAGCAACATGTGTTGAGCCACAAAGTAAAACTCGTTTACCTCGCTTAACTAATTGACAAATCAATTCTAAGATAACAGTAGTTTTTCCCGACCCTGGAGGCCCTTCCAAAATGGCAAAATCTGGAGTATTGATTGCCTGATGAATAAATTGGCGTTGTTCTTTAGTTCCACTTCTTGTTTCGTCTGTAATTACAAACCATTCCTCTATTCTTTCCTTTAATGGAGACGGCCATTTAGTTTTTTCTCTGTTTTCAAAGAGTTTAATGAGTTTGTAGTGCTCACCAACAGGCATTCGCATAAGCGTACTAATGGCTTCAATTTGTTTGCGTAACTGATACGTATTTACTTTTACAGTAAGAATTGAATCTTCAGGCGGAATGCAAAATTGCCAGTATCCTTTATCATTTTTCTTTTTTAAAACAATACGATTCTCTGATTCAATACCAAAACCCAATTGATATTTATTTTTTTGGTCATCTTCAATATCAATTCCATCGTCAAAGAAGTATTTTAATGTCGAGAAACCTGGAATATCATCATCAGCATTGTCGTCTAATTCCAAAAGTTGAATCCAAAAAGCATCTTTGCTGTTTTTTCGAGTGTTCTCTATTTTGAATTTCAATTTATCGCAGATAACAATTTTATTGAAATCATTTATGTCGGAAAGTGTGATGTTCAAATCATTGTTTCTTGTTGCATTTAGTATTTGACCGTTTTCAAACCTCAGATTTTCAAAATCAATAAAACTTGCTAATTTTCGATTTTGAATTTCACTTGCGTTATCATTTGGTTTTTGTCCGTTTTCAGAATAGACAATGTAGCGATTTTGTTCCTCTCTGATAATCGTTCCCTTGGGCTTGCTTGCCGGAATGATTTTATATTCAATTGTTTTTTTGTTCCAAAATAACATTTCGTCTTGTTCGGGAAGAATATCAAAAACAATATTAGAGCCATCGATAGAAACAACTCTGTGGTCGTTAACACTACCTCTGATTACTGTTTCTTTTTTGATATCGTTTGCAATACTCTCATCAATTTGAACAAATGTTTGTTTAGGCACTTCAAATAACTTTCCAATCAAACGCAATTCAGCAATATTTTCCGTTTTTATCTTTTTCCATTTTGCCTTGATATTTTGTTTTTTCTCTAAAGCTGTAATGGCGTTTTGCAAATACATTTCAAAAGGTTCTAACGCTCGTCTTGCGGTATTGATTATCGCAGACGAAACAATTTTGTTTTTTTCAAAATGTAGTTCGTGATCTTTAAGTAAATTGAAATAATAGAACTGCATGTTAAATAAAAGGATTGTTGTAGGATTCTTGTTTCAATTTAGGAACATCTTTGCCGTTGTCATCCAAAGTTTCTGGTTCGTTTGTTGATGCTGGTACGGCCCGGCTTTTTGCCCACAAACGCATCTTGTCAATTGTTTCGTGCATCGTTCGTGAAAGCGGAAATGTTTTTTCGATTGCTGCTAAAATATGTTCATCTGTAACTTCTTTTTCTTCATCATAAGCCTGAAATAATGCTTCTTTTATAACCTCTTCCAATTCTGCACCAGAAAAACCTTTGCTTGCTTTTGCAAGTTTTTTTATGTCAAAATTTTGGGCTTGTCGGTTTTTTTTCTTCAAATGTATTTTAATAATTTCTTCACGTTCTTCTACAGTTGGCAAGTCCACAAAGAAAATTTCATCAACACGCCCTTTACGAAGTAATTCTGGAGGTAATTGCGAAATATCGTTTGCAGTTGCAACCACAAAAACAGGTTTTGTTTTTTCTTGTAACCATGTTAAAAATGTTCCTAAGACTCTTGCGGTTGTTCCTCCGTCAGTACTACCCGAAGATGAAATACCTGACATTCCTTTTTCTATTTCGTCAATCCACAAGATTGAAGGAGCAATTGCTTCAGCAATTTTTAATGCTTCACGGATATTGCTTTCTGATTCACCCACAATCCCACCAAAGATTTTTCCCATATCCAAACGTAATAATGGGAAATGCCACAAATTACCAACCGCTTTAGCCGTTAAACTTTTTCCTGTGCCAGGTATTCCCAACAATAAAATCCCACGCGGATAGGTCAATCCAAAATCCTTAGCACCTTTGTCGAAACCTCTGCCACGTTTGGTTAGCCAATCTTTTAAATTCGCCAACCCCCCAACATCTTTCATTTCTTCCTTCGGATGATAGTATTCGAGATAACCACTTTTTTTAATTACGTTTTCTTTTTCTCGAATTATCAATGGAACTTCTGCTCCGGATAAACTGCCGTTTTCAATATAAGCTAAAGCAAATGCTTTTTCAGCTTCCATAATCGTTAATCCCAGCGCTGATTCAATCAATTCGTGATCAGGATTATCAGCATTGGGAATATTGTATTCTTTACATACTTTTTTATAAATTGCTTTAATATCTTCAAAACATGGATATGGCAATTCTAAAATATGAACATCTTTTTCCAACTCTTTAGGCAATTGCAAAAAGGGTTGTGAGAAAACTAATGTTTTTCCCTTTGAATTCTCAAGTGCGATGTTTCTGAAAGTTCTAATCATTCGCGGCTTGTCCTCTGTCAAATCAGGGTAAAAATCTTCTAATAATAAAATCAAGTTTTCTTTTTCTTTGAAAAAATCAATAACGGTATCAGGAAGTTGTTTTTCTTCGTCTTCAAATTCAAAACTTCGTTTTTCCTTATCCCACTTTTTTAATCCTTCAACTCTGTTCCAAATGAATAAGTCTTTTTCCAATTCATTAGCAGTTCTGACTAACATGCCGTGTATTCTTAGTGATTCGAAACTGATTATTTGTATCAGTTTGACATTCGCTTTGATAAGGTTTTTAAGATCGTTTTCCATGTGTATTTATTTTGGTTTTAATCGTGTGTCAGCTAGATTGCACTCTTTGACAAAGCTTTGGTTGTAGCGCTGGCTTGTGTGGCTTTGGCAATGAGTGCAATGTGGGTCGGCAATTGTTTAAAAAAATGTGCGGTGGGCAAAAAATAAAAAACACCGGGTCGGCTTGGATGTCGGCTTTCTGGTCTTGTAAATATTTCGTTTTTCTGTCCTTTCACAATGGTTTACTTTTCAATTTATCGTTGTCTCTGTCTTTTTTCTACACTTGGCGGTAACTCGTTTATAACCGTACTTTTTGTAAGGTTTATACAAAAATATAATATTTTCATTAATCATCAAATGAACTTTTATTTATTTCATACTACTTTACCTAACACCTGAAATTGTTCGTTAATGATTGAAATTGAGATTAATAGAACGCAGATTTCGCTGATTTATTAGATTTACACTGGTTAAATTAACCAAACACTAAACACAAAAACTAAACA
>Ga0116146_1004317_pt1 | contig 11047 bp, 17 predicted proteins | sample AD_JPNHG2_MetaG_FD_89748 | JGI IMG/M metagenome (GOLD analysis project Ga0116146, IMG submission 89748) | Active sludge microbial communities of municipal wastewater-treating anaerobic digesters from Japan - AD_JPNHG2_MetaG | ecosystem: Engineered > Bioreactor > Anaerobic > Digestate | place...
ATCCTTTTCCCTCTCCCTCCGCATGAGCCTGGCCCCCCTGCCTTCGATCCAAGCGTTGGTATATGCCATCCATTCCGGGTCTTGTCCTGACAATCTCCGTCTCCGCGAGAAGTTCCTAAACGATTCGCGTACATTCCCAATCAATCTCTTGCTATCCCATCCTTCACATGTGTATCCATGTGTTCTTCTGTGTGCTTCTATAACAAGTTGTTCACCCGGTTCATTTTCATCACGTGGTGTCTTCAGGTACTTAACCAACCTGTGCATGTCATCTCCATCGATAATCATTAATACTCACTCATTTTTTTCTTTTAATTCTTTAACATCGCACCCCATTCTCCGGAGGTTCCTGACGAATTGCTCCAGACATTCTTTGGGTATAGTCACATCGGTGTGTGCTGTTTCTCCTGTTTGTATTGTCTTGAAATAAGACTTTGCATCTATACCCATCTGGATCGTCGCCATATAAAAAGCAACGGGGTGTTTCCGAAGGAGGAGAGAAATGAGATTCTTTAAATATTCGTTATCTGTTTTCCCGGACTCAATCTTCCCAGAGGGGTCAATAAGCGCAGCAACGAGCGCATAGTAGTACGCCTCTGTCTCTATCATTTTTCGCGTCTCTTCTCCGCAGCGGAGAGTCCCATCCGGTTTAATAAAGGGGCAGTTGGGCATCTTCTCTTCGCCAAATTCCCTGCATATATCGGGTCTTTCATCATATATAGCACACCGCTTATCGTGGTCGAGAAAAACGCAGAGATGATCATATTTTGGCTCTTCGCTAAACGGCACAACAAAGTCTTCACCACGGATGGTGAACCTCAAAACATCATATTTCCTCACCGCTTTGTCCTTTACCTTCTCGAAATATTCTTCTTTGACGAGAATGGGCTCACAACAACGCCCACACCCCGGTAGACATGTAAAGGGTATTTTTCGTTTCATGAGAAAACACCAGCTTACCCTCCGTAAAACCCGCGCTTGTAATCTATATAAACATTTAGAACTACAACGTTACCAGAAATTTCGTCGGATGGAGCGGCTATCCTGTATAACCGCAACGCGAGGTGGTCTCCGGCTTTGATTTCGTTTCCAGCTCCTGCAATGTCATAGTCTATTTCAAAACTAACATCAAAAGACTTGTACTGAGCAGCTGTTCCCGTGTCGACAACCGTATCAACGTTGTAAGACGTGTTAGGTACAACATTACCGACACCGTTCCTTTGCCAAGCAAGACGCATCTGGAACTTCTTGTTAGTGTTTGCTGTATCTAAATACACGCGGGAAACAACAACCGGGTTTGATTCTCCGTCCCATCTTCTTGGCACACTGTGATTAAAAAAGAGTTCTTGGTTGTCCGAAGCATAAATGGGAAGAGAAAACCCCCTGAAAATACCACGGTACACGATTGAAGGCTTTCCTGCTCCAAGAATCCTGCTTATCTCTAGGTTTGGTCTCTGCCTAAGACCAACCTTTTGAGAACCGCTTGTGACCTTAACTTTTGTTCCCATCTACAATTCACCAACGTCGATCAATCTCTTTAGTTTCTCCACAATGGGTTTAACAGAATTTTCCCACTCGTCTGGCGTGAACCTGCTCTGGTATATGATTTGGAGCAGGATCGATACTTCGTTCCTATTTAGCGATATACCCTCTATTTCTTTCATTTGTCGTCACTCCCCTTCCTTCCCAAAAGAAGAGCCCAAAAAAGTTCTACGAGATACTTAGAGTTCTCGACAACGGTTCGCGTGTCGTCTACATTAAGAGAACTAGAAACTGCCTCAGCAATGGGATAAAGCGCATTCCTAAGTCCTTCAAAAAGCGTTTCATCATAGAACACCTCCGATAAAACGTAATATCTGTTTCTGCATTCATCTTCTACTATATATATTACGCCAGAAGAAATTAACGTTTTCATGTGATACTCGATGAGCTGAGGGGACACCCCGGTCTCACGAACGAGTTCGCTCTGTCTCGCCGGCTGACCTATATTATACAGACCCGCAACTATCCGTATTTTAGTGTCTTCTATCCCCGATAGGTCTATCTGTATATCAGGTCTTCCTTCAGACTGACATTCTTCTAATATCATCTTCGATCATCTCTATTATCTTCTCTTCCTGTTCTATCCAGTTTTCATCTATGTATTCTGGTGGTGTCGATGACTTATATGCTTCAACAGAAGACTTTCTGAGGTCTGCTACCCTCCTGAGAAAAGGTAATATGACAATAATAGTAGGGATACTCAGGGTTAAATCTATATGGGTTTTATCCGAGTTCATTTTTTATCACCAGTTCGAACTCCTCTCCCACGTCTTTTACCTCTGCCTCGTAGATTTTCTCATTGTCAAAGTCGAGAATTATTATGAATGGTATATACTGTATATTAGCCCACTTGACAAAGACTTTGCCCATTGTGCTGTTTATATCGAAGAACTTGGCTTTTCCACTTTCGAGTTCTTCCTCCATGAGCTCCTTCAAGTCTTCACAAGCCGGACAGTATTCACTCCCGATTATAACTATTGAAGGAAGGTCTATCTTGAAAAGAGACCTTTCCCCTATCGAATACCGAAGTTTGTTCCTCAAAGTATCCCCATCCAAAGTCCTCTCTCAGCGCAATCGTCTCTTGCTTCCCTCCAAGCACTCATTATCGCGTTCTTTATGGTCTCCCCGTCCTTTGTGTATATTTCCCACGCGCGAGCAAGAACCCAGACTCTCACTCCCGGACCCGTGCAGTCGTGGTCTCTTATGCCTTCGGATAGGATGCGTTCATATTTCTTCCCTATCGGGAAAATTTCCCCGATTTCTTCTTCTGTGAACCCCAAGAAGTATGCCATCTCTTGAAATGCATCCTCGGGTTCACCGCAGAGACCAAACGCCTCTTCTAGTGCAATTTTACAATATAATTTTCCTTCTCCGTCGTCTGACATTTTTATAACCTCGCTGATAATTTGTTAACCATCACTCGCTCCTCTTTACTTAAGTCGTCCCACTTCTTGTTATTTTCGATCTTACCCATTTCTTTTAGTTTCCTAATGGCGGCAACTTTCTTGTTCGTCTTCTTCAGATAACGTGTGTTCTCAAGAACCTCCTTCGATTCTTCGTCTAGGCTTTTCTTTAGTTTGCTGAGTGTTGTCTTGCAAACCCCGCAAGAAGACTTCTCACTCGCTTTTGCGAGATGTATTTTTGCGTCCTCGAGAGATTTTATAGACTCTTCAATGAGTTTGTCAACCTCCTCGACGTCTTTTGGAATTATGACTTCTTCTTCGTTCTTGAGGGGGAGGTTTGAACTCTTTATCTTCTCCTCGATACGCTTATACATGCCTTCCACCATCTCTTCTTCCTTCCTAGACGGCAACACAATTTCGTTTATAACCTTTGTTGCAACGTTCGATATTATTATTGCGGCTACAACCGGTAGCAAGTAATCCGCTGCGCTGGGTTCTCCCCCATCCGACATGCTCCTCCCAGCAACCACTTTATCTAACAGTGGTTTCGCCGTTGAGATTATTGGTGAAAGACCTACCAAATCTACCATATCAATACCTTATATTACTTTATAATTCCAACACCTTTAAGTATTTCCATTACCTGATTATCGAGCCACTCCTCACCCCCCTCCGTGTTTATTATAACGGAGTAGAGGTCTGTTCTGTCTTCTCGGAGGTATTCAAGCATGAGTTTTGTAAACCCGCCGTATTTTCTTTCGATTGTATCAACGTAGTTAGATGCCAAGTTTAACACTATGGGAGGAATTGACTCCGCTTCTTTTGCAACCTCGTTTTTGCACGACTCCCACAGCGAAACTCCTTCGCTTATTGCTTTAACAAGGTTATCGGGATTTACGGCGGGGTCTCCAAAAACCTCGTTGAGTTTCCTCCTGACAATGCTGTTGCCTATGTCCTCAAGAATGGTTTCGATACCCATTAAATAACACCACCGGAAGATGTTGTGGGGGGTTCAGATTCATAATATTCTTCTGGAACGTCCTCACCACCATCCTTCCATTCTTGTTTGTCGTCAACAACGTTTATACTTGCCTGTTTCGAGCTCGCACCACCTCCTGCGCCTTCTCCCGCGCTCGGAACTCCCCCTTGAGGGGTTTCGTCTTTAGGTTGTGTCCTGACAGTATCATATACATTTCCGCATCTTGGACACTTAACCGTTGTAGAGTTCTTTGGGAACACAATCATCGTCCCGCAATCGGGACATGGGAGAGAAATCGTGTTCGTACTTTCTACTCCGCTGACCGTCTGCATCTCTGATTGAGGGGCCCCACGCTGTCCAATAGCCATTGCAACCTGAGCGAGGACGGGGACAACCTCGTCTATACCCTTCTTTATTAGTTCCTTGGTTCTTTCAGAAGATTCTTTCTCGTGTTTGAACTTCTCCCACTCCATGTCAATGGAATGCCTGAGTTTCATACCTTCAAGAATCTTCTGGAAATCTTCAAGGCTCGAGCCCCTATAACGGCCACCATCCTCGCTCATGCTTTTTTTTAGTTCCTTCAACTCCTCAAGAACCGCCTGTGTTGCTGGGTCTCCTCTCGAAGACTCGAGGGTGTGATTGAGCAGAGCAGAGAGCATCTCTCTGGTTATGTCGTTGCTGGGTTCCTTTGTCTGTTGTTGTTTAAGAACTGATGTTATTTCGGCATCCCTACTCTTCACAAGCTCGGCAAGGATTCCCATCATCATTGCTGTTGTCTCGTTTCCCTTGTTCTGTTCTACAATACTCTTGATAGAGTCCTTGAGCTTATCGAGTTCGTCTGATACCATTCTCCTAACTTCGTCGCGGGAAACACCACTCTTTGCTCCAAACCCCTGAGATCCCATCCCCATCATCATCGTTGGGGGATAACCCATACCCATCATCGGATTAATTGGTGGCGTTGGAATCTGATATGGATTCTGCATCCTCTGTACAGCAATCTGCCAGAGAGGCATATACGATGGGTTCGCAGACAGCCATGCCAAGAACGCTTGTGGGTTGAGGTTATACTGCATTATCATGTTCTGTATAATACTCTCCTGCTGCGGGTTCACGGGAGGCTGGTTTTGCGGCACCGGTGGTGCTTGCGGCTGGTAAGGGTTGACTCCGGGCATAGTTGGGGTTCCCGTTGGGGTTCCCGTCTGAACAAATGATCCCGGAGAACCGAGCATACCCATCATCTGATTAATTCTCCCCCTAACATTCATCCAGTTGTTAAGGAGGAACTGGTACCTGTTTGCTATCTTCTCCGCAATTGTCGGACTTATGCCATAGGCTACGATAAAGTCTTTTACCTCTTTTGGCTGCCAGTCGTTTGGCATACCGTCTGCTCTTGGAGGTCTGTAACTGAAGAACTCTGATAACTCATTCTTCGCGGTCTGCGGGATATCGGATGTCTTTATAACATCCAGAAGGATGTCGAAAGATGTCTTCTCTGCCTGTTCCTCGAGGTAGCTCTTCTTTATTCTAACCTCTTTGGGAGAAGCAATATCCTCCTCTTCTTCTTCTATCTCGTCCTCTTTTATCTCGCGAGCAACCTCTTCGATTTTCCTCTTTACTTCTTCCACACTTGGTTTCCTCCTTTCTACCTTTGGTTGGTCTTTCTTCTTCTCCGGCTTACCATATATGAGTTCTTCTTCTTCGTAACTCATATTGTCGTAGTAATCGTCAGCCGGGTTATATTCCTCTTCGGGAATATCACTCTCTGGTCTCTTCTTTTCTGGTTCGGAAGCTTTAGACTTGATGTACTCTTTGGCAGAGGGAACATCCATGCCAAGAAGGTCTGCAACATCCTTCCATTTTATAAGTATGGAGCGCCCACACACCGGACACGTCGCACGGAGCATCCTCCCCTTGTTGGATATGACAATCATATCCTCGCTGAGTTCAAATGTATGGTCTTTACACTGGATCTTGACGGTCATCTTCAATCACCGCTATAATGTTCTCGAAGTCTATCGGAGCATTGCGTAATGTGCATATAAAAAACATTGCTACCAAACATATCATCGATTATTGCCTGCTCGAGAAGTGCTAGGGCGAGTGGTATTTTTGATGTTGGGTCCACCGTATAAAACACACTCCCGTCCTTACCCTCTTTCCTCACAAGGATCTTTGCCTCGCACAACCCGTCGAGTTCCTTTTTGATATCTTCGACTGGGGTCATGGTTAATTCACTGAAGTATTCGGGAGTATATTCCCCATAAACATCGCAAATTATTTCTTCGAGAATTTCACTTCTGACGAAGTTATCAAACAAACCGAAGAAAGGCATTTCAATTCTTTTCTCTATAACTTCATCACTAATTCTCTGTTTACTTGTGCGGTAATTCAACTTTGGCATAATTAAACCACGCTCACTCCTCGTAGTCAACTTCTTTTATCTTCCGTTTGGGCTCATTTTCTTTCGAAAGCGCCCTTCCCGCCTCCACGAGACCGAAGATAAACCCAAACAGAGATGCTCCACCCGTCATCGCCATCTCACATCGTTCCTCTGGTGTTTTCCCGCTATCTGGGTTGAATCCTTCTAAAACGTATGCAATTGCCGAGCCGGGAACCATTGCTGCGGCAACAGAATGTTTTGCTATCTCAGAAAAGTCTGTTATAGACTCGAACGGGTTACGCGACCCTTTCTTTGGTATGAGAGAAGATATCTCACCGTCCCTAATCTTTGTTGCTCTTGCTGGTGCAACACCCCTCTCCATTCGTTCTCCGATGTTTGCAATTTCTGTCGGTTCTATTCCCTTTTCCCGCATCCTTTCAGCCATTGCGCGGAGACGTTTTTTCTCTGCGCTCGTCTTCCTCGATACGGTTTCCTCCGCAACCCCGTACATCTCTGCTATATCCGAATTTTTATAGCCAAGAGACTGGAGCTGAATCATCTCAAGGGCTTGAGGATCATGAGACGTTTCTTTCTTTTTTCTTGACATTCTTAATCATTCAAATGATTCGATTGTCAAGTATTTAATATTTTCTTTTGAGGATAAAATAAAAAAGTGATTTTAACTGTTGCTTCCAAAAATGATTTTTGATAAAATCATTGTAAAAGAAGATATCGCCGCAGAAATCGCAAGAGCAACCCCATAAACCTTGTTTTTAAATGCGTGGAGATCGGTAATCTGTTCCTCAACTTTGCTCTGTCGCGCGCACACGTCGTTTATTTTAATGTTGATATATTTGAGTTCAGTTTCTATTGAGGACAACTTCGACGCGGTATCTAAATTAGATGAATAAAAATCATCTCTCATTTCCTTAATTATACTGAGTATTTCTTCCGCGAAATCGTCATCTATTTCCACAAAAAATCACCTATGGATTATTTTTTTTATAATCTCCCTCAATTTTTCGATTATCTTCGCTGTGTCGATAACGACACTATTGGGCTTTGGGCTTGGTGCGTCTGGTTCGAAAAAAACTTCTATCCTTCCCGTGTCTTTAGTTACTTCTACAGTTACTTCTTTACTCTTCAAACCATCAACCGTTGTAGCCTTTATTTTGTGCTCTCCGAGGAGAAGCTCTGCGCCAACTGTGTATTCTCCGCCCTCTCCTTTAACGGCGTCTCCCCAATACTCGCCGTCAATATAGATTTTCGCCTGTTTGTTAGACACTATAACCACGTGCTGATATAGTTTCTTTCTTGCTATCTTCGCCTCATAGCTATCGAGGGCAACAAAACAATCTATCTTTGCTCTATTCCAGTAGCTGTCACTCATCCACTCCTCGCGGGGGTATCCTTCGTCACACCAAGAGTTGTAAAACACCCAGCCCCACTCCCCATCTACCTTTTTACGACCTTTTATAAGGATGGCGTGGGCTCCTATTGACTCTCCCCTCCATCTCTTCCATATTCCGTTTCCCTTTGCACTATTGAAAGTATACTCTGCTATCTCTATGCCTGCAAGAAGACCTATCCCATCGTGGTCCTTGAGAGCCTGCATCATCCCGCGGGTTGTCATGCAGAGAGCATAACCATCTATCTTGTGTTTTGCGGCAGTCTCGTAATATTTCTCTCCGGTGTTTGGGTCTAAATCGGGATACGGGTCCCTGAAAGCATATTTGCCATCTTTGAAAAGTATCCACTGTCTGTCGAGACCGGCTCCCTGTTTTTTGAGTAGCTCAAGCGCCAAATCGGTATCAGAACCAGCAACGTTCATTATATTACCGAGTTTTTTCGATTCCCAATAAATCCCAGCAGCGGAAAAAGACTGGGGCCAGAGAACATCATAGTAGCACAGACCGGGTTTGTCAGGGTAAAAATCGACGTTGTGTTTATACTCTTTCTTATCTTCTTCCGTGGGAGCATCTTCCGGACAAAGAGCCATGTGGATATCATCCATGAGAGATGCTGTTGCGTTTCCAACACATGTAGGCGTGTTTCCCTGCGAGCGCTCTATAATGACGTCGCCACGGCGGGGGAGAAACTCCTCTTCTTCTATATCGGTCATTGCCTTTTTATTACCAGCAGCAAGTATCTTCTCGTAATTCCAATAACCCACTGGAGACTTTCGTTTTACCTTTCCTAAAATTATCTTGATAAAATAACGTTTTTTACCATCACCGATGTCTCGTTCTTCTATGTATTCTCTCTCTTCTTTCAGAATTCTCTCTATATCACAAACCGGAATTTTCCTGTTAAGTGCCTCATAGATTTCGGATACAGTCATCCCCGGCGTTTTCTTCAAACACGCATATACTTTTGCCGTGGCTCTTTCGGTCATACTATTACTCCCATACCAAATCTCTACTTATTATAATTTAATTGTTTCTAAATTATAGAATTGCGAATCATGTAATGCTTATCAGTTGTCATTATTTCCATTATCTTATCCTGAAAAGATGTGTAGTCAGTATAAATATCTGCTATTGGATTTTGACCAACGTGCCCCAATATGTGGTCAATGTATATATCTTCAACTCCTATTAGTCTCTCCTGTGTCTGGAATGTTTTCCTGAAGGTTCGCGCCGTGACGCGCATATTTGTAATCGACTTACAGCCGCTCTTCTGGAATACAGCAAGGTTCTTCGTCAGATATTCTCCGGGATAGGGGAATGGTGCCCGCTTATACACATACCTGATCATGGGATCCATTTCTTCGCACCAGCAAAGGAACCTCTCGTTTCCCGTTTTAGCGGTTCTTATTATCATAGACCTCTCTTTCCAGTTTATTTTTGCTATTTTTATGTCTCGTTCTATCTCTATCGGTCTGTTGCCAAAATATGCAAAAACAACCGCAAGCGGATAAATCCTGTTTCGCGTCCTCCTCAACTCTTCGAGAAGATCGCGTAGTTCTTCTACCGTTAGCGAAACCTTCTCAAAAACTCGTTCAACCTTCCTGTTTCTCACAAGGTCTATCTGCGCCACCCTCTGTGCTTCAAGAAGGGCGCTGGGGTCTCCCATCGGCGCCGAACCAGCTCGGTATTTCGCATACCCTTTTATCGCGGCTTTAAAGAGGTTTGCGGTTCTCGCCCGTTTAAGAGTAGACATATAAAGAATAACATCCTGTTGCGTAAACGCCTCTATTGGTCGGGAGAACTTTGACATCAACCAACGGTTAAAACCGCGAAGCGCGAAACCATACGTCTTTGCTGAAGAAGCCCGCCCACTTTCTTCCAAGAACCGGCAAAAACTCTCTATAGATTCGGTCATCGTTTGTATGTTGTCTTTAAAATAGATATGTTTTTCGGTTAAAACACACTAACCGATCAATTGTTTTATTATCAGATTGGTTTTAAACCTTTTCTAATTCTATTTTCATTAACTTTTTTCTTGCTGTGTTCGATGAGTAAATCAACATTAAGTCTATCCATGCGCAAATCTTCTGGCTCAACATAGTATCTTCCTCCCCCAAAAGGACTCGCGCAAGAACACGACTTTGAAATATATTCTCTAGTGCGGAATATTACTTGTCCCAACTCGTTTAAAACTACAGATAAGGTATTAATTGGAACTGAACGTCTTCTAAACTCTTCGAAAAACAAATGTGATAAATTATCATACTCGCTTTTCATTTCTAACAAATATTGAAGAGATTTAAATAAATCTGAATTCTCGCTCATTGTCTTTACGATTTCGTCCCTCTTTTTATATATTCTTTCGCGGGCGCGTTCGGTAATCTCTAAAACATCACCATATCTCTCGTCGTATTCTATTCCAACATTTTCAACAAAATCGTCGTCTTCATAACCCCTTGGTCTCCAGCTAAAAGAACTGAGTCCTTCAAAGCGTTTTTCTCTTTCCTCCTCTCGCCTCTTCTTCTCGCGTTCTTCAGCATACCTAGTCAAGCCGTCAAGAATTTTTTTAACTTTATCTCTTTCTTCCACGTTCCCAACCCCGGCATATATATTTACTTGCTATGAGGTTACGCGCCCTGAGCAGATCGAAATCGATTTGTTCATATCTTTCTTTGTTCCTCAAATTATTAAGTTCGTACCGGGGATTCTTCAATATTTCCGAAAACTTGTTTTTAGCCGACACCATGCACTCAAAGTCAAGTAAAGCGTGATTTATATTGCCTCTTTCAATGTCTTGTTCCATTTCTTCAAAGCAATCGTAAAACTCTTTTTCTATAGAGTCCAATAGGTAATCATACTCCCTGCTCATATAAATCAATAAAATAAATTGTCTTTATTAAAGATAAACTTTTTCAGGTCTACAATAAAGTGTAGCGTGACTTAACTACCATCTCGGTATCGCTTTCAAGTTTAAATATTGTTCTGCTCGGTATAAAAAATTTCCTGAAAAAATATTTTTCGATTAGAATTAAGCTATGGCAGAGATGTACAAATGTTATAAGTTCCCGGAACAAGGGTTACTTGTATAGGAATAACAGCAATTTGTCCCGGTTGAATAGTGCTTGTTATATTACTCATCCTATTATAAGGAATCCCATCTGTTGTTTGCAAATCTGTATATATCCTAAAACTGCCCACTGGAGATGATGATATATTCTTTACAGTGACATCGATTCTCATAACGCTATTGCTACCACTTGCCCCAACTTTAGTTATTTGCATGTTCTCTATAGACAAAGGAGTAGAATCTGACGACAACACTTGTATATTG
>Ga0116146_1004324_pt1 | contig 11038 bp, 9 predicted proteins | sample AD_JPNHG2_MetaG_FD_89748 | JGI IMG/M metagenome (GOLD analysis project Ga0116146, IMG submission 89748) | Active sludge microbial communities of municipal wastewater-treating anaerobic digesters from Japan - AD_JPNHG2_MetaG | ecosystem: Engineered > Bioreactor > Anaerobic > Digestate | place...
AAGCCAGTACGACTCGCTCTAAGAGCAGTTGAAGCACGCACGGAAGGCAAGGCACACGGTGACACGCTCACGCTTCTGCTAGCGCTAGGTGGACTTATCGTGGCGTTGGTGTTGGGTAGATTGGCGGCTGTTCTTTGACGCGTTCACGAGAGCAAGAATGCCGGCCCGGATCGGCTCCGGCAGCCCCGCCCACGCATCGACTACGGCCGCCAAATCCGGGGGGAAAACCGGGGCAAAACCGGTAGCAAACCCGGGTTCCGGCTGCCGATTTGGTCCAGTATTTGGTCCAGCCGCCTGCCCATCCGCCGTAAGTCCCTTGTTTTCAAGTCCTTCGGCAACGTCGCCCGTAGGTTCGAGTCCTACGCGGGGAGCTTGATCCATACAGCCGAACCAAATCGGCTGATCGAGTTAACGCGAACGCCCGACCAGGAAACTGGCCGGGCGTTTTCGTATCCCGTTGCCAACCAAGGGTTGCGACGCACCCGCCCACGCGGGCCGCGCTCTGTGGTCCAAACCGCCTCCACCGCGTTGCGGCGGTGAACCTGCACTTCTCCCCCGTGCCGCGAGCAACACGCCGAACTCTCTGATGCTCGTAAACAACTCTCGCCCAATTAACAGAGCCGTCCGTCTCAGACCCATGAGCGCTTTCGAATTCGTGGCGAGCGGATCACTCCTTTGAGGCAATCCAAAGGCTCAAGGCATCGGTGTTGCTGGGCCACGCGTCACAACGCGACGGCGTGGTGAAGCCGGCTGCGGCCAGTGCGCTGACCAACTCATCATCCGGCCAAGCCTTTGTCGTGTTGCGATAGACCCTTTGCTCATCATTTGCATCGGTGATGATGAATTTCTGGATGGCCACCTGTTCATCCGGCAGCCACTTATTCTCCGTCCGGTAGCGATGCGGATGATCGGAGAACAGGCCGGATTCGAGTTCCTGCTCCGTCGGCTCGCCGCGTCCCACTGCCTCGATGGCCGAAGCGGACTGCACCTCGACGATCAAGCGACCCTGCGGAGACAAACTGGCCCGCACTTTGTTTAGGATCGCCAACGCCTCCGCCGGGGAAAATACGTTGAATTCACCGTAGAGAATCATCACCAGGTCGTAGGGTCCGCCGAAGTCTACATGGCGAATGTCGCCCAGGATGAAGTCGCATCTGGACGCTTCAGGCCTGTGTTGCCGCGCGTATTCGATGGAAGCCGGGCTAAAGTCGATACCGCGGCAATCGTGCCCGAGCCTGGCCAGCCGATGCGAATAGAGCCCCGGCCCACAGCCCAGGTCCAGAATTTGTGACGGTTCTGCGCTCAGCAGATGCTCGTGTATCCACGCTACCTGCTTGTCGATCCATTCATTGCGACGGCTGGCGAGGTCATGGCGCTGTGACAGGTGCTCCTTGAGCATCCGCCGGCTGAAGTCGGGGTCGTTCCAGGGGATCTTGTACCCCTCGCTCCAGATATCGTCCTTCTGAGTTGTCATGTATTCAGTTTGTCTCTGCGGATTGATTCAAAGGAAAAAGCCCTTCGGGAGCGTCCGAGGGCTATGGAGATCGATGTACGGTCGTTTGGCTGCAATCGATCACACATCGCTTCAATGCAGCAGACTCGCACGCACGTCCTTCCGTTGCTCGAAGAACATGCGCGATCCCGCCGCACATCCGTCAGACCACGGCATTCCGCCGCGCGGCCTCGCGGAACCACGCGGCGCTCATTTTGGGCGTGCGCTTCTGCGTATTGAAGTCCACGTACACCAGCCCGAAGCGGTTGCCGAAGCCGGCGGTCCACTCCAGGTTGTCCATCGCGCTCCAGTAGAAGTAGCCCTTCACGGGCACGCCGTCGGCGGCCGCACGCTGGAGCTGCGTCAGGTGGGCGCGGACGAACATGATGCGGTCGGTGTCGTAGATGTTGCCGTCGTCGGCGATCACCTCGTCGCCGGCGCAGCCGTTCTCCGTGATGTAAATTTCCTTCGGCCCCCAAAGCGACTGGACGAACTTCGGGGCCCAGTACAGGCACTCTGGGCTGATGGGGAAGTTGTTGATCGCTGCCTTCGCGTGACCCTTGGCGAAGGGAACCACGCGCCACCCTGGGGCCTCGTCGGAGGCGACCACATAGAACATCGGGCAGTAGACGTTGATGCCGACGAAGTCGAGCGGCGAGCCGATGATCTTCAGGTCCTCATCCGTGAACTTCGGCGCGTCCGCGCCGGCGTGCTCGAGGTAGGCGTCGGTGTACTTGCCCTCGAGCATGACGGTCAGGAACGGCGCGTTGCCTTCGCGCGTGGCTGCTTGCGCGGCCTTGATGTGCTCGGGGCCCTCAATAAGCGGCACGGCGGTCTCGATGTTCTCCGCCGGGCCGACCTTGGTTCCCGGCTTCCCCTTCGCCCGGATCGCCTGCACCGCCAGGCCGTGCGCGAGGACCGCGTGATGCCGGACCTGGTTGACCTCACCCGACGGCAGCATCAGCCCGGGCGCGAGATGAACGGTCCGCGACCCGCCCGGCGCGCCCGGCGACGGAACCTTGAACCCCTTGTAGCCGGCCTCGGTGAAGGAGCGGAACTCGTTGATCGTGAAGAAGTGCCGGACGCGATCGGAAAGCTTCTGCGCCACGTAACCGGCGTAGTCGCCGAACGCCTTGGCGGTTTCGCGCGCCTGCCAGCCGCCATGGCTGTCCTGGAGCGCCTGCGGCAGGTCCCAGTGGTAGAGCGTGGCGAAGGGCTCGACGCCGCGCGACTTCAGTTCGTCCACGAGGCGGTTGTAGAAGTCCAGTCCTTTGGCGTTGGGCGAGCCGATGCCTTCGGGGAAGATGCGCGGCCAGGAGATGGAGAAGCGGTACGCGGTCGCGCCGATGTCCTTCATCAGCGCAACGTCTTGCTTGTAGCGATGGTAATGGTCGTTGGCGACGTCGCCGGTGTCGTTGTTTGCAATCTGGCCCGGCGTGTGGGCGAAGCGGTCCCAGATGGATTCGCCCTTGCCGTCTTCGTTCCACGCCCCTTCGATCTGATAGGCTGAGGTGGCGGTGCCCCAGAAAAAACCATCGGGAAACGTGCGCAAAGCGTCGAACGCGGAGTCCGACTTTTTCGCGGGCGGCGTCCGGCCCAGAGCCGCTGAACTCGTCGCGCGCGGGCCAAGCCCAGCTCCCGCCGCGGTATTCATGACCGGACGCCTAGAAGGTTGATTCGACACGGCCAGGTCTCCCACTCTTGTAGAGCCCAAGTGACGCTCAACAGCCGGGCGGCCAAGACCAAGGGGCGACGCACAAGCGGCAGCGCTTCCCATCGATCCGGGCCCGAACCGGTTACGCGCAATTGTACCTACCCGGCCGGGACACAGGCCAGGCATTTTCCTGACCCTGCGGAGACAAACTGGCCCACACTTTGTTGAGGATCGTCAACGCCTCCGCCGGGGAAAATACGTTGAATTCACCGTAGAGAATCATCACCAGGTCGTAGGGTCCGCCGAAATCTACATGGCGAATGTCGCCCAGGATGGAGGTCATGGCGCTGCGACAGGTGCTCGTTAAGCATCCGCCGGCTGAAGTCGGGGTCGTTCCAGGGGATCTTGTACCCCTCGCTCCAGATATCGTCCTTCTGAGTTGTCATGTATTCAGTTTGTCTCTGCGGATTGATTCACGAGGACGCGGCGCATCCTGCGGCGGCTCTTCGCAGCTTACCGCTGCGGCGCACGCTGTATCGCACGGTGCGCCCAGCACAAGCCTATGCACGCGGCCGTTAGGTCGGTCGCCAACCGCCCGATGAACACGCCCTGCACGCCGTAAAAATACGCCCCCGCCCAGGAGAGCGGGATGAGTAGCACGAAGACGCGGATGGCGTTCAACGAAGCTGTCTGTATGGGTTTTTGCAGGCCGGTCAAGATGAATCCACAGTACCGGTGCACTTCCATCGCGCCGTAACCAAAAGAGATGATGCGCATGTATGCCACCAGGCAGTCGATGACTCCCGGGTCAGAGCTGAACACTCTAGCGATCCCCCGCGCACACACGAAGAACAGCCCTGCGATGACTCCTCCGTACAGGAACGCAAAGCGTGTTCCCAACCCCAGGGCCTCGCGGATGCGGTCCTTGCGGTTAGCACCGTAGTTCTGACTCACGAAAGGAGTCAGACATATCCCCAGCGCCATCGGCACAACAAATGCAAACATCTCGATGCGGCTGGCGGTTCCGGCGGCCGCGACGGCCTCACTCCCGAAACGGCTCAGCAGCCGCGTGATAACGCTCGCGGAGATCGGCATGAGAGTCATGCTCAGCATGCCCGGAACGCCAAGACGCAGAATCCGTCCGGACATTGCCTTGTATTCACCCCATCTGGCCTTTCGGAAGATTAGGAGATGGTGTTTCCAGCGCAGCAGGGCGAAGAGCCAGGCCGAAACGATTGCCTGTGCAATGACAGTCGCGAGCGCGGCCCCGCGAATCCCCATAGCCGGGCACCCGAGGTAGCCGAAGATCATGATGGGATCGAGCACCCCATTCAGGGCCGTTCCCAGCAACATCATGCGGCTGGCGGTTTTCGAATCACCCACGGAGATGAGAATGCCGTTCGCCAGCATGGGCAACGACATAAATACCGCGCCGAGGTACCAGGTCCGCATGTATTCGCCGATTAACGTTAGCGCCGCCGCGTCGGCTCCCAGTTTGGTGAAGACGATATCAATACTAAGATATCCGGCAATGGTCATGGCCGCCGAGACCATAATGGCCAGCGTCACGCCGTGAGTCGCCACGCGGGCGGCCTCAGTGCGCGCGCGTCGCCCGATGGCGTGTGAAACGAGGGTCATGACGCCGGTGCCCAGTCCGCCGGCGACAAAGGTCAACAACGTGACGACCGGCAGGGTAAAGCCCATCGCCGCCAGCGGAAGCGTCCCCAGCCGCGACACAAACCATGTGTCGGTGAGGTTGTAAGCCGTCATGGCAAATGTGCCGGCCAACATGGGGAATGCCATGTTGAACAGGGTCCGCTTCACACTGTCACGCACCAGGGCCGACGCGGGCTGCGCAGCGATAGTCGCTACCGAAGTCACCGGGTGGTCGGGGGCTCTTAAGGATTGCTTCGGCGGCTCCTGCTTGGCCGCCGGCTGAGTGATGTCCGTTTCCAATAGCCTATTCATGCCGCAGCGCTTCTACAGAGTCCAGTCGCGCCGCTTTTCGCGCGGGGAAATAGCCGAAGACCACGCCCACGGCCGCGGGGAAGAGTAAAGCGACGAGGATGATGGGCGCATTGAAGACACGTCAAAAACATCCTCGTGATTCGCGGGGGGGATGCCGCCTGGACCAAAGAACACGGGTGATTTCCGCATCCGCTTCTTCCGTCGCTTATGCAGCCCCGCGGTCGGTGCGGCGTGATGCCCTCTTGTCACGGCCGGCCGCTCCCGGCTTTGCTTCGGGCCTGAATGGCGCGTCTCACCTCGCGCAGACCGGCGAGACTGAAGCGGAATATGTGTTCCGCCAGCACTGCTTCAGCGACGTGCTGCCAAGGGGGCGCTGGATGCGGCTTATCTTTCAGATTCAGTCGGCGACGCCGTTCATGCATGAGCGATACCACGCACTGGGCATGAATGCTCATCTCGCACAACTGGACGTCCTGGACGGTCGCGCCCGGGCCGAGGATGTCCCGAATGATCGCGAGATGCATTTGCCGCAGCGGTTCCAGGGCGAGATGCATAATTGCCGCCAGCAGGCCGGTCGGGTTGGACATCTCGCGATGGGCGATATCCAGGTCGCGGCTGGCCGGATCCATGGATCGCCGTACCAGGGCCTGGATGTGTCCGCGGAGCCGGTCCTCCGCCGGGGCATCTGCCGGCACTCCTCCATCCGGCGGGTAGGCCGCAATGCTGCGCTCAAACTCATGCCGCCAGGCGGCGACGTAAATCTCATCCTTGCTCCGGAAGTGGTAGTGCACGGCTGCGATGTTGACCTGGGCCGCGCGACAGATGTCACCGGTTTTCGTGCCGTGATAGCCTCGCTGTGCGAAGAGCACTCCGGCCGCGTCCAGGAGCTTCCTTCTCGTCTCAAGCCCGTCAGCCCGAATGGTTACCAAACGGCCTCCTGTAAGTTCCAATAGATTAAGTGCCAAATTAAAGTAGCCACTAGAATTTGTCAACGCACGTTCGCGATGCCCCCTTGCAGGTGCGCTACTCTCGGAGCGGCCGGCATCCGCCCGAGCGCGCGGCCCGGCGGCGTTCCGACTTCCGATAATCCCGCACCCTAATGATCCCGCCGACTCCCCATACCAGTCCGTCTTCCCAATATTCCCCGCGTTCGAGTACCCCGCCGGGGTACGACCGTACCTGTCGTACCCGCGCGCCATAATCACTGCGGCGATGCTGACTTGCCGCGCCGCGCGCCGAGGGAACTGCAGAGAACGATTGACAAATGATCACAGCAGCTACCAAATAGTGGGGTTGCGTTCGAGGGAAAGCGTTCACGTCCCGAAGAAGCGAAACCGCTATGCCCCGGGCCAAGTCAGCACGACACGGTGATGGCAATCGAAGTTTCGTCGCAGCACCAAAACGGAAATGAAAATGCCACAGATATTCGACAACATTGAGAAACATCTACGAACTGCCCTTTGCGAGGCGATGGGGCTTTCAGAACGCGCCGATTTCTGCGTGGGTTACTTCAACCTTCGCGGCTGGCGGCACATCGATAAGTTTGTCAACGGTCGGTGTGAGGAGATTCCGTCATGAAACTGAGCAATGTAACGATTCATAACTTCCGTGGTATCCATGATGCCTCGTTGTCTCTGGACGACTACAATCTGCTCGTTGGCCCCAATAATGCCGGCAAGAGTTCGATTATTGATGCGATTCGTGTATTTTATGAGAAAGATAAGTTTAAGTTTACGCCTGATCGCGATATGCCTTTCATCGCTGGAGCTGATCAGGAATCCTGGGTAGAACTCACCTTTGACTTGTCGGACGAAGAGGACTCTTCGTTGCACGAGGAGTACCGCCAAGGGAACAAGGCACTGCGTGTTCGCAAGTGGCTGAAGTCCGACGACAAGAACAAAGAAGGCTTGATTTTCGCATACAAAAGGAACGGTGACCTTTCCGACTCGCCCTTTTACGGTGCGAAGAATGTTGGTAGCGGCAAGTTTGGCGATATCATCTTCATTCCCGCGGTCAGCAAAGTGGACGAGCACACGAAGTTGAGCGGGCCGTCGGCGCTGCGTGATCTGCTTACGAACGTCCTTCAAGCCGTTGTCGCCTCAAGCTCCTCCTACGATCAGTTCTCGAAGGCGTTCGAGGCGTTTGCCGAAGGCATCAAGACGGAGACCACGGCGGATGGTCGGTCGCTGGCTGGTCTGGAGAGCGACCTGAGTGCGCTTCTGACATCCTGGGGGGCAAGCTTTCAGCTCGAAATGAAGCCCCCGGCCGTTGCCGACATCATCAAGACGTTGCTCTCGTATCAGTGCATCGACAGCGCGCATGGCAAGGCGCTTGCAGCCGACCAATTCGGCTCGGGTTTTCAGAGGCATTTCATATACTCCCTCATCCAGATTGGTGCGAAGTATGTCGGGAAGAAGCCTTCGAAGAAGACCAAGGACTTCACGCCTTCGATGACCCTGATTTTGTTCGAGGAACCCGAGGCATTTCTGCACCCGCCACAGCAGGAGATTCTGGCCGAGAGCCTTGCGACATTTGGCAGCAGATGCGACCAGCAAGTGATGTGTTCAACGCACTCGTCGCACTTCGTGAGTCGGAGCGCTGACCACATTCCGGCAATTGCGAGAGTGCAGCGAAATAATGGGCGTGTCTTGGTGAAGCAAATCGACAGGAAAACTTGGAATGAGATCGTTGATGCCAATCAGGTCATTAATAAGATTGCCGAGAAATGGCCAAGGCTAGCCAAAACGTTGGAGGCCGACGATCGGAAGCCTGAAATGGAGGCCGTGAAGTACTTTTTATGGCTGAATCCCGACCGCTGCGGAATGTTCTTCGCTAACCATGTGCTGATCGTAGAAGGTCCGAGTGAACAAGCACTCATAAATAAGCTTCTCGGAGACCGGCGAATCAAGCGTCCTGCAGATGGGCTGTACGTTCTGCACGGCATGGGCAAGTACAACATACATCGCTTCATGAACCTGTTGACGCACATGGGCATTTCTCACGCGGTGCTCCATGATGATGACCGGGGCAAGGATGAGCATGCCGACTTGAATCAGCTCATTATGAACTCCAGGAGTTCAATCACGCGCAGTGTGAAAGCTATCGCAGGTAACTTGGAAAACCTTCTTGGCGTGCCCGCCCCCAAGTCCGATCACCGAAAGCCGCAGCATCTGCTGTATCTGTACGAGAATGGCGGGATCACACAAGACAAACTGCGGGAATTCTGTGCTATTATCGAGAGCTGCTTCTCGTAATCAACCAAAGCGGAGCAAGTCAAGCCATGATCGAGAACAATCCGTCCAACGTGTCGTCAGCCTTTGAGATACTGCTCGAAGAGATCGAAGCCGAGATTGACTTCATCAACGGCGTCGGGGCCAGGGCTTTTGAGAGCCGCGACTACGACAAGGCCAAGGAGGCCCTCGAGCGTTCGGGGCTGCTGACGGCGTTCCGAGATCGTGTGGCGGCACTGCGCCAGGAGTGGGACGACATGGCGGCGGTGGCCGAGCGCGACGAAGACGAGGAGACCCGTACGGCCCGCCGCAATCTCGGCAAGCTCCGCAAAGGTGTGCGGACGCCGGAGTCGGCCTACTACCGGCCGATCCTCCAGGTACTTCAGGAGATGGGGGGCAGCGGCAAGGTGGCGGAGGTATTGGAGCGCGTCGGTCAACTCATGAAGCCAGTCCTCAAAGACGTAGATTGTCAGCCGCTGGCCAGCAATCCGGATAATCCGCGCTGGCGGAACACCGCCCAGTGGGCACGTAACAGCATGATCCGTCAGGGTCTCCTTAAGGCCGACTCCCAGCGCGGCGTGTGGGAGATCTCCGCTGCCGGCCGGAGGGAACTGCGCAATCAGCAATGATGCTGTCGAGACCAGGGGCGTTCGTCACTGATCCACGGCAACTCGAAGCGTTGAAGGGCCCAAAGCCTGATGGCCTCGCCGGGCAAAGTTGAGGAGGCCGGAGGTTACAGGCACGTCAGCCTGAAGATCGTCAAAAGGCGCGCGGGTCTCTGAATCTTTCGGAAGCAGCGGTCGAACCGTTAATGGGCCATTTGCACCGGGACCGCGCGAGATTCCGAAGTCCGGGGCGATGGTACGCTCAATGTTCGCAATGTTTGTGTTTGGGCGCGGCGGTGGGTTGCTTTGATGGATGTTCAGCCGGCGGGGCCGTGGGTGCGTTTTCTTGCGGGTGTTCGTGCGGTGCGGCTGTTGGAGCGGCGGCGTGCTGCACGCATCCTCCTTGGGCGTGATGAGCGCCGTGGGCGGTGGCCAGGTTGTGGGCGGCTTCGACGTAGTGGACGAACTCCACGTAGGCGGCGACGAACTTGCGGCCGGACTCGATGCTTTCGTCCTTGTGCTTTCTGGCCTCGGCGGCGGCGGCGAAGCGTTCGCGAATGTTAGTTTCGACGGCCGCGGCGATATGGCGGGCCAGTTCATCCAGGTTGCCCTGCTCCAAGGCCGCGTCCGACATTGCGATTGGGGCGGGCAGTGGCGTGCCGGCCGGCTTGATGCCGGTGTACGGGGCGCCCTCGCCGGCGCGATGCACGCGCACCAGCGTTTCGAAGAAGTACATGTCGGCCAGTTCTTGCGCCTCAGGCCCCTTGGCGCGGACAAGCAGCGTTTTCTGGAAGGCCTGGCGAATCTCGTCCTCGTCCGCCTGGGGCACCCATTTGAGGAGGCCGGTTACGTCGCCCTTCATCACGGCGGTCTGGGCATCCTTGACCACCGGTCCGTCCATCGTGTCGCAGTGGCCCAGGGCCGAGCCGGTTACCATGAACACTGCGGCCAGCGCGGCCACGACGGGTCCCATACTGCTCGGTCTTGCTCTCTTGGTCATCATGCTTTCGTTCCTTTCCGTTGGGTTTTCCGATTGCCCTTTGAGTATTGTTTTGCCATTGCCTGTCGAAGCCAGGCGTGCTGTGCACGTCGAAATTTTCGCGCCGGGAACCATGGGCGGCTCCGAGGATCACGGTTTGGCCGCAGTCACCTCGGCGCTGGTGAACGTCTTGGCTGCGGTCGTGTTGCCGCCGGTCAACGGTTGGTCACGTCACTGCCGGCGAGCGGCTTGGTCGCGGTCACGTCGATGCTGGTGACGAAATCGCCAACCGTCGTACCAGCAGGAAGCGCTTCTTCAATCCTGCGGTAGAGCGGGTCATTGAAGCTTGTCAGAGCCGCAACATATTCAGGCTTGGGCCGAATGACGACCTCGACCAATCCGGCCGCAAGCATCATTTGCCGGTAGTCATCAAGAAGCACGGCCCCGGCCACACAGCCTATTAAGGCTTCGAATAGCCCGCTGATCTCCGGCGGCAGTGCGCGCAGCAGGGCCATGTCCGACACGGCTACGCGGCCGCCCGGCCGAAGCACGCGGGCGATCTCGCGCCACACCTGCGGCTTGTCGGGCGAAAGATTGATCACACAGTTGGAAATGACCACGTCCACGCTGGCGTCGGCTACGGGCAGGTGCTCGATCTCGCCCAGGCGGAACTCCACGTTCTCCAGGCCGGTGTTTTGGGTGTAGGCGGCTATGTTGCGCCGCGCCTTGGTGAGCATTTCCGGCGTCATGTCCACGCCGATAACGCGGCCGGCAGCCCCCACCTTCGGCCCCGCCAGGAACACGTCAAAGCCACCGCCCGAACCCAGGTCCAAGACAACTTGGCCGGGTTTGAGGGCGGCGATGGCCGTGGGATTGCCGCACGAAAGGCCCATGTTGGCCCCTTCGGGCAAGCTGCGAATCTGGTCGGCGGAGTAGCCGATTTGCACGGCCAGTTCGTCGGCCGACAACGCGGGGCCACAGCACCCGCCGCGCTGGGCGCCTGCGGGCGTGGCCAGCGCGCCAGTCTGGGCGATCTTTGCATAACCGTGGCGGACCTGCTCGCGCACGTCGTGCGTTGGAGAGCAGCAACTGGACTGGGCATTTTTGTTG
>Ga0116146_1004328_pt1 | contig 11033 bp, 11 predicted proteins | sample AD_JPNHG2_MetaG_FD_89748 | JGI IMG/M metagenome (GOLD analysis project Ga0116146, IMG submission 89748) | Active sludge microbial communities of municipal wastewater-treating anaerobic digesters from Japan - AD_JPNHG2_MetaG | ecosystem: Engineered > Bioreactor > Anaerobic > Digestate | place...
GGGCCGCCAAGACCGCCGAAAGCTATTTACCAGAGGAAACCGCCGAGGGGGTGCCGTCATGATTGCCCCGCAGCTTGTAGGCCGGGGACCGGACGGAACGCCCCACGCCGTCTTCCCTGGATCTGTGACGGTGCTGCATATCGCCCATGACCCTGACTGCCCAGGGGGGAAGGGGTGGCCCGAACTGTGCAACTGTACGCCGGAAACCCACCTGGGGCCGGTGGACGAAAAGACGCTGGAAGACTGGAAGGAACAAGCCGCCGCCCGGCGGGAAGGGAAGCTGCTGCCATGAGTAAGGCACAAGAAACCGCTGCCGCCGGACTGCTGCGCGGTATCGCCTACGGGAAAGAACAGGCCAAAGCGGACCGCCGCCTGGCCGCTGAATCCAAGCTGGACCGGGTGCTGGAACTGGTGCCCGCGGACGCCATACGCCCCCGCGCCGCCGATAGCCGCCCCGCCCGCGCCGAACACGTGCTGGAAGTGGCGGAAAGCGTGGCCGCCGTTGGGCTGCTGCAACCCCCCGCCATAGACAACGCCCGCCGCCTGGTGGCCGGATTGCATAGGCTGGAAGGGTGCCGCCTGCTGCTGCTGCCCAGGGACCGGCGCCTGGAATACCTGCTGGCCTTGGATGGCGGGGACCGCCTGGACCCCGAGGAAACCGCGGACCGCGTGGCCGTACTGCCCGCCCCCAAGGATCTGGAAGGACCGCTGGCCGCCGGGAAGGTGCCCTGCCGGGTGCTGGTGGATCTGGATGCCGAACGGGACCCCGCCGCGGCGCTGGCCGCCGAAGCTGCCGAAAACACCGCCCGCAAGGATTATACCCCCGCCGAAGTGCAAGCCCTGGCCCAACGCCTGCGCGCTGCTGGATACCGGGAAACCGGCGGACGCCCCCGCCGCGGGGAAAAGGCCCTGCGCCCCGCCTTGGAAATGGTGCTGGGAGTGTCAAAGAACACCGCCCGCCGGATGCTGGGCCGTATGCCTGCCGGTGGAAAAGGTGCCCAGGTGGGCACGTTTTCGGGAATGGTGGCCAGGTTGGACAAGGCCCTGGACGCCTTTCTGGAATCCGATCTGCCCGAGGGGGTGCGCCTGCCCGGCCTGCGCCGCGCCCTGGGGGTGGCCAAAACGCTGGCCGCCTATATGCCCGAAGCCAAGGCCGAAGCCAAAACGCTGGAAGATTGAAAGGAAAACACGCCATGGAAGAAAAACAAATGCCGAAGACAACGCCGGGACGGAAGACAACCGCCATCCTGGTGACTATGCTGCCCGAGGAACGCGCCCGCCTGGAATCCCATGCCCAGGAGTATGGCCGCCCGGTTCAATGGGTAGTGCGGGACGCCGTGCGCGCCTACGTGGACACCGTGGAAACCAAGGGGGACCCCCGCCCCGAAAAGCTGCTGCTGAATGTTTCCCATGAACCGCCCACCATACGCCGAAGCCCTGGACGCCCGCCGAAGCAACGGAAGGAACGGAAGGCCGCCAAGTGACCCCAGGCGCCGAACGCCTGCTGGCCCTGTCTATGTCCGATAACTCACCTTGTAGGACATAGGAAACCGCCCCATGGCCGAACTACGCCCAAAGCCGCCGCCCCTGTCGGATGCCGAACGCCGGGACCTTTGCGCCCAGGTGGACTTCCTGGCCGTCCTGTCCGCCCTGGGGGTGGCCGTCAAGAAAAGCGGGACCGCCTACCGCGGATCCATACGAAACGAACAGGACGCAAGCTGCTACTTCTACCCGCCGAACGTGGGCAAGCAAGGGGGCAAGGGCTGGACCTGGCACGATTTCGGGACGGACAAGGGCGGGGACTCCCTGGGGTTTCTGCTGGACGTAGCTGGGATGGAATGGCAGCCCGCCGTCCGCTACATGGCGAAAATGGCCGGACGGGTGCCCGATTGCGTGAAAACCTGGGATCTGCTGGACAAGCTGGACGGAAAGGCCGCCCAGGATGCCCCAGGAACGCTTCCAGGGGGGCTAGCCATATCCCAACACCCCCCGAAAACACCGCCGCGCATAGAGCCGCCTACGCTGCCGCCGGAAGACCAGGCGCTGGCCTGCCGGATCTACTTGGACAATCTGCTGGCCGTCCACCCCGAAGCCCAGGCGCTGGGGGACGCCTACCTGGAAAGCCGGGGGACGCTGGCCGCCGGACTGCCGCCCTGCGCCTACGATCTGCCCGCGGACAAGGCCGAAGCCATGCTGGCCAGCATATGTAAGGGGGACGCCGCGGACCTGCTGCTGGCCGCCGGATTGCTGAAACCCGCCGAAGATGGGAAGCCGCTACGCCTACAATGGGGGGCATGGGCCGGGGACTGCTGCCTGCTGGCCCACCTGGATCCACGTGGGCGCCCGGTGGCCTTTATCGCCAGGCGCCTGGGATTCATGCCGGGGGATCCGGTGGGGAAGTATCTGCAACAAACCTACAGCCGCGGCGCCGTCCGCTGGCCCTTTGGCCTGCCCACCCTGTACCGCCCGCCGTGTGTTTCATGGAAGCCGGACCGGGACAAGGCCGGGGAAGTGCTGGTGGTGGAAGGGACGCTGGACGCCCTGGGCGCCGCCGTGCTGGGGTGGCCCGCGCTGGCCTTTTCCATGCGCCCCCAGGCCAGGCATTGGAAGGACTGGACCGGGGCCTGTGCCCGTATGCTGGAAGCCCACCTGCCCGAACTTTGCCGCCGCCGGGTGCGGGTGGTGCCGGACAATGACCCAGGCGAAAAGGGGGAAACCGGCCTGGCCCTGGCCGCCCGCCTGGTGGGATGGCTGCGCGCCGCCGGGTGCGCGCTGGCCGAAGTTTCGACAATGGAAGACCTGCTGCCCGATCTGCCGCCCGATTGCAAAGACCTGGGGGACGCCGCCAAACTGAAAGGATGCCTGCCATGAGCAAGACCGCCGAAAAGAAAACCGCCTACAATCCGCCAGACGACGAACGCGCCGAACGCCTGCGAATGGAAGCCATGGCCCTGCGCCACCTGTTCAATCTGCCAGAGAATGAACGCGCCGAAGCCGCCGAAGCCCTGCGCCCCTGGGAATTGGTGCTGCTGGCCAAAGACCTGGCCGCCGCGTTTCGTGCCGCGCCGGGGATGCAGCTGTCGGACCTGGGCGCGCTGCTGAAACGCCCCGCCCTGGAATCCTGCGCCGCCGAACTCGACGCCGCCCAGGCCGCCCCGCTGCTGGATCCTGCCCATGGACAAGACCCCGAAGACCTGGCCGAAGCCTACGCCGCTGTACTGGCCACTACGGACAAGGCCGCGGACCTGCAACGCATACGGGAAGCCGCGGCGCTGCTGGAACGCGCCAAGGCCGCCCAAAAGCCCCAGGACCGGCGCGCGGATCTGGCCGCCGCCGTGCAATCCTTGGAAGCCGCCGAACGCGCCGACGCCGTGCCCCTGGCCGAAGCGTGGAACGCCTACAGGAAAAGCCGTTTCGAGAAAAACGAGGCTGGGCCGAAGGATGCCGTTATGCTGGACAAGGCCCGCGGCGCCTGGGCGGACTGGTTCAACCGGAACCTGGGGCCGCGTGGCGGACTGGAACCTGGGCGCCTGCTGCTGGTGGGGGGTGGCCCTGGTGGCGGAAAAACCACGCTGGGCGCAACTATAGCCGTTGACGCCATGGCCGCCGGGTGCCCCGTCCTGTTTTGGCAGCTGGAACTTTCCAGGGAAGAAACCCTGGAACATATGCTGTGCCAGGTGGGGCCGAAGTACGCAAAAACCGCCTGGCGTTCCAAGGCCAACCACGATCTGCCCGAAGCCTGGGCGGATCTGTTGACGCTGCCGAAGTGCGACACCCCCGAAGCTGCCCACGTGGAAAACATAATTCGATCCATGGAATCCCAGGCGCGCAAGGTCCGCCAAACCGGCGCCCACGCCGTCCGCGGCCTGGTGGTGGTGGATTATGCCCAGCTGCTGACGGTGGAAGACCGGACCGCCAGGGATGCCCGGTTTGAAGTGCTGGAAAAGGCCGCCAGTCGTTTGGCGAAAGCCGCCGGGGAGTGCGGCGCCGTCCTGGTGCTGCTTTCCCAGGTGAACAAGGCCGCCCGCAACGATGGGAACGCCCTGGCCGGGACTTCATACGCCGGGGCCGATCTGGAACGCATGGCCCATGCTGCCGTCACCATATGGAAGTCAATCGGAGGAAAACCCGCTGCCGCCTTTGAACCGGGGGACACGGATCCAGAGAATGGCGTTGCCCGCCTGCTGTCTTTCACGAAAACCCGCGGGCAAATGTTCTATGAATCGGGACATGGACAAATGCCGCAACCGCCTGGGGAAAGCAAGGTCGCATGGTACACGCCCAGGGGCCGCGCGCTGCATGACGGAGGAACGCCCAAACAGGCCGCCATTGGCTGGGAGGAATAGGCCATGGAAACGCCCGAAGACCTGGACCTGGAAGACGATTTCGACGGGGAAGACGGGGACGCCCTGGGGATGCTTGTGCATGACTTTATAGCGCCGACAAGTACAGGCCCATTTGAGGTATGCTGCAACCAGGATCCCGACGAAGACGGGTGGGAATTATGGGGGGCAGTACAGCAAGGGGACCCCGAAAACGCAACCGCCCAACTGCGCGCCATCCTGTCGGATCTGGTTGAAAAGAACGCCGCCAAGATGGGGGGCGAAGTGGCCGAAGCCCTGCGCCGGTGGACCGAAGACGCCAACGCCGAAGGATTGGCCGAATGGCTGGGGAATGGTGGCTGGGATCTGGTGGACGCGGACAAGGTGGAACGGCGCCTGAACCGCGCCGCCCAGGACGCCTTTTCTACACGTTTTGAAACCACAATGGCCCATGACGCATCGCGCGGGATTGTTGCCGGTTGGGGTAAATCCATTTTTTCCGTATTCGGCATGGGGAGCGCAAAGGACTTTGCCGAACTCGAAACAGAATACCCGCGCTGGGCGAAAATTGCCCAGACCTTGGACGGCGGAAAGCTGCTGCGCGGGGAATTGCTTGAAACATGGACCGGACCAAACGCCTGGGCAATCTGTCTTTTGCACGTTCCAAGATCCGCACAAACGCCCGAGAGGAACGCCGCCTGGCTAGAGGCCGGAGGATACTATAAACCGCTGGAAGTATTGGTGGGCCTGGACGCCCTGCGCCTAATAATAAAAAAGCGCGCATGGCTATATATTGAGGCCCTTTTCAAGCCCGCGGACAAAGCGGGGGACTGGCTGCGCCTGCTGGCCTTGGCATGGATTGATGAAAGGGCCGGACGGGAAGCCGAACGCCTGGAACGCCAAAAGACTGCCGCCGAACTGGACGCCGCCCCCAGGGTGAACGTCAAAGGCCGATCTTTTGGCCGGGTGCCCAAAGTGCTGGCCGGTATGTCCTGGGCCATGGGCGCCCCTGGGGTGGAGTTGTCCCGCGTCAACATGGACGGAAGGGAATATGCCCCCGCGCCGGATCTGGCCATTCAAAACCCGTCCGCCCTGGTGCCGACATCCTACGCCCTGCTACCGGAAGACCACGCCAGGAAACCCCACCAGGCCGTGCTGCCGATAGACCAACAAGGGGGGGAAGACGCCCCGCCCCTGCCGGTGGCCCTGGCCGGTGCTACTCAATACGCATTGAAGCCCGCAGCCGGAAAGCTGGGCCTGCTGGTTATGGCCGCGGCCTGGGCCGGAAAGGGAAGACTGCACAAGACAACCCTGCAAGAATTGACGCGGGCAATAAACCCCGAAGCGCGCCTGGCGCCTTCACACTACGAAACCGTACTGCGCGGCCTGGTGCAGCTGGACGGGCTGCGCCTGGTGCTGCCAAATGGTTTTTCATATCCCGTTTTCGAGTGCCCCATACCTTGGCGGAACTTAAGGCCGGAAGAATACGTGGTGCCCCTTTATGTTGGCATGACGCGGACCTTTGAAAAAACCCTGGCCGCCATAGCACAAGAGGCCGGGGCAAGCTATCGGGGGGACTTCCTTTTCGATCTGACCGGCGCCATGCTGCTGCCCACAAAGCGTTCCGGCCTGCTGCGCCAATATATCCGCAGCTGCGCCTTTTGGAATCACTACTGGAAGCCGGGGACCGCCGGGGAGCCGGACCCGTCGCGGGTGCCGGAAGTGTCCGCCGAACGGTGGGCCGCCATGACCAATTATTTGCCCCCCACCGCCGTGGAATACCTGCGCGCCAAACGCAAGGCCGGGGACCGCCGAAGCCTGTCTGCAAGTATCAAAGACACCTTGAAGGACGCCGAAGACCTGGCCGCCGCTGGACTGGTGAAGATAGACAAGGCCAACCGCCATTCCGTCCGCCTGCTGCCGCCGCCGGAATACCTGGAAGCCTGGCACGAAAGCCGGAAGGGTGCCCACAAGATGCCGGGGCGGGGTGGGAAGGCATAGTGCAAAAACCCCCCCGACAATCTGCAAAAACCCCCCCGACAAAGTGCAAAAACCCCCCCGACAAATGTTCCATAACCCGTTCCGCCGCAACGGTCCAAAAAGTTAGAAAATACTATGTATAAAACATAGTAAAGGGGCCGGGCCGTTTTTGGGCCTGCGGCCCAACGTCCCGCCGCCCTAGAACAGCCAAAACAGCCGGGCCTGCAAAGATGGATCCAGGGACCGAACCCCCAGCCGGATCCCCAGCCCTAGGCCGAAGTTGACGCCCTATAAAAAGGCCCAGCCCGTCAAGCCGGGTCCTATCCGCTGGCCGGGGGGCAGTCGCTTCCAACCCCCACCTGGCCCATTCTGTGGCCGAACCTTGGAAAATGGAAATGATACCTTGCAGGCCGCCCCAGGCGCCGCCGCGTATAGTGTCGGTATGCCCGAGAGATCAGCATAAGGGGAACTGCCCGCGGGGGGTCAAAGGGACCCGCATAGGGGGAGGGGTGCCCCCTGTATGCATTTGACGCCCCATAAAAAGGGGGATCCGTCATAGTGCCCCGTATTGCCCCCAGAATGGCCCAGGACGCGCCGGACCCCAAACCCGCCCCCAACCCTACCCCAGCCGCCGGGAAGCCCTGCGGGAAGCCGGGGCCGCCCCTGGGGGCGCGCTACAGGCCAAAGGAAAGCGGACGGGTCCCTGGAAGCCGGTGCCGTACTGTCCGAGGGTTTGTCGCCATGGCATATTTTCGCGGGGACTGTACCGCGGAATAAGGGTTGCAGCCGCCCCCCCCTTTGGGTCCTTTCTGTGGATCCGCCTGCCATGCCCCATTAAGCGCAGTTGCGAAAACATAGATTGATACTGTTCCAGAACCCTGGCCACAGGTCCCGCCCCTTTGGGTCCCTTCTGTGGATCCGCCCGCCCCAACCCTGTCCCTTGAAGTGGCGCGCATAGACTGACATTATGCGCGCCCCTGGACCGGGTGCTGTAGCGGCCAGAGCGCCGCCCCGCGAAAAGCGGCGCCCGGCCTGGGGAGCGCCGTTTCCCCCTCCATTCCTTCCCCCCTACAACCCCCCATCCATCCACCCCCTTTCGATTGCGGACGCACAGCATGGGGGAAGGAAGGAGGGGGACACCGCGCCGGGGGTCTTTTATGTTTCCTATTCCCCCGCCCTACGGGTCCCCATGCAGAAACCCGGTTGCCTTATCCCCCCTGCGCCTTTGTCCCCAGGGACGGCGCGCTGGTAGCGGTCTAGGGTGGCACGTGTGCCAAGGCCCACACTCCCGCCCCCCGTCGCCCGCTGCCGTGGATAAAGCCCTGTTTTCCCCTAGTCTTTTCAGGCCACGCCCTGGCCGCTGGGGTGTCTCTATAATTCTCCAAAGATAGGAGGACGGCGCCCTGTGGAAACCTTGGGAGTGACCAAGGCTTGTTTGCCATAAAACAGGCAACGCCGCCCCCGCCGTTTTCCCGTTTTTTCCGGTTTATAAAAGCGGCCAGAACGCGGGCCGCCCTTTGGGTCCTCCTGGCCATGCCCGCGGCCTGCCATCCGTGGCGACGTTCCGCGGATTGAGTGACTACCCCCCACCCTTGAACGTGTTTTGTATCATGCCGCCCCATCCGTACCGCGCTGTAGGGTTGCGCGTTATCGTTCTTTACTGCCAACTTGATGCGGCGCAATACGACAACGCCACCGCCGCCTGGACTGGCCGCCATACGCTCTTTTGTAGCATCCTACAGGCTCAATTTTTCGGGGCATATTGATACGCCGGACCCCCCGCCCCTGTTCTCCCCCCTCCCCCCTGCCCCGCCGCCCTGGGCCGGATCCGCGGCGCCGGTGGACGGGTGGGGCCTGGGATGCCGCCCCCGTAGGGTGTCCGCCTGCGCGCATGGCTGCGCCCCGATCCTACCCCCCAGGATTGCCCCCAGGCGCCTGCGCTGGCATACTGGCCGCCATGGATCCATTGGAAGCAATAGTGCGGGCCGGAATGGCCGTTTGCATGGTTGCCCTGTTTGTCTTGGCGGCCTGGATCTGGACGGACCGGCGCCGATAGATCCGCAAGGCCGAAACAATTCCCCAGGCTGGAACCGCTGGACGCGGGCCTGGACCGCCGCCCCCCATGGGGTGAAGACTGGACACATGGAACACCTGCTGGCCAAAAGGTGCCCACCTGGGCACGTTTCGGCGCCGGAACCCTTGGCCGAACCTTGGCCCACCCTTTGCCCCCCGCTGGTGCCCGCGGCCTGGTGCCGTGCCGGACCGCCCCCTGGTGGCCTGGTAGGTTAATTGCGCCCAACTGTAAAACCGCGGCACAGACGGCACAGCCATAAACCGTTGCGCCACAATGGCAATTTAGAACAACGTCGTATAATATCTCTTATGTTGCGAATGGGATATACAAGTATATACGATAATACAAGGGGGTACTATAGGGGGAAACAAAGGGACAAGAGGGGACAAGATGGGCCTTTAAGTGCAATAATAGGCCATATATTGACACGCCGCCCCCTGCTGCCATGTACCAGAATCCGCCCAAACCACAGGAGAAAAAAAGAATCTTTTTGTGTCTAATGGTATTGACAAGAATATGTACCCCCATTATAGTGGCGCCATGATTAAACAGGAACACGCCCTGGAACTGGTAGCCCGCCCCGCTGTACCTGCGCCCCACCTGGCCGCCGATCAACGCCGCCTGGCCGAAGCCTGGGCCGTGGATCTGCAAGCCCGCGCCGCTGCTGGCCTGCTGTCCGCCCGAACGCCCGCCGCCTACGTGGAAGCCGTGGAAGGATGGCTGGCCTATCTGGCCGCCGCCGCGGTATCCATGCCCACGCCCGCCCACGTGCTGGCCTACGTGGCCCACCTGCGCGCCGGACACGCCCCTGCAACCGTCAACGCCCGCCTGGCCGCCGTCCGGTCCCTGTACGCCTGGGCCGAAACGCAAAACGCATACCCCGCCATAGGCCGAAGCGTGAAGGCCCTGCCGGTGCGGAAAGACGAACCGCTGGACTGCCTGCCGCCGGAATCCGTGGCCGCGCTGCTGGACAAGGTGGACGGGGACACGCTGGCCGCCCTGCGGGACCGTGCCCTGGTGCATTGTCTTTTCTCTACTGCCTGCCGCCTGGTATCCGTCGCCGCCGCCAACGTGGAAGACCTGGACCTGGTGGACGGCGCCCTGGTGTATGGGGGCAAGGGGGACCGCGGACAAAAGGCCCGCAAAGCCTATCTGCCGCCGTCTGCCCTGGACGCCCTGCGCCGCTACCTGTCCGCCCGGCGCGCTGCCGCGGGTGGGGACCTGCCCCTGGACGCGCCCCTGTTTGCCGCTGTGGGAAACCGCGCTGGGGGCCGTAGAATGACAACCCGAAGCCTGCGCCGGGTGGTGGTGGGCCTTATGGAATCCGCCGGACATATCCGCCGGGATCCTGCTGGCAAGATAGAACGCCCTGGGATCTATTCCGCCCACAGTCTGCGCCGGTCCGGTATCACGTGCGCCTTTGACGCCCAGGGACTGGAAGCCGCCCAAACCCTGGCCGGACACGCGGACCCGAAAACAACCCTGCGCGCCTACGCCCGAGTACAAAAGGGGCGGGTGCTGCGCGGACTGACTGCAACCATGGACCTAGACCGCCGCCGCCTTGGATGAAAAGGAACCCCCACGCATGAAGACACGCCGCTGGATTTCCGTTGTGGCCCGAAAGGGTGGGGTGGGGAAAACAACCTGCGCCCTGGGCCTGGCCGCCCACTACGCCCGCCAAGGCCGCCGGGTGCTGCTGGTGGATCTGGACCCCCAGGCAAGCGCAACCCTGGCCGCCGGTGCCGGTGAAGCTGCCGAACACCTGGCCGAAGTGCTGGAAGGGAAGACCCCGCCGGATCCGGTGCCCGTTTGGGATCTGCTGTCCCTGCTGCCCGGTGGGCCGGATCTGGAACACCTGGACGCCCCCCGCCCCCTGCGCGCCGTGCTGGAAGACCTGGACGCGGACCTGGTGCTGGTGGACACGCCCCCAGGACATTCCACCCTTGGCGCCCTGGCCATGGAAGCCGCGGACGTTGTGCTGGTGGCCGCCGAACCCCACGCCATGGCCGTGGCCGGGACTGCCCGCGTACTGGATGAAGCCCGAAGCCGCCGCCCTGCGCCGCGCTGCGCCATTGTGCTTTCCAGGGTGGATTCACGCCGGGGCCTGGACCGTGGCGCCCCCGATCTGCTGGCCGCCGCCTTTGGGGTGCCGGTGCTGGCCGTCCACCAGGACGCCGCCCTGGCCGCCGCATTGAACGCCGGGAAGGTGCCCCCAGCCCATGGACGGGCTGCCGAAGACCTGGAAGCCGTAGCCGCCTGGATAGACAAGCAAGCAACCCGAAGGGGGAACGAATGAACGAAACGCAAAAAGACCGCCTGGCCAAAGCCGCCGCCGCCATGGCCGCCACCATAGGGGAAGACTTGAAACCCGAGGAAAAGCCCCAGGTTCAATTTTTCCATGGCCTGGCCTGGATGCTGGCCCACCTGCTGAAAAGCCCGCGCCTGCTGCTGGGGGCCGCCAAGACCGCCGAAAGCTATTTACCAGAGGAAACCGCCGAGGGGGTGCCGTCGTGATTGCCCCGCTGCTTGTAGGCCGGGGACCGGACGGAACGCCCCGCGCCGTCTTCCCTGGATCTGTGACGGTGCTGCATATAGCCCATGACCCTGACTGCCCAGGGGGGAAGGGGTGGCCCGAACTGTGCAACTGTACGCCGGAA
>Ga0116146_1004329_pt1 | contig 11031 bp, 9 predicted proteins | sample AD_JPNHG2_MetaG_FD_89748 | JGI IMG/M metagenome (GOLD analysis project Ga0116146, IMG submission 89748) | Active sludge microbial communities of municipal wastewater-treating anaerobic digesters from Japan - AD_JPNHG2_MetaG | ecosystem: Engineered > Bioreactor > Anaerobic > Digestate | place...
ATCATTCAGGGCAACTTTCGACTATGGCGAAGATTGGTACAATATGCAAAGCATTGATGAGCATATTAATTAACCTTTTCATTGTAGCGATAACTTTTCCCTTTTCAGCGATGTACTTTATCCTTTGGAGGGACAAATGAAAACACAATTTGTTTCTACATTGGATTCGATTGAGGAACTTCTGCCTCAGAAAGGGTGGTTGAGGGATTATGTTACTTATACAAAGACGCTGGAAGCTTGTCCTAGGTTTCGATTCTTTACCGCTTGTTGTGTTATGGGAGCCTCCATTAATAATCGTGTTTGGCTCCAAAGGGGTGCTGAAGGCTTGTTACCAAAACTGTTCCCAAATGTATGGGTTGTCTTATTGGCCCCACCTGGAAGGGGTCATAAAACTTCTACTATCAATATGGCGGTTGACGCACTCATGCAAGCCTGTCCAGACATTCGTCTCATATCGAATAAAATTACACCCGAAGCTGTCATTAGAGCGTTATCGGAACCAGGTACTCCAAAAGAGACAATCAGGATAGGCCCTAGAGATGCTACGGGTCTTATTACTGCTCCTGAGTTGAGTGTCTTCTTTGGTAGGCAACAATACAATACAGGCCTAGTAAGTCTAATAACAGACCTATATGACTACCGAGAAGAATGGTCAAGTGATACAATAATGAGGGGTAAAAATGTTCTTAGACGTGTATGCATATCCGTCCTTGGAGGCTCGACCCCCGATTGGTTACAAACAATGCTCCCCCAAGATGCCTTTACAGGTGGGTTTATGTCTCGCTTTGTTCTTGTTGAAATGCCTCCTAATTATTTCAAGCGTAGAGCTTTACCTGAAAGAGTGCCTGGAGGGGATTGGTCATCCCTAGTTTCCCGGTTACGAGTTATAGCTCAACAAAAGGGACAGATGACGTGGTCTGAAGAAGCTGAGCAAGCTTACATTAAATTTTATGAAAACCTACTTCCTTCGGGTGATGTACAAAAAGACGCTTACCAAGAACGTGCTGCAGAACAAATACTTAAAATTGCTATGCTTATAGCTCTAAGTGTTAACCGAATGGAAGTAACGAAACAGGACTTTTTAACAGCTAAAGGTATTCTTGATGGTTTAATGGAAGAAACATCTCCACGTATAGAAAGACTGACTACCCATCCAAGGATGTCTTTAGTTCAAGATATTGAAGACTTGCTTCGAAAGTTCCCAGAAGGGTTAACAGAAAGGGAATTAATAAATAGAACATACAGAGGTCTCCAAGGAGGAGAAGCACAATTTCGTGAAGCTTTACGTATTCTTCTGCTGGGAGGTAAAATCGAAAAAGAAAACAAGTATCAAAATCCCACGTATTGGTTAACTTCCATTAGAAAGGGGAAGAAAAGTAATGAATGAACCTTTAATTGAAAAGGATGACATTAGAGTAGTCTTTGTAGGAGGAATGGCTGTAATAGGAGAGTACGAAAAGCGCGAAGAAGCTTGTTATCTTAAAAAGCCTAGAGTTGTTCAGCTTATACAAAATCAAGATGGCAGACAAGGTATTATCCTTGCTAAGCTTGTATTCGAACCTGATGAAATAAATCTGACTGAAGGCTCCTTTAAAATTCATAGTATTGAGGCGATGGCTCACTATAAAAGCGCTGTGATGGGTTTGGCCATTCCTAAAGGAGGTGTTGCATGACGACACCTTGGAAGGATTTAGTAGATGCAGAAACCGAAGAAGAGGCAGCAAAGATTTTACATTACATGTATACAAAGAAAAAGAGCCTAGCTAAGGTTGCTGCTAAATGCTTAGTCTCTTTGCAAACTTTACGTAACTTGTTTAAAAAATACAACTTAGACCTTTACCCTTGGGGAGGCTGGAACAAGGTTAATATAGTTGTTACCAAAGAGAAGTGGAAAAATCATACCTTCAAGGAATTAGCTGAAGAGTTTGGTTGTAGTATAGCACGTATTCAAAAGGCCACTAAAAAGTATGGCAAGAAGCGTGACATACGTAAGAAACTTAATCAGACAAAAAGAAGTCCTCGACACTCTGTATAACGTCTTGACTGAGAGAGGAGCCTCGTTCGCGGGCCTCCTCTCTTGAATTAAGAACATAATCCTTGTAATCATTTATTGCTTCCTCCCTTTCCTCGTCGTTGTGTGCCTCTCTGAATCTCTTTTTGAGTTGCATTTTCATTTCTGCTTCGTTCATTCTACGTAGCGACTCTTTCTTTTTTGCTGCAACTAGTTCATCCACCGGAGTTATTTTAAGTCCAAAGTTGGATAATATAACTTGTGCAGGAGTTTGTCCTTGATAACGTTCCCCTTCTGGACGATCGGATATACTATCAAAATAAGTTCTCATAGCAGCATTGAAGTCTGTTCCTCCAGGACCCCACGAGGGGATTATCTGTTCCCAAGAGTATAAAAACATCTTCTTAGCTTGAACATTAATAGGTTCCCAATCATGATATATTTCTTGACCAGCATATCCTCGGTTAGTTAATAAAGCCGAAGAAATAGAATACAGAGGATTGGCTAGAACACTTTTCATAGGACTATTTTTCCACTCAACAAAGTCTCCCCAACCCGGAAGAATGTAAGTCATATTTAACAATTGAAGTCTTCCCTGTTGGTCTCTAAAGGGTATCATTGCAAATTGACCGTCATTAATATATTGAGGAAGTACACTCTTTACCCAACTCCATTCCTCCTCATTCATTCCAACCGCGTCGATAGCTTTTTCATGTAAATACATTCCCATCAAAGGCCATTTACCAAACCTCAAAGGATGCTTTACTACTGATTCAGCTACAATAGGAAATACTTTAGACTGCCAAGTAAAAAAGGGCATCAAATAGGTTCGTGCTCGAGCTGTAGCTCTTGTAACTTCTCCGTAGTTAAATGTCCATTTCATAGCATCATATAAGGCCTCTTGATGCAGCATGCCTTTTTCTTCTACATTGTGTATATATTTAGCATATTTAAACCACTGCTCTTCCAAGCCGTATAATTTTCTAGGCTGTTGGGCTATCTTGTCAAACATAGATAGTCCTTTATCCCACATGTTGGCTCCATATTTAAGTCCTTCGGTTAGTTGATTAGCTTCATTGACTGAAAATGTTCCCCCTGTTCCCATATCACGAGCAAACTTTGTCCACAAGGGGTCTTTCTTTATCATTTGGTCTAAGGCCTTCATGTATATGTCTCCACGAGTGAACGATAAGCCTCCTAGGTCATTAAGCATAATGTTAGACATAATGTTTCTAAAATGGGTGGCGGGTCTTAAAATAACCTTAGATGTTTTCCACGGAGTCATAAACCACTTATTCCAAGATGAATGGGCAATTTTGGGAATCTCTTGTATATCCCTAAGTTGTAATTCTATATCCCTTTTGACCCACTTCCCTTTCAAGGGAGACCAAATGCTTTCCAAATATTCCCCAGTAGCAGCTCCAATAGGTTTTTCTATTTTAACTGCCCCAGGAAGCTGCAATAATTGTCTCTTAATAAAAGCTTCTTGCGCATCCTTTGCAGCAGCAGCTACTAATTCCGTTGAAGTTGCTGGGAAATTGTATATTGATTTAGCTAACCTAGCAAAGTCCTCACTTACGTTGGGATCTTCAATAGCCTTTATAAGACCCTGCCTTAGTTGTTTTAACCCTTTCGCTCCTCCTTCGGTTATGCCTTCATCAATCTCCTTTAAAAACTGAGCAGGCGCTTCGCCATAAAAAACCTCCTCAGGAGCAGTTATTTCCTTTTGTACTAGTTTGGCAAACCTATCTTCTAAAGCACTTTGATACCTTGGATTTAACTGTAAAGACTTTATATCTTTTTGATATTTCTTTACAATAGCTTTGGCTCCTTCATCTGTCAATTCTTCCAAAGGAGTTCCTCGAACGGCTTTCATAACTTCCCAACGTCCTAAAGCTGTAGGCAACTTATCAACAGCAGCTCCTAACTCCTGACCCAATTCTGTTGTCAAGGCTTTTTGCACACTGGCTTTTGTGAATATATTACGTTGTCTAAGATTCATCCTTTCAGTAGCAGGTTGCATAATCTCAGCAATACTTTTCTTTGTACCTTCTGAAGGGATAAATCTTTTAGTAAAAGGATATGAAACTACTTCCCAAGCTCCATCTTGGAGCCACTTGGTTCCTTTTTTAAGCGGGTCGGCAATAAATGAAGGAACAATTTTTGACCCCAGTTGAGCCGACTTACGATAAGCCATTCCAGGAAATCTTAAAGCAAGCTTTATGGGCTCCCACATTACTTGAACTCCTTTAGCTGTCCAGAAAGGTAAATCAATTAATTCTGAAGAGATTGTCTGCCAGGCAGCATAATTAACTATAGGATTGTTGTCCAAAATATCTTCAATGTTTTCTTCTGGGTGTTGAATAGACTTTCCTAAGGGAATAAAATCGTACCCACTTAAGCCCGTATCTCTCCAGGGGCGTCTGGCTTGTCTATAAGCTTCCCAATCATAAGCATTGAAGTCTATAAGCTCTTCTTTGCCTAATAAATGTTTAACAAGGTTCACAGTCTTAGGAAGCTGCTTTCCTGTAAAAGCATCTGTTACGTTAGCCAAATTGGGGAAGGGAGATCTACCCATTATTGACCAAGTATTTTCCATAATAGAAGTTATATCCGCGAGGCTATCCCACCCAAGGGATCTTAACTTATCTGCAATAGGAACTTTACGAAAGTTTTCTATGTCCACAGGTAAAGCCTTTGGAGGAGGAGGTTTACGTTTTACTTCAAAATGGGTAAGCTGTTCCCAATAAGATTTTTTGGGTTGCTCTTCGATTTTAGGTAAAGATATATTAGTAGCTTCATCCAAGGCTAATCCTTCAGAGGAGGGTTCCCCTTCTAGGGATTCGAGACTAATAGTAGAAGCTACTTCGTCATTGGAAATAGCTACTTGGCTATCCAAATTACTCAAAGATATTCCTTGTGCTCCTTTTGCCTCCTCAGCAGCTTCGGCGGGTTTAGCAAGACCACCTAAAGCTGCTGCCGCAATACCTCCAGCTCCAAGAAGCTTATAAACGTCACCTTTTTCTGTTCTAATCCTAGCGATAGCCTTTTTTGGGTTTAATTGTACTATTTGCCACTTATTAGGATTACCTGCAACGGTATCAGGAAAAGCTACAAAGTCAGCACCCTTTTTGAGTTCTTTTGTCAATACTTCAGAAGAAATGTTTTCAAAAGTCTTCCAGTCGCGGGCTCCATATTTTTTAGCTTTGGCTCCAGGCAAGGGTAAGGCTTCTACATTAGGAGCGTACTGTTTTGGGTAACGAATCTTTTCCAAAGGGGGAGCTCCAGTAATCAATGTATACATAGAATCCAAGTCACTTCTAGGTGAGTAAAAGACTCCTTGAACTTCCCCAGTTTCTGATATACCAGCAAGAGGTCCTTTTCCTACAGGCTGGCTTTGGAACTCTTCGGAGAAGCCTTTTTCGATTAACCTTCTAGGTTGGGTTTCTCTTCTGTATAAAGCTCCAGGAGCGGTTTGCTTTAAAGTTTTAAAAAGCAACTCCCCTTCAGATTGAGTAAGTTCACCCGATTGTACTTTTTTAAGTAAAGCATCAACTATCTTCTTAGACAACCTTGCTGCTTCCATTATTGCACTCCTTCAGGGCCTATGGCTTCTCCCCAATAACGTTCGAGCATTTTTACTTCTCTTGGATATTTACTCTTGAACCAAGTAGGGTTCTTTTTCCACTGGGTGGCGCACCATAGGAAATAATCTCTAGCTGTATTAATAGTTTCCGACTTGGCTTTATTACTTCCCTTCCAGTACATTTCCCATAGTTTTCCTCCAGCAGAGCGCATACCCCCTATTTGTTTCCACATGATATCAAATACAGCAGCATCTTGGACTAGTTGTTCAACCTTAGGAGGAGGCCCGCCTTCTTCTTTAAAAATACTTTCGATAGCCTTTTGAGCTTTAGCTTCACCGGCTCCTACTACAGGTTTGTATTTCAAAGATTCGTATACCACCCCTTTTGGCTCCAGGCCAGGAACGAGGGCCTGACTTACGTCTTGAGGTGAGCCTGGCTCCATCCCAAACCCAAGGTGCTTAGCAGGAGGAATACTAGCCCTTTTGTTGAGATAAGCAGAAGGGTCAGCCAAGTACTTAGCCTTTGCGGCTTCCCAAGGAAGGTCTTCAGGTACAGCTGCTCCTTCGAACCCAGGACGTAAGTCAGGCTTATAAAGCCTTCCCATTACACGCTCAGCTGGGGGTGCAGTTCCTTCCATAGCTTGGGTTAACGAGGGTTTCAAAGATGAAGGAACTCCTACACTTTTACCTTCTCGCATTATAGTTCTTTCTAATATTGCTCGCCATTGGGACTCCGAAAGCTTAGTAATAGGTTTGATAAAATTAGGCATATTTTACCTCGCCATTCTTTGTATACGATGAGCCTCATAAGATTTCACCGTAGCTATTTCGCTGTCCGAAAGCAAATGCTTATGGGGACTTTGGTAAATGGATTCTAATATGCGACAATAATAATCAACATCCTCGGGACGTAGGATTTTCTTTCCTTCTTTGTCAACACCCATTCCAGGAGCTAAAGCTATTGCCCTTCGTACTTGATGTAAATCTGAAGCAATTTGGCCTTCTGGAACATCTTTTAAAGCTTTTGGGGATAGATAAAAATTATGTGTTTCGGATAACATTTTTGACACATATACACCCGCAGTCTCGGGGAAGGTTTGTGAAATGTCTGTTATGGCTCTTAAGTAGTGACCATTAACAATAGATTGGTCAGCCCTGGTAGGACGCCCTAAAGACTGAGAACGAATACCTTTTACGCTGTCCTCAACATCTTTTAAAATACGACGTGTCTCACTGTTTTCATCTTTATCCAGTATGACCTGTTCCCTTTTGTAATTAGCTCTTGTGTAATGCTCTGCAGCCATGGAATTATAATATCTTATCTTGGCTTGTAATGCCTTCCCTTGAGGGCTGTTGGGATTTTCTAGGTTGTCAAATTCTTTTTGAGCAAGTTCAGCTTGTATTTTAGAAGCTTCAGCACTTTTCAAGTGAGCCTCTGCGTTGATAATATCGCTGTATTCTTTTGCGAATAAAATTTTGTTCCTATCCATAGGCAACCCATCTTGAGTCTGTCCAGGAAGGTTAGTGGGTAATTGAGCGTATGCATCTGCTGCGGGGTGTTTCGGAGGAGGCTCGGGACCTTTAGGAGAAGTAGATTTGTTAGTCATACCCATTATACCGGTAGCCATACTTGCTATATTCATTCCAGACATTGCCCCACTTTTGGAACCTCCACCTTCAGCTCTACCTGCTTCAGCCATAAGATTTGGGTCAGCTTTAATTTGAGCAAATAGGTCTGGATTCTTATTATAAGCATCCCAATACTGTTGCATCTCAGGAACCTCTTGTTTAGGGGGAGCAGCAACAACTCCAGCATCATATAAAGCTCTTTGTCTCATTTGGATTTCTGTAGGAATGGGTTCATAAAATGTATATGTACCATCAGCACGTTTTTTAACTAAAGCAGGAGCAACTTCCTGAACTTTACCTAAAAGTTGTTGAAATGCTGGATCCTTTTCCATAGAAAGACGTTGCTCATCAGTCATATTCCAATAGTTCTGAAACATAGCAAAAGCCATTTTTCTTTTCCCCTCATCAGTGTTTTCAAAGGCTCTGGCCCGAGCTTCGATTATACGCTGCTCAATTTTGGGTTCTGCATACATTCGCATAAAGAAGTCACCAGCTTTTTCTATACCTTCAGCCAGGCCCTTTCCTATAGGACTAGGCTCCTTTCTACTATAAGTACCTATGTCAGGCCCCCGAGGTACATTCATCTGTGGAGTCTGCATAGGACCAAAGTTATCTCGCCGAGACTGCGCTAAGAGCTCAGCTAATTTAAAAGCAAAGTCATTAGCCATTTTCTTCACCTCCTAGGTGGTATTTTGGGAAGTCGGGGGGCATAGCAATTTTCACTAACTGATCCCACAAACGATTTGTCAAGCATCCCATCTTAGGACAAAAAACTGCAGGTTCCTTGCCGGGAAGCATACAATCAAAGCAAGCAGGACGTCTATCAGGATTATAAGTAGGATCGTCTTTAGGAACCAACTTATCCTCCTTGATTTCATATACGTCAGTATTAATAGGAATGTTGTTTTCTATATGATACTGATAAACATCCTCTTCTGTCCATTCTCGCAAGGGCTGCATCCAATCCGCTCCCCCTATAAAATGCTTAGCAACCCACAGAAGTTTATTTGGCTTACCTCCACTGTGGGGCTTGCATTCAGTCTTTTTGTGAGCCTGAATACCTACATCCCAAGGATAAGCCCGTACACCTAAAGGTTGTTCATAAATATCCTTTAAAGCGCACAAATATTCACCCTCAACAAAGCTTTCGGGTCTATAAAGTAAAGCTACGAGAGCCATTTCTCCAGCGAGAGCTTGGTAGTGTCTACAAACCTCAAAAGTATCATGGAGATAGAATACACTTGTTCTGCTTGCTGGGTAATCCCAACAGACTAGATTCCATTCTTCAATTACTTTATTAGCAAACCTATATTTTATAGGAAAATAGGGGTCTCTATGAAACATTATAGGCCAATTTAGTTTCATATCTCGATTACATAAATGAACAAGGCAAAGTGAATCCTTTCCCATACCCGAATAGATTATAGGATTTTTGTAATTCCTTCTTATAGCTTCGATAATCTCTTTAGTTTCCTTTATTTTTTCCTCTAGCATATATTCTCCTTCCTTTATGGGGCAGCGGCAGCAGCAGCAGCAGCACCGGCGGCTGACAAAGCTGAAGAGACTATTTGGCCTCCTGGACCAGCTCCTATTGATTCTGTGTTTGATAGCGTTCCAACAGCCTGAGTTGGGAACATTAATTTCATAGCTAATGCCATAGCAGGATTCGCATATTGGTTTCTTACTCCTTTAATCGTTTCTCCTCCAAGCCATCTTTGCATTTGCTCCATTACTTTAGCTTCTTCGACAGAGCGCTCCATTTGTCCTACAGTTTTCATACCTTCTTGAACAAACTTGGCGGATTCTCCAGCAAGAGCGGCTTGTCTACTTGCAGCAGCTTCTTTAGCAGCTCTACCTGCATTTACTTCATCTTGGTAGTATTTAAACTTTTCAGCTCCCATTTGCTGTCCAGCATCCAAATAGGCTTTTTCAAGTCCTCTCATGGTATCGGAGGATCTAAAACCACTTCCTACAAGGGATTCTTTGTATAAAGGAATGGCTCCACCTTCTCCGTATAATTCCTGTTCTCTTAAAGGGCGTACCTCTTTTTCCCACATTTGTAGCACAGCTTGAGGATCGGTATTATAAGTAGGTTCACCAAGTAGGACTTTATTCAAAGCCCCTAAGTAGCCTACTCCTGGGCCTTGTTCTGTACCCAAATTACGCATTGCATTTACATCTGAGGCATATGCTTTTTCTCCTTCTGTTAATGGAATGGTTGTATTAAAAGGCATCCTTTGAGGGGCCTTGTCCAGACCCTCACTGGCTATTCCTAATAGCTTTTTTAATAGCTCTTGTTGCTCTGGACTAAGAATTCCTGTAGGAGCAGGTAGGATTACTGTCTCAGTTTCTCCTCCGCCAAATAGTCCTCCAAATAGATCTCCTACGTCACCCATTTTAAAACCTCCTTGAATTAATACTTTTTTGCCGAGGTATAAACCAAGGCTCTATTGACCTTATTTCAATGTTTGCCGCTGTTGTTCTTATCTTCGCTCTTATTCGCTGTGTTGTTATATTTAAAAAGTAACAGTATTCAGACCAATCGTCTTGATAAGCAAATGTTTTTTCAGCTGAATATGTTACTCCTCCGTCTGTTGAATAGGATACATAAAAAGCTCCCTTTCTTGCATTGACTCGTATTTCCGTAATCCTTGAGGCATGAGCAAATATGAAATCCTTAGTTTCAAACGTAAATTCAGAGCTATCCAAATAAGCTCTTGTATCTTGGTACATTTGTCCGGTATTATATCCTACTACTAATACGTTGGCACTTCCTATTAAAGAAGCACTCAACCACGGACCTTCGGAGTCTTCCCAGGTCACCCCCGCAGATTCAACCCAAGTATCGGGGTCACTAAGCTCTTGAAATTCTCCCCAGCAAGTAATTGGCTGTGTATTTTTACGAACCCAAATGTCATTAATAGTATCATACCTAAATAGGGTATTAGGTGTATCACTATCAACGGGAACGACCAAATAATAAAAGTGCTCCTCTTTGACGTATTTACCCTTTATACGATAGGGGTAAGATAAATCTACTATCTTTGTTGCTGTTTCAAACAAAAGGTCTTTGATTTGGCTTCCGACAGGGTTAATGTTAATCGTTCCATCGAATCTATATACGTTGTTCGTACTAAACAGCAAATGGCTTCTTCCTTCATCTTGAACCGTTGCAGGACTTGTTACACCAATACTATTTATAATAAGTACGGGGTTGAATACTCTTGTACCCCCAACATAACTTAATTCCCAAATAGAGTCTGTTTTATATAAAAAACAAGTGCTTCCTAACTTCTTTAGACACACAGCCCATCCATTTGTATCAATTACATCTACCCAGCCAGAGGTTCCTCCTGTCCAAGTTTCGTGGGTACCTGCATCAGACCATTGAACACGTCTTGGATAAAAAGTTCCTGCGGCTTCAACTCCACATAGTACAACTCTATTAGCAAACACAGTGAGCCATTTAGCTTTTGGAGGAGTACCTCCCAAGTTGGAAATAGTGGTACCTTCTATCTTTTTAGGAACGTCTACGAAGTTTGTAAATACATAATCATCGTTTATGTTTTCACCACTGACTAGGTCATCTATTGTTCCTGTGAGTTCTTTAACTCCACGAATGTGGTCGAGAGTTATGTCCATAGCTCCTTTGTTTTTGGCAACCTTTAAACCTACGCTTATAATAGCTAAATCTGCAGCTGGATTGCTTAGTGCTATTGACACACGTGTCCAAGTATTAGCCTCCAAAGCAGGAATATCTAATGTTTCCAAAGGAGAAGCACATTAGCTGTATCATCCAAAAGGA
>Ga0116146_1004331_pt1 | contig 11030 bp, 17 predicted proteins | sample AD_JPNHG2_MetaG_FD_89748 | JGI IMG/M metagenome (GOLD analysis project Ga0116146, IMG submission 89748) | Active sludge microbial communities of municipal wastewater-treating anaerobic digesters from Japan - AD_JPNHG2_MetaG | ecosystem: Engineered > Bioreactor > Anaerobic > Digestate | place...
AATCAACAATATAATAATGAAATGAATTTAACAATGAGTCATCAAGAGTTTAATGAAAACAAATTTGTAAACTTATATCAGGATTAAGAATAAAAACTGTCAACTTTTTTTAGGACGATACAGTGAGTACATTGTATCGTCCTAAAAAAAGTTGACAGTTTTTACAGGCTCCCTGCGACCTGCACGACTTCATCCGAAAAGCTTCAAAAAATAAGGGAAAAATACCACCAGCCCAACAATCGCCGCCGCAATTGCCGCCAATAGAACTCCCGCTGCAGCAACATCCTTTGCCTTTCTGATATGCGGATTCTCATCCTTCGTAACCGAATCCCCCAGGAACTCAACGGCTGTGTTCATACATTCGGCGGCAAGTACCAGTCCGGAAGAAAGAATAACTGCTGTCCACTCTCCTGCTGAAATTTTAAATAATAAACCACCTGCAACTGCAATTGCCATGATCAGTAAATGTATCCTGAAATTTACCTGGCTTGCAAGGATGGTATATATCCCCCTGAAGGCATTACTGAAGCTGCCGGTAAGTTTCCTGATTAAATGAGCCATCTTTTTACCTCCTTGTTAATTCAGTCTTCCCTCAGGATATCTCTGAGTCTTTCAAAATCAGAAAAATTAAATCCCGAAACGGAAATATATTCCATTATGCCCCCGTAACGTTCTTCAATCCTTTCAATTACTGTCTCAATGTCTCTTTCCTTCTGCTTAACGGCATGGAGGATTGCGGCGGAAGGAAAAAATCCTAATGTCAGAAGCGTCCTTATTCTGAGCTTCCTCGAGAAGTAGGGAACCAGAGAATCGTTGGATGCCATATAATCTCTGACTATCTCTTCTTTCTTTGCGCCTGCGATCATCTGCAGCATGGCTGCCAGAATTCCTGTCCTGTCTTTTCCGGCCTGGCAGTGGATAAGCAGGGGGATTTTATCAGGCATCAAAAGCAGTTCAGCAATCTTCGCGAGGGCTGGCCCTGCAGTATCAATTATTTCTATATAGAGATCATTTATTGTTTTGTCTATTTCGCCGGGATTAAACTTGTGTTTTATAAGCGGTCTTATTCTCTGCCGGGTAACCGCTTCAAAGTCGAGCGGAAGGTTTACAACCCCGATGCCTGGTATCTCAACCTTTCTTTTTCTGAATTCGCCCGGCGCCCTCAGGTCAACTATTGTTTTTACGCCCAGTTTCTTCAGACTATCAATATCTTTTTTGCTTATCCTGTCGGGATTGGCTGAGCGGTAAATGATGCCCTTTCTCGTCGACCCGCCATCTGCGGTTTTCAATCCACCTGCATCCCTGAAATTAAGAAGAGACCTAAAAACGGCGTCAGTAGAATGCCTGTCCATTTAAATCCTGTTATTGTTTAACCTCCCAGCCGTAATCGATATATTTCCACGAAAAATCCTTCCCACTAATATTCACCTGCACAAAGCCTTCTTCGTCGCCCCGGTAAGGCCCGCGCCACCAGTTTGCCGAAACAGCACCCCCGGTGAGGAACCTCACGCCGTCAATATAGATATCCTCAACCATGTGCAGATGGCCCTGGAGAACCAGTTTCAGGTTATGATGACTGAACAGTTTCAGTATATCCCTTGAATTAACGACCACCAGTCCTGAATCGTTGGCCGCCGTTGAATAATTATAAATCTGCGAATTAACTGTTATAAAAGGTATATGAGTGGCTATTACAACCGGTGTCAGAGTATCGGTTTTCCCCAGTTCTTCCCTTATCCATTCCGTCTGTACAGGGTCAATAAACCCCATGTATCCGTCTTTCCCGGTATCTTCCACAGAGTTCAGTATGAAGAATTTCCATCCTTTATGTTCGAATGAATAGTATGACCTGCCGATTCTTTTCTCAAACATCTTTTCGCCAAACTCGGGATGCAGAGGGTCTGCTCCGCTGCGGCTGTAAATGCCGTAAATCTCGTGATTGCCCATTGCGTTATAAACAGGAGCCTTTATCCCCTTAACAGTTTCAGTATAGAGGTTATATAATGAATCCGCAAAAGTATATCGCTGACCAAGAGCATCCATAATAAGATCGCCGCCTGTTATAACGAAATCGGGCTTCGCCTCATTAATCTTTTCAATAGCTTTTCTGAAACCGGGAATTGCATTTCTTTCATAGGTAAGGTGGATATCTGTCATGAAGACAAATGAGAAGTGCTCTTTCTCTTTTTTTCCTGTGCATGACTGGAGGATCAGAATAAGCGTCATAAATACACTTGTAAGGGACAAGGCAAATAATTTCCTTTTCATTATTTTCTGATTTTACAAAACTAAGATGAGGTTTTTTTCTGAAAAGAAAATCTTTTATCCGGTCTTTTTTGCCTCTTCGCTCCTGCCCCCGTGTTGTCAGGGGATGGGTAGAGGCGGATCCTGGTGCGAATACGGGAAGTGGTCTGAAGTAGTGAAGTATTCAGGCATATTTACAGTGGCATGAAATGGAAAGTGTAACCGGTTATTTTTTTTGGTAAACCCTTACATAATCAATCTCATATTTTATGGGAAATGCCGATGCTGACGGATCCCCGCCGTTGGCGCCGATAGCAAGGTTCAGAAGAAGGTAATGAGGCTGCCTGAACGGATTAAAACCGTCGGGATTGATGGTTTCCTTAAGTTTCACGTCATTTATAAGCCTGTCATCGAGATAAATTGAAATTGCGTTCTCATCCCACTCCATGCGCCAGATGTGAAATTTCTTTATCCAGCCCGGATCATCCCTGGTAAATTCAGCAAGGGGTATTTTCATATCGTCCCACTTTGCCCTGCCTCTCTCTTCCGTTCCCCATGCAAAGTTCCCCAGGATAGCTGGGACTCCGTTTATTCTATAGAATTCCATTATGTCAATCTCACCATTGGCGGGCCACCGTTCCTTTATCCCAAGTGTCCATATTGCAGGCCATGAACCACAGGCGGTGTCAATTCTTGCCCTAATTTCAAAACACCCGTACTGCCATTGTTTTCTGCCCCGGGTCTGAATACTTGCAGAAGTATACTCTGCAAACTCCCTGCTTCGTCTCCAGTCGTTACTGCCTGGCATGTAAGCGGGATTTGCAACTTTCTCGCGACGTCCTTCAATCAGCAATACCCCTCCCCTGCAGAAAGCATTATTTTCACTGTACCACTGGAGCTCGTTATTTCTTACAAATCCTCTTTCATAAACCCAACAGGATGTATCAGGTTTCCCGGTATAGTTAAATTCGTCGTTCCACACGAGAACCATTCCTTTAATCTCCCCGGGAGCGTTATAATCGGGTTTAAAAGGATCTGTAACCTGGGAATTCAGAATGGGTCCGTATAACAGTAGCCCGGAAATTACAATTGTGAGATTCCTCATTTGCTTTGATGTATAGTATATCAAAGTTATGAAATAAACATTTCATCTGATTATTAATCCCCTGATTCTGAAATTTCATCAGGCACTCTTCTTCCTATTCTGTCTTCACTCCACTGCGAAGTATTTCTTCCTGAACCAAAGAGCCACGTTTACAAGAAGGATAAGAACAGGCACTTCCACAAGAGGTCCTATTACGGTAGCAAAGGCTGCCTGTGAATTAATACCGAAAACGGCTACCGCAACAGCAATGGCAAGTTCGAAATCGTTGCTGCCGGCCGTGAAAGCCATGGTTGTTGATTTTTCATAACCATGACCCATCCACTTTGCAATAAAGAATGTGGAAAAGAACATGAAAGCAAAATAAATTGTATAGGGGATTGCGACCCGGAGGACATCAAGAGGGAGTTTTATAATGTTTTCACCTTTAAGGGAAAACATCACAAAAATTGTGAAGAGAAGGGCTATTGGAGTGAGCCACGATAATTTGGGAATTAATTTACCATAATACAATTCATCACTTTTGGCTCTTCTTAAAACTGTGTTGGTTATTAGTCCTGCAATGAAAGGTATTCCAAGGTAGATAAGGACGGTTACTGCGATTTCAGATATTGATACTTCTACAATGGAACCGCTCAATCCGAAAAGAGGCGGAAGAAGGGTTATAAACACATATGCATAAACAGAATAAAGAAATACCTGAAACAACGCGTTAAAGGCAACCAGTCCCGCCGCCAGCTCGGTGTCTCCTTTTGCAAGATCGTTCCAGACAAGTACCATTGCAATGCAACGTGCAAGACCTACAAGGATAACTCCGACCATTAGTCCGGGATGGTTATGCAGAAACAGGATTGCCAGTAAAAACATCACGATCGGACCAATAATCCAGTTCATTGATAAAGAAAGTCCCAACAGCCTGAGGTTTTTGAAAACCAGGGGTAGTTTCTCATATTTCACCTTCGCAAGAGGAGGATACATCATCAGAATAAGGCCAATTGCAATAGGTATGTTGGTTGTTCCTGAGCTTAGTGAGTTCCAGAATCCTGATATTCCCGGTAAAAGATAGCCGGTTAATACACCGGCAAACATTACAAGGAATATCCAAAGAGTCAGATACCTGTCAAAAAAGGAAAGTTTTTTTGTTGTACTCATGGTTATTCAATTTGAAAATGTGACAATTTGAAAATGTGACAATTTGAAAATGTGACAATTTGAAAATGTGACAATTAACCGGGTTTATGAGCTGACACTGTGATGCTAAAGATTCCTGTTCCCTTATCTGGTTTTCCAAATTCCGAAAAAAGTGCATCGGGAAGAACGATTTCTTTTTGCTTGTGTATTCTGATATCCCTGAATCCGGAATTTTCTATGTAACTTATATAGTCTGACATTTCGCTTGCCCCTGATACACATCCGGCATACATTTCAGCATCTTTCCTGACCTTTTCCGGCATAGAACCCTTTATTACCACGTCGGAAACGCAGAAATGCCCTCCCGGCCTGAGAACTCTGAAAATTTCATTAAATGCTTTCGGTTTGTCGGGTACAAGATTCAGGACACAATTTGAGACTACAACATCGAATGAATTATCAGGTAAAGGCATTCTCTCTATATCGCCCGGCACGAAGTCAACATTGTCATATCCAAGTTTACGGCAGTTCTCACGTGCTTTATCAATCATTTGTTCAGTGAAATCTATGCCTGTCACCCTGCCTGTCTCACCTGCAATTGCCCTGGCAACAAAACAATCGTTTCCTGCTCCGCTGCCAAGGTCGAGTACATGGTCTCCCTCTTTTATTCCGGCAAAGTCGGTAGGGATGCCGCATCCCAGTCCAAGATCCGACTCGGGGTGATAACCTGCCTGGCCGGAATAATCCTCTGAAAAAATTGTGTACCCTGCTCCGGTTCCGCAGCATGATGAGCCGCTGCAACAGGAATTATCAGCATTGTTATCCAAAGCTATTTTACCGTATTTTTCTTTTACGACTAATTTTAATTCTTCTGCTTTCATATTTATCCGGAATATATCAATTTTTATTTTATAATTTTTTCAACTATTCTTACAGCGTCTCCTACATACTTCTCACACAGTATCTCAAACAGACCCTGATCAGTTATTTTCTTATAATCCTCATGATCATTAATATCAAGTCCATTCAGCAATTCTCTGCAAATTGTAGATCCATAAATCTTGTTAAATTCAGCAAAAAATTCACGGGTTTTTAAATATGTTTCCTGTTTTTTATTTTCTGAATCACCTAATGCTTTACCGTATCTTAATCCTATTGCCATTAATGCCCCTGTGACAGCGCCACAGGTAAATTGCTGACGACCCATTCCTGCCCCGAAGGCACATCCAATTTTAAGACAATCGTTTTCTGATAATCCAAAATCTGTCCCAAATACAGTAAATACGGCTTGTGAACAATTAAACTTATCTCTAAAGTACTCTTTCGCTTTGTCAACTTTCGTCATTTAAATCCTTGTTTAATTTTGTCAGTATAAAATTTTAGGAATTCATTTTTAATAAGGTCTCTTACCCTTCGAAACTCATTCATAATAAATTCTTCTGGACCATTAATTTTAGATGGATCCTCAAATCCCATATGCAGACGATGTTTAACCTTGCCTATGAAAACAGGACAAGTTTCATTAGCATCATCGCACACTGTGATTACATAATCCCATTGATCATTCAGGAAATCATTCACTGATTTCGGTGAATTCTTACTTATATCAATCCCAGCTTCCTTCATTACCTGAACTGCTTTCTGGTTTATCTGTTTTGCCGGTTCTGTGCCGGCAGAGCAAACCGTAAGCCTGTCGTCAAAAGACTGTAAAAATCCCTGGGCCATCTGGCTCCGGCAGCTGTTGCCGGTACATAGAATAAGTATCTTCATTTTTTCCCCCGGTTTTTTGCAAATATATAAATACATTTCGTAATTTTGCGAAATATTAAAGAAAAGAAATCCGGATGAAACAGAAATTTAACAGCGAAATACTGGAGATGGCCAGGATAGCAAAAGCACTCAGCCATCCCGTCAGGATTTACATTATCAGAAAGCTGATCAAAATGGATGCATGCTGTTACAGCGGCGACCTTGTGGAAGAACTTCCTGTCGGCCGTTCTACCCTTTCACAACACCTTAAAGAGTTGAAATACGCCGGATTAATACAGGGAGAAATTAACCCTCCCTTTATAAAATACTGCATTAACAGGGAGAACTGGGAGAAGGCGAAAAAAATCTTTAATGAGTTAGTTAACGAGGAGCAGAAAACAGAAATTAATTGTAAGTAAAAATTATAAAATTCTTTATTTAAAAAACAATATTATGAACATCAAAATCTTAGGAACGGGATGCCCCAAATGCAAAACTCTGGAAAAAGTTACTCACGATGCTTTAAAAGAGCTGGGAATTGAAGCACAGGTGGAGAAGGTTGAGGACATTGTGAAAATTATGAATTATAACGTTTTGCATACACCAGGGCTGGTAATTAACGGGAAAGTTGTGCTTAGCGGACAGGTACCAACTGTGAATCAGGTAAAGGAGATACTTATTAAAAATCAATAATTACGAAAATATGAAAACTATCAGGTTATTTATCGCTTTACTATTATTTGCCCCGGTTGTTGCATGCACGGCTCAACCATCTGATAAACAAGTCAAAGATTCGGGTAATAACTCGGATAAAATCGAGGCCTATTATTTTCATTTTACTGCCCGATGCACAACCTGCAGGACAATTGAAGCCAGGGCAAAGGAAAATCTTGAGACTCTTTATCCGAACCAGTTCAAACAGGGATTAATAACCTTTCAGTCGCTTAATCTGGAGGAAGCGCCCAACAAGACCCTTGCAGATAAACTTGGTGTTTCAGGGCAGACGCTGCTTTTAGTGAAAGGTGACAAGAAAATCAATCTTACAAACGAAGGTTTCATGTACGCAGTTGTCAAACCCGAGAAATTCAAAGAGATAATCAACGAAAAAGTTGAGTGGCTTCTTGCACAGTAATGTATGGAATTTCTCACTAATTTACTTGAAGACAGCACAATGCCGTGGATCACGGCATTGCTGCTGGGCCTTATGACTGCAATCAGCCCTTGTCCTCTTGCAACAAACATCACCGCTATAGGATTCATAAGCAAAGATATTGACAACCGGAACAGGGTATTCATTAACGGACTGGTCTATACACTTGGCAGGGCAATTACCTATACTGCAATAGCATTAATAATCTTCCTGGGGGCTGACCAGATGAAGTTTGGCGGTTTCTTCCAACGCTACGGTGAAAAGATAATAGGTCCTTTGCTGATCCTTATCGGATTGTTCATGCTCGATGTAATAAAAATTAAGTTCCCGGGGTTTACCAGGCTGACATCAGGTATGCAGGAAAAAAAGAAGTGGGGGTATTTTGATGCATTGCTCCTTGGGTTGATTTTTGCACTGGCTTTCTGCCCGTATAGCGGTGTACTGTATTTTGGAATGCTTGTTCCTATGACAGTCACCAGCGCCTCAGGACTTTACCTTCCGCTGGTTTTTGCAATTGCAACAGGGATACCCGTAATAATTATTGCCTGGCTGCTCGCTTACACTGTTTCAGGAGTTGGAATTGTATATAATAAGATGAAAACATTCGAACTCTGGTTCAGAAGGATTATAGCAGTTCTTTTTATAGCTGTCGGGATTTATTATGTAATAAGGATTTATCTGTAATTTTTTTAATACTTTGTTTCGTTATTTCACGAAATAACATTCTGAATATAAATTTTCAAATTGTATAATTTTCAAATTTTCAAATTATTATGGAACTCAAAAAAGAATTAAAAATACTCTTCTGGATAGCAGCTGTCTTTGCATTTGCATTTTTCCTGCCTATAGAGAGTGCAAGGTTCAACACCGCAATAGCAGCCACACTTGATCTTGTTAAATGGTATGCCCGGGAACACGTCATTCTCTGTCTTCTGCCTGCATTCTTCATCGCCGGAGTTATCTCCGTATTCGTGAGCCAGGCTTCGGTATTAAAGTACTTTGGCGCCCAGGCAAAGAAATGGGTCGCTTATACAGTAGCCTCAGTATCAGGCACTATCCTTGCTGTATGCTCCTGTACGATACTTCCCCTGTTTTCAAGCATCCATAAAAGAGGGGCAGGTCTTGGCCCGGCAATTGCATTTCTTTACTCGGGACCGGCAATCAATATTCTTGCAATAATTCTCACAGCAAGAATTCTTGGTTTTGAAATGGGAGTCGCAAGAACTATAGGTGCGGTTGCATTCAGTATCATAATCGGCTCAATAATGGCAATTATTTACCGTAAGGAAGAAAAGGCTAAGAAGGAGGAACAGATGAACATTGTTCCCCCACCTGAGAAAAGGCCCATGTGGCAGACATCCCTGCACTTTTTCACCCTTGTTCTGATACTTGTTTTTGCCAACTGGGGCAAGCCTGCTGAAGGCGATACCACAAGTACCTGGTACTCCATCTGGCACTATAAGTGGTGGATCACGGGCTTTTTCAGTCTTATACTTGGATATTCGCTTATTAAAATTCTCAAAATAAAATGGCAGTGGGTACTTGGTGCTGCTTTGGTTGTTATTGCATCTGTTATCCTTTCGAATAATCTGATTGAAAGTGATAAACTAAGACCTCTTGTGCCAATGCTTGTCGGAATAATTGCCTTAAGCGTAATTACAATTCTCGATAAAGTGGATGAAGAAAACAAAGCATGGACAATCGCAACATGGGATTTCGCAAAACAGATTCTTCCATTGCTCGCCATAGGGGTGGTTACCGCAGGTTTTCTGCTCGGATCAACTCATGACGGCAAAGCCATTGCCGGGGTAATACCAAATGAGTGGATATCTGCTCTTGTCGGAGGCAATTCAATATTTTCAAATTTCTTTGCATCCATTGTGGGCGCTTTCATGTATTTCGCCACTCTGACTGAGGTACCTATTCTTCAGGGACTGATTGCATCGGGGATGGGTAAGGGTCCCGCCCTTGCACTACTGCTTGCCGGACCGTCTCTTTCATTGCCGAATATGCTCGTAATAAGAGGAGTTATAGGAACTCAGAAAACTGTTGTTTATGTAAGTCTTGTGGTTGTAATGGCTACAATCACTGGTCTGATATATGGTTCAATTTTTTAATATCTAATATCATTTTGTTATGGAAACAAAAAAGACACCCATGGAATTGCTGAAGGAATTCGCTCCTGAATTTGCCCAGCATCAGATGAATGACAAAGCTCTTCTTTTCGAGAACGAAAAGTACCAGGCTGTTCCAAAAAAGTATAAGCTTCTGGCAGGCATTGCAGTTGCAGCTGCTCTGGGTTCAGATACCTGCGTGAAAATGTGGGTAAAGCAGGCAAGGGACGCGGGGATTACAACACCTGAAATAGTTGAGGCAATTATGGTAGCAAGATATATGAAACAGGCTGTTGTAAACGACACTGTAGCAAATACACTCGGATTAATCTCCGAAAATAAATTATAAAGTCTCTTCATATGATTGAAATTAAAGTCCTGGGAACCGGATGCCCCAACTGCATAAGGCTTGAAAATATGTGCAGGGAGGTTGTTGCTGAAAACAACCTGGATGCAACAATAGAGAAGGTTTCAAATGTTGATGAATTCTGGAAATATGGAGTAATGATGACGCCAGCATTAATTATCAATGGAAAGCTTTTGGTCCAGGGCAAATTACCAACCAGACACACTTTGGTCCACTGGCTGATGAAAAACAAACAGAAAGAATAACAAAAACAGATCCTTTTATAAACTAAATATATGGAGCAATTAAAATATCCCGATTCCAAGACCATTGAACTGGCAGGTATATCGACTTCAATAGCCGGCGGCTGTCGTCCATGTCTTGATTATCACTTCAAAAAAGCTCTCGAGGTCGGCTGTACCATTGGTGAGATCAACGAGGCCATAGAACTGGGTAAAATGATCAAACAACGGCCGATAAAAGATATTTACGAACAGGCCGATAAACTAATTAAATCAACAGAAAATAAATGAATTATATGAAAACAATTAAAAACAGCATAATGGAAAAAATCAGAAAATCTTTGCTGCTTCTTGCAGCCCTCGCAACAATTATTCTGAGTACTGATTGTTCAGGTCAGACAACAAAGGCAGATAAAAACAGCACCGGTTCTGAAAAAACGACATACAAAGTTACTTTCATCGAGCTTGGTTCTGTCCGCTGTATTCCCTGCCAGCAGATGCAGCCGGTAATGAAATCGATAAGGGAGAAATATCCAACCCAGGTAAATGTGGTGTTCCATGATGTATGGACAGAGGCCGGAGCGCCTTATGCAAAAAAGTATGGCATCGAAGCTATCCCCACACAGGTTTTTCTTGATAAGGACGGGAAAGAATATTTCAGGCATGTCGGTTATTTTCCAGAGGAAGAACTGATAAAGGTTCTGCAGATGAAGAACGTAAAATAACTGGCCACACAATAAATAAATTTTTCATTATGGAAAAAACAAAATTTCAAATTCCGGACTGGGCTTTTGAGTTCCATGGACACAATTGCCCGTTTATGCCAATCGGCTACCGTATGGGAAGCCTGGCATTAAAAAAACTTGGTGTTGAACGCTGTAAGGACCACGAAATGCGCATTTTTTCCGAAATGGGCATCGGCCACCCGCAAACATGTATGCAGGATGGCCTA
>Ga0116146_1004344_pt1 | contig 11009 bp, 15 predicted proteins | sample AD_JPNHG2_MetaG_FD_89748 | JGI IMG/M metagenome (GOLD analysis project Ga0116146, IMG submission 89748) | Active sludge microbial communities of municipal wastewater-treating anaerobic digesters from Japan - AD_JPNHG2_MetaG | ecosystem: Engineered > Bioreactor > Anaerobic > Digestate | place...
AATCTATCTTCTGCAAAATACTATGGAGATGGCACAGGGGCAAGGCATTACGATGGAGTTACAATAGATGATTACACAATACAACCCGAATATAATGAACAGCCTGGAGATTCTACTATTGGTGTATTCTGCCATGAATTTGGTCATATCCTTGGTCTTCCAGATCTTTATGATTATCAGTATGAAGCCTCGGGAGTGGGACTTTTTTCTTTGATGGATTCTGGAAGTTATGGTGGACCTGGTTTTGATGGATCAGGACCGGTGCCATTAACAGCTTGGGAAAGATCAAGACTTGGTTGGGTAACCTTTAAAGAAGTTAGTTATGGTAGCGAACTACCAAATTATGAAATATTTAAAAGTCTGTCAGATAATAGAAATGCACTAAAAGTTCAACTTGAAGGAGATTCAGATAAAAACCAATATCTATTTTTAGAATATCTATATCAGGAAGCTGGAACCTGGACAGAATATTTTCCTGGTTCGGGTCTTTTAGTTTTAAGAATAGATCAAAATCTTGTTGATTCAGTAGTAAATTTTAATGATTTTAAAGATCTTCACCATGGAGTAGAGGTAGTTGAAGCAGATAATCAATGGGAACTATGGGATGCTTCTTTAAATGATGGCACAAATTTAGGTGAAGCAGAAGATCTTTATACTACTATTGCTGATGGAATATTATCTCCTTCAACAAATCCAAATACAAACTATTATCCAGGTCCTGGTCAATATGGCCATACTCCAACCTTAGTTTCTGGAATAATAGTAGATATTAAGCAAATAAATGTGGGCACATCAATAATAGTAAGTATAAGAAAACAATAAAAACGATGGTATAATATTACTATTAATATTACTAAAACTACTAAAACTACTACAAAAATAAATGCTAATCTAAAAAAATTAATAAAATTATAATCAATAAAGGAAATTTGAGGAGGAAGTTATATGAAAAATATCATTAAATTGCTTATAGTTTTCTTCTTCCTCATTTTTCTTTCTTCATTTTCTTTTTGTAATAATATTGATGAATTAAAAATTCAAAAGTTTACAGAAGAAGATAAAAATTATCCGGAAAACATTGTTGCCTATAATCTTTTTCAAGATTCTTATAATCTTTGGAAAAGTAAAAAGATAGAAGATTACCATTTTAAGGTAAACTATCTTGCTCAATCTGTTTCAAAAGGAATATGGGAAATCTTTGTAAAAAAGGGAAATGTTGTTAAAATTATAACAAATAAAGGTAAAATTATTGAAGAAAAAGAATTAGAAAAAGGCGCACCATTTTCCAATTTTACTATGGAATCATTATTTGCCATAGCAAGTTATTCATATAAAAACTCGGAAAAAGCATTTTATAAAATCATTGTCGTTTATGACACAAATTTTGGTTATCCTAAGGAGATTAAAAAAGTTGTTCAAAAATCGGATGCTCCTAAAGATAAAGGTTTTGCATATTTTGTAATTTTTTTTGAGGTACAATAATATTATAATTATAATAAAAATATCAAAAACAATATCAAATAAGCATAATTTTAATCCGCTTAATTTTAACTTCCATTTATCTATTTTAAAGTTTCTATATTCAAATTCTTTCAATTTAATTTAATTAAATTTTAAAATATTTTTAAAAATCTATTGACTTTATTTTCATATCTTATTAATTAATATTTGCAAATAAGCGCAAATATGCAAATATGAAATTTATAAAATTACTTAATTTATAGGTTAAATTAAGAATAAGAGCATATAAAAATAAAGAAAATATAAAAATTAAAATTTTAACAAAAGTGAAATATTTAATAAAAAAAATAAGGATTTTATGAATATGGAAAAACAGTTTGCAAAGTTTTTCTCAATTTTATCAGATTTAAACAGGTTAAAAATATATTCATACCTTCTTTATAAACCCGAAGGACTTTATGTTTGTGAGTTAAGCAATCTACTTGGCATGCCATATTATACAGTATCTAAAAGTTTAAAAGAACTTGAAACAGCAGGACTTATAGAATCTCAAAGATATGGAAAATATATTCTATATTTTCCTTTCAAAACTGATAATAAAATTATATTAAAACTAAATTCTTTGATTCTTGATATTGCCAATTCTTCTAATTATTTACTAAAAGAAGAGATTGAAAAAATGGTAAATAACAGAAACAAAATGCAATGTTTTTGTGATAATTCTAAAGATTAATTGATAATCTTTCTTATAGATAAAAAATTTATAATAGAATCAAAAGGATGTTATAGATGGCTAAAAATTGGTATCCAATTATCAATTATGATCTTTGTACTGGATGTCTTGCCTGTACTTCATTTTGTACTCATGATGTCTATAGTATCAAAGATGGTAAACCTTTCGTCGCTAATCCAGAAAATTGTGTTGAGTTTTGTAGGGGTTGTCAGAAAGGCGCATGTTCTTTTGATGCTATCCACTATTTTGGTGAAGCTTAAAAAAGCAAGGTTTAATTAGTGAATCTGTTTATAAAAAATGGAGGTAAATATGGGTAAAAAAGGGCTTATTCTTTGTGTATGTCAGGGAAATTGTCCATCATTTCATAAGATGGATATTTTTGAAGTTTTAAATAAGGTTAGAAGAGAAAAACTTGTTGATTTTGTATCACTCCATCCTCAACTTTGTGCTGAAGATGGAGATCAATATGTCAAGACTTTGCTTGCAAATAAAGATATAGAAAATATTTATGTTGCTGGTTGTGATCCACAAATGCAAAAGAAGATGTATAAAGATGCTATGAATGAAGCAGGTTTTAATCCAGAAAATCATAAAGGTGTAGATATAAGAAATATGAGTACTGATGAAGCTTTTGAATCAATAAAAAAATTGATAACAGGATAAAGTAAGAAAATAAAATGAAATAAGAATAATTGAATTAAGCTTGATAATATAAAGAATTAATAATCTAAAAAATTTAATATTTATATAAAAAATTGGAGGAAATTATGAAAATTCAAATTTTAGGTTCGGGATGTATTAATTGTAGAAAACTTGAAGAAAATGCTAAAATGGCAATTGCTGAGCTTGGAATTTCTGCTGAAATCGAAAAGGTTACAGAGGTAGATAAAATAATAGAAATGGGAGTAATGATGACGCCTGCTCTTGCAATAGATGGAGTCGTCAAATCAAGTGGAAAAGTCTTATCTAAAAATCAGATAGTTGACATTTTAAAAGCGGAGACAAATAAATGAGTGCTCAAGCAAGCTCTCCAAATAAGAGACTTTTATTCTATTCTATAGCATTTTTAATATTATTTTTTCTTCCTGTATCCAGCCCTTTACTACATAATGCTATTATTGAAGCCTTTGAAATGCTTTTAGATTATGCAAAAGCACATGTTCTTCTTTGTTTGATACCGGCATTTTTTATTGCTGGAGCTATCACAGTATTTATAAACCAGCAGTCAGTGCTAAAATATCTTGGGCCAAAAGCTAAAAAAGCCGTTAGTTATACTATAGCTTCTGTTTCTGGTGCAATTTTAGCAGTATGTTCCTGCACTGTTCTACCTCTTTTCAAAGGAATCTATAAAAAAGGAGCAGGTCTTGGTCCTGCAATATCATTCTTATACTCTGGTCCAGCTATAAATGTCCTTGCTATCATTCTTTCAATGAAAGTTTTAGGTGTGAAACTAGGAGTTGCAAGAATGATTGGAGCTATTTTATTCGCCTTTATAATTGGTATTTTTATGCATCTTATTTTTAAGAAAGAAGATGAAGAAAGACTTAAAGATGAAAGAATGTTTTCTGCTCAAATAGAAAATCCACAGAGAAAATTATGGCAGGAAGTTGTATATATGGCAGTTATGATTCTTATTTTGATTTTTCTTAATTGGGCTCCTTCTAAAGGTAATGTCGCCTTCTGGGATTTTATTTACAAGAGTAAATGGATAATTTCAGCTGTATTAGGAGTTATTCTTGCTCTAATATTGATTTTCTGGTTTAAGAAAGATGAACTTTCTTTATGGGTTATTGCAACTAGAGATTTTGCATTACAGATAATTCCTCTTCTTTTTATGGGTATATTGGTTGCAGGATTTTTACTTGGAAGACCAGGACATGAAGCTTTAATTCCTTCTAAATGGATTGCATCTTTAGTTGGAGGAAACTCTTTGTTTTCAAATTTTTTTGCTTCTATATCCGGAGCATTAATGTATTTTGCAACACTAACAGAAATACCAATTCTGCAGGGTTTACTTGGGGCAGGTATGGGACAGGGTCCGGCTCTTGCTCTTCTTTTAGCAGGTCCGTCACTTTCTCTTCCATCTATTTTAGTAATATGGGGAGAACTTGGCGCAAAAAAAACATTAACATATGTCTTTCTTGTCGTTATTATGTCAACTTTTGCGGGTTTTTTATTTGGAATGATGTAATATTAAAAAATAATAGTAAAATAAAGATAATGCTTTATAATAAAATGGTCTTATGGACTAATCAAATTTTTAATTTGAATTGAATTATTTATCTTAATTGTAAAAAATAAACTGCTTATAATTAAAAATGCAGGAGTTTTTTATGAAAATTTTAGTAGTTGGTACGGAAGATACCTTTCAATAAAGGTTACTTAAAAACACACTTGAGGCTATAAAAGAGCTTGACTGTGAGTGTCAACTTGAAGTTATTGAAGATATCAAAGATATTATGAAACTTGAAGAAAGCGAACTTATTATTACTCCCGCGTTAATTGTTGATAATCATATCCTTTGTGAAGGACATATATGGGATAAGGAACATATAAAGCATTATTTGAGTAATATTATAAAAGGTGTTTGAATCTTTATTATGTAAAAAAGCTTTAGATTTTTCCAGAAATTATAGGAAGGATTCTAAGTATTCTTTATCCATCACCTTTAATAGAGCGGAAAATATAAAAGATATATTAAAGGAATTTTTTATAGACTTAAATGTTTCTAAAAATTTTAGCTTTGTTGATAAATTTTTAACCTTATGGATATTTCTTGCTATGGCTGCTGGAGTTTTGTTGGGGTACTTTTATCCCCCCTTTACCAGATGGATAAGCAAGTTTCAAGTAGGTTCAACATCTATACCTATAGCAATCGGTCTTATCCTGATGATGTATCCACCACTTGCTAAGGTAAAGTATGAAAAAATGGGGACAACTTTTAAGAACAAAAAGCTTTTATTTCTTTCCTTATTACAGAACTGGGTAATCGGACCCATTGTAATGTTTTTACTGGCCATTATATTCTTAAGAAAATATCCTGGTTACATGATAGGTGTCATTCTGGTTGGACTTGCTCGTTGTATTGCAATGGTAATAGTATGGAATGATCTTGCAGGTGGAGATAGAGAACTTGGGGTTGGGATCGTGGCTTTTAATGCAATCTTTCAGGTTCTTCTCTATGCTGTTTATATTTTTGTGTTTATCACATTTTTGCTTAACTTTTTCAAGCTTGCACCTGGAATAAATGTTTCAATATGTTTTGTATTTTTTTATTATGTGGTTTATCACCTTTTTTCTTGCAAAGAAAATTGGTGCTGATTATGAAAAATCGACTGATGTAGCTTTTTCAGCTGCTTCAAATGATTTTATCGAAGTACCTGTTATGATACTACTTGTAAATATTTCGCTTTCCCTGAGAAAATACTTTAAAACTGGTTTAAATAGTGATGTGGTTACAATGGTGAGAGTGAAAAAGGGAAATAAAAAATGAAAAGATTTCAAGAACACTTAAACTGATTTTTGGATGGGCACTTGTTCGAATCTTTTTAAGTGGCGATCCAGTACTTTCGATAGGTTTTCTTATTGGTATGGTAGTCTCATATTCCAGCATGGCTATAAGTTATTCTGGGCGTGTAAAATGTGATCTGGAACTTTCCACTGTAATTGTGGCTTTAAGTTTTGCTCTTGCTGTCGTTTTTCTTCCTTTATGGATGACAGTTTTTGCACATAATTATAACATTCCGCTTCCAATTAAAGACATGCTGAAATCTGTATTAATTGTATTGATTGCCCCCATGATACTGGGCTATTTAACTTGTTTTATACTGCTCAAATTCCTGAGAGAAAAAGGTTTTATGAAAATACAACCTCTTTTTCCTGCCATCTACCTTCTTGTAATCTATGAAATTATATTTACAATTTTATTTTCAAAAATGACAAGGATTCTTGATAAATGTATCATACGAAGAAAATATGGCTGTTGTTTTTACAAGTACTGGTAAAAATAATGGAACAGCAATAGCTATTGCATCTAAGGCATCTTCACCTATGGTGGCTATTCCAGCAGCAACGATGCCTAATCTTAAGGAGCTTAGAGAATTTTATAAAAAGAATAATATCTGGTCAAAAGTAAAAAAGGTTCTGCAAGAAGAAGGAAAACTAGCAGTAAAAAAATAAGAAAAATATTTATCTGCTTGAAAAAAAAATAGAAAGTTATAACTTTTTTTTATGCAGGTACTTAAATCTATTGAAGATGAGCTTTATTCTTATCAAGATAAAGAAAAGTCAAAAATATTAAGTAAATATTTTCAAGCTTTTCCTGGTGGCTATGGAGAAGGGGATATTTTTCTTGGCATTAATGTCCCTATACTCAGAAAAATTGCATCAAAATACTATAAAGATATTGATTTAAATATATTGTCCATATTGTTAAGCGATGAAATTCATGAATTTAGGAATCTTGCCCTGATGATCCTGGATAAGATCAAAGAAGATATTTCTGCTAAGGTAGATTTTTATTTTCAACATATAGAATTTATTAATAATTGGGACCTTGTTGATTCTTCTGCTCCAAATATCTTGGGTTATTACCTTTATTCGCTTAATAAAGAAGATCAAAAACAGGTTCTTTTACCATTAATTCTTTCAGACAATATCTGGCATAAACGAATTGCTATGATGTCAACATTTTATTTTATTAAGAACTATGAGTTTGAATTGGCACTGAAAGTGGCAGGATTAATGATTACAGAAAAACATCCAATGGTACAAAAGGCAGTTGGATGGATGCTTAGAGAAATAGGTAAAAGAAATATAGAATTAGAAAAGAAATTTTTGAATGAAAATATTTTTGAAATTTTACCAATCGCATTTCAATATGCTATAGAAAAATTTAATTCTGAAGATAAAGAATATTATAAAAAACTTCGCAAGGGAAATAAGGGGTACAAAAAATGACTCATCATATGATGATGCTTGCAATTCAAATTGGTTTGATTCTATTTTTTTCAAAATTGGGTGGAAAACTTTTTGAACTATTAAGATTACCGGGGCTTTTAGGAGAATTGGTCATTGGAATAATTATTGGTCCATATCTTTTGGGTTCAATAGCCATACCTGGGTTTCCTCATGGGTTATTTCCATTAGAAGGAGATTTTCCAGTAACTACTGAACTTTATGGTTTCGCTACTATCGCTTCTATATTACTACTTTTCATTGCTGGTGTTGAAACGGATTTAGGGTTATTTTTAAAATATTCTGTCGTAGGTTCATTTGTCGGGGTAGGTGGAATATTTGCTTCCTTTGCATTTGGAATGGGTGTTTCACATATTTTTTCTGGATTATTATTAAAAACTTCATATTCCTTTTTTTCACCACAATCTTTATTTTTAGGTGTTATGTCCGCAGCAACTTCTGTTGGAATCACCGCAAGATTACTTTCAGAAAAAAAGAAAATGGATACACCTGAAGGTGTTACAATACTTGCAGGTGCTGTAATAGATGATGTTGGTGGTATTATTGCTTTGGCTATAGTTTTAGGTATAGTTGGCTCTACTACCGGTAAAATTGCTGGAGGCTTTAGCAAAATAGGAATGGTTGCAACTAAAGCTATCGGAATCTGGCTTATTGCAACTCTTATTGGTATTTTGTCAGCTCATAGAATAAGTTTTTTACTCAAACTTTTTAAAACAAAGACAGCAATATCTATCCTTGCATTTGGTTTAGCTCTTATAGTGGCGGGTCTTTTTGAAGAAGCTGGACTTGCAATGATTATTGGAGCATATGTTGTAGGACTTTCTCTTTCAAATACCGATATAAAGAATGTCATTAATGAAGTTCTTCATCCACTATATGAATTTTTTGTACCTATCTTTTTCTGTGTCATGGGTATGCTTGTTGATATAAGAACTTTTGCTTCTTTTCCAGTTATAGCTTTTGGCTTGATTTATACTATCGGTGCGATTTTAGCAAAATTGACTGGTTGTGGTTTACCTGCTTTTGCATTTGGTTTTAATGCAAAAGGAGCTTTAAGAATTGGAGCGGGAATGATTCCTAGAGGTGAAGTTGCTCTTATAATTGCAGGTATTGGTATATCGGGTGGTTTTATCGATCAGAAACTATTTGGAGTTTCCGTAATGATGACTTTATTAACAACATTATCTGCCCCATCTCTTCTAATTTCGTCTTTTAATATACCTGGGATAGGAACAAAGAAAAAAATTGAAACATCTGAAATTGCAACTTATAATCTATCATTTGCTTCAAATGAGCTTTCTCTTTTGATGATGCAAAACATAATAAAATTTTTTGAAGATGAAAAATATTTTGTAAATACATTAAATCCAAATGAAGAAATTTATCAGATGAGAAAAGATAGATATGTTATTACAGTTGAAAGAGAAAAAAATGAAATTATTTTTACATATAAAAAAGAAGATGAAGGCATAATTTTAGCAACATTACTGGATGTTTTTACGAATGTCGAAAAGATGATAAAAGGTTTGAAAGCACCATTAAATCAAAATGCGGCTATTAAAAAACTTCTTTCAAGAAGAGAAGGTGAAATATTGAAAATAGATCCACAATATCTTCAAAAAGATCATATTATATTAAATATAAAAGGTAACACTAAAGAAGATATAATTCAGGAACTTTTAGGAGTAATAATAGAAGACTATCCATCACTAGATTTTACTTATGCCTTTAACGAGCTTATGAAAAGAGAAGCAGAGATGAGTACAGGGCTTACTGATGGCATAGCCATACCTCATGCAAAGATCGATGGTAGTGACAGAATTATTTGCGCCTTTGGTATTCATAGGGAAGGGATAGATTTTAAATCACTTGATGGTAAACCTTCAAAATTCTTTTTTCTTATTTTAAGTCCGACAAGTGGAAGTAATAGACTTGAACTACTTTCTCAGATTGCAAGAACGATGAACGAGGAGATAAGAAAACAGGTATTTGAAGCAAAAAGTGAAGAAGAAATCTTTGAAATCTTAACTGAATAGATTTATATAGATTTGTATAGATTTATATAAATTTATGATGAATTCTAAGTGAATTCTAATTTATTTATTTTTCCATATATTTAAGCTTTTTATAAATCTTTATATAATTTTTTATAAATATTATTTCATAAATATTATTGGATTAATTTTTTCTAACTTTTGACAATCTTAGCTTTTTTTGAATATAAAAAGTTTATCATAGCTGCAGCAGCAAAAAGAATAATGGAAAAAATAAAATTCCAGATAAGCCCCATGGAAGAAAGTATAAGGTAGCCAAGAAGAGGTCCAATTATTCCCCTGATACCTGTTAAAGATACATGAAATCCCTGGTATAAGAATGAATTGCCTTCATATTTTGAAAATGTTATAGATCCAACATTCCACAAAACATTTACTCCCGATAGCCCCAAAGAATACGCTAAAAAAGCAGGATAAACAAATAAACTTGATTTAAAAATTGAAGATAAGGCAAAAAATAAAGGATATAGAACAAGTGATAAAAATGAAAATGTTCCTACCTTCCATACATTTATCTTATCATACAATCTTCCTACAAATGGTGTTATAAATAAAATTACTATTTGAGATAAAATACCCTGAACAAAAGACATCTGGCTATATGAAAAATTCATCTTTTTAAGTAAATATATTGGAACTGCTGGAACCATAAACATAAAAGCAAATCCATATACCATAAATGCTATTTCAAAAAAAATAAAATCTGTATTTTGAAATATCTTATTTACTCCCGAAATTAATCCTTTAAATGAGGGAATTTGTTGGATAGTATAGCTATTTTTAGACTCAAGAATCAAGTAAATTGAGTATGTCAAAAATGAAGGTAAAGATATGAACATTAAGATTTTTTTATAACTCGAAGGTGAAATCTCAAGAATTTTTCCAACTATTGTCGAAGTGATCATTATAAAAAGAATCAAGATCATTCTTGTAATTCCAAAAACATAACCTCTATTTCCTTTGAATTTTGTATGTAAAAATGAATTGAATACAGGTACCTGTATTGAAAATAAGCCATGAAAGAAAAATAAGAAGATCAAAAAGATTTTACTATTTGTAATAAGGAAAGAGAATAAAAATATAGCTCTTCCAATAAGATAACCAAAGATTATCAAGAACTTTTTATTTTTATTTGCAAAAAAATAAGAGATAAAAAAGGAAAAAATCATCGTCCCATTTGCTAAAACACCTATCAAAGAAATCTGAAAATCTGTTGCAAAAAGTGCTTTTCTTGCAATCGTTTCCTGTAAAACTAAAATCCCTTGAGTTATACCATCAAATAATGATGCAATAATAAGTAATAAAAGAGAAATTCTTTCTTCTTTGCTAAGTTTTCCCATTATAAAATATCCATTTGTTAAAAATTATATTTTGAAAAAAGTTTGTCAAAAGAATTTGATACTATCAATTTTTTAGCTGTAATCTTTGTCTAAATACTATGTGGGAATTTTTTTAAAATTTTTTAAATTTAACTTGACTGTTAGAAGTCTAATTATTATATTAAAATATGATAATTAAAATTTTAAGGAGAGATTTTATGGTTATTGTATATTCTACACCAAGTTGTCCATATTGTTCAATGGCAAAAGATTTTTTAAGAAGTAAAAATGTGCCTTTTGAAGATATTGATGTCTCAAGGAATCAACAGGCTGCTATGGAGATGATACGAAAATCGGGTCAAAGTGGTGTTCCAGTCATCGATTTCAACGGTGAGATTATAATCGGATTTGATAGGTCGAGATTGGAAAGATTGACAAGATAAATTTAAAAAATGGAATATAAAA
>Ga0116146_1004347_pt1 | contig 10997 bp, 4 predicted proteins | sample AD_JPNHG2_MetaG_FD_89748 | JGI IMG/M metagenome (GOLD analysis project Ga0116146, IMG submission 89748) | Active sludge microbial communities of municipal wastewater-treating anaerobic digesters from Japan - AD_JPNHG2_MetaG | ecosystem: Engineered > Bioreactor > Anaerobic > Digestate | place...
CAAGTTGTTTCTCACACGAAGCCACGAAGGGCACGAAGGTGGATGCCGTTTTAAAAGAAGCCTTTGTGGCCTTTGTGCCTTTGTGTGAGATTGAATTGGGTTGCGGGCTTCGCCCGCGTTAGTTGAAGCCACCCGGCAAGATGCCTGTGTCACAATCATCGCCACAGAGCCTGAGCAGTTTGCTAAACTAACCGTCATGAATAGCCCTGTTTTTGTAACCTCGTGTCGTGACTATGAGAGTGCCTTGGAACCGGCGCTAGACCGGCTTGTGAGCATGACCGGCTGGCCCGCAGCGTCGGCACTGTCGGGGCGGCGTGTTTTGATCAAGCCCAACCTGTTGACCGACCGCACTCCCGAACAGGCTGTCACCACCCATCCGGCGTTGGTACGTCATGTGATCCGCCGCCTGAAAGCGTGCGGTGCCCACGTCACGGTTGGCGACAGCCCGGCCAGCGCCGCGAATCTGGCGCGCGTGTGGGAACGTTCCGGAATCGGTGCGGTGTGCGCGGAAGAGGGTGTTCCTTTGATCGCGCTCGAGCAGTCTGGGGCTGAAACGTTCACGCGCGACGGCTTCGCCTTTCCCATCGCCCGCCCGGTGCTGGAAGCCGACCTGATTGTCAACCTGCCCAAAGTCAAAAGTCATTCGCTCACCCTGCTGACTGCCGCCGTCAAAAACATTTACGGCACAATCCCGGGTTATGCCAAAACAACGCTGCATCGCCAGTATCCTAAGCCCGAGGTTTTCGGACGGCTTGTGCGCGCGCTCTGGCGTGTGATGCCCCCATGCTGGACGATCGCCGACGCGGTCATCGGCATGGAGGGGCAGGGCCCCGCCAACGGGCGTCCGATCCCGCTCGGATTCCTTGCAGCCTCTGCCGACCCCTTCGCGCTCGACCATGTTTTGTGCGGGATATTGCGGATTGATCCGCGCCGCGTCCCTTATTTGGATACTCAAACCGCCACCCCCAGGCCGATCGGTGACACGATTTCCGTTCCGTCATTCGACGTGCCGACAGGCGGCCACTTGCTCAGGCTGTTACCGGAGTGGCTGGTCCGGCGTGCCGGACGTATTGTTTGGGTCCGGCCCGCGTTCTCGTCCACAGCCTGTATCCGTTGCGGCCTCTGTGTGAAGGCCTGCCCGGTCCAGGCCCTTTCCCTGCCCGTAGGCGCATCTGTGCCGGCCCTGGATACACGGCGTTGCATCAGTTGCAGTTGTTGCCACGAAATCTGCCCCAAAAATGCCATTCGCATGACCCAGTCGCGCGTCCTGCGCTGGCTTCAGGTATTCAAGGGAATCGATGATCGCGTTATCCTTCGCGTTCAAAGCGATGAGAGCGACAAAGAATGATTATGGTTTTATGCGCGGTGGGGCCTGGCACGTGGTATCCCCCCTGTCCAACCGCACGCGTTGACAAAAGACCTGCCCGTTTTTGATCTTGATGACGCGGAAGATGTGCGGATATTCAGCCAGGCTGGGTGCGCACAGTTGCGTGATGTTCCCCCTCGTCCGGCAATGATCGGTGTGGGAATGTCCGCAGAGGACCATCCAGCGCCCATCAGAGGCCTCCATCGCCTCGACAATCTTTTCCCGCTCCGGATCAAGAACGGAGCAACCGTGATACCGTTTGGCTAAGACCTCCATCAGGCTCGGTGCCCACAACATTCTGTGCAAACAGAGAAAATGTATCTTGTCCCGACCGGAAACAGTACGCACGGATTGAAGCACATCGGCGAAGGCCGCCTCGTCTTTCGCGAACGGCAGAAAGACAAAACGTGTGTTGTTGACGACCGTGCAACCGTGCGTCGCACCGAACAGATCGTTCCAGTCCGTCTTGTTCTGCATCCGTCTCGAAACGTCGTGATCGCCCTGAGCCACGACAACCGGACACTGAAGACGGCTTAAAATGGAAACACCGCGTCGCAGCGCCTCATTGTCGTCTGCATGGTTCACAACATCGCCAGTGATCACGACAACATCCGGTTTGATGGTGTCCTTCATTTGCGAGACCGCCTGCTCCAAATATTCAAAGGCTCTCCCCGTACAGGGACGGTGCAACCGGTAACGGCCCGCTGCGATCTTGTGAGTCCACGGCGTATGCATGACCTTGCCCCGTGTGTCCAGATGCAAATCGGTCAGATGGACAACCGTCAGTTCAGCCTCTTCGGGCAGATATCCGTCACGCATGCCTGACCACAAAAACCACGCGCCTAGCAAGAGTGTGACTGCACCACCGAAGAGCCACCGTCGTTTGTTGTCTTTGCGTGTTGCCATTTTCCAAATGCAGCGATGCACCATGCACGAGCATAAACCACGCACGTTTGATTTAGACCCGTACAGCGGCCGCATCCCCTCCACTTCTCCACTTTACCGGAAATGACCGTCGGGGCGCAACCGACCAACGGTCATCGTTTCGCGATTCCGCTTGCTATTTTTTAACCTTGCTCGCAAGAAAGCATAGGTACTAAAATAAAGAGAATCAAAAAATGTCAGGGCCATGGTAACGCGATGACCTGTACGAAGAAAGGAAACTGATATGATCCATGTTCATGTCCGCAGTTCATGTTTGGCCGCTATTATGACCTTTGCGACTGTGAATGCCGTTTCGGCCGTGAACGCCACCTGGATCGGCGGGAGCACCGGCTCGTGGACCGACGCCGCCAACTGGTCAGGGGGCGTGCCGCAAACCTCCGCGGACACCGCGACGATCAACACTGCGGCGACCGTCACGATCCCGACGGACATCACGCTGAAAACGCTTTACGTTAACGCCCCGGCCACCGTCACGGTGGCGTCAGGGGCGACGCTCGCCTTCTCGAACGGCGGCACCATCGTTCTGGTCACCAGCGCGGACTTCACCCTCGACGGGGACGGCGCGGTCACCTTTTCGCGCAGCGGCACCTCCGTCACGGATTTTGCCGACATCAGGCCCGCCGCAGGCACGACTCTCACGATCGCCACGCGCATCATCGACTCATCGGGGGCCGGCGTTGATCTGAATTCAACGGGCACCCTGCGCCTGACCCATCCCGGCAACACGTTCACAGGCGTGTCCCGCATCTCGGTAGGCAACGGCACCCTCGTCTTCACCGACCCCGGCGCGCTGGGGCTGACGGGCGTGCGCGCCGACGGCAACCCCTCCAAGTTCGTCTACGCCGGCACCGCGCCGGCCACGTTGGCATTGCCCGTCCACCTGGGATCCGCCAACACGACGTTCGAAAATGCAGGGGACGGCCCCTTGACGCTGAGCGGTGCCATCGCCCCCGTTTCCGCCGGGACCAAGACGCTGACCTTCACCGGCCCCCTGACCAACATCCTCAGCGGCACGCTCGCCAACGGGAGCGGCCTGCTCAATGTCGTGGCGGGCACCGGCACGCTGCTCTTCACCGGCACGGCATCCGGGAACACCTTCACGGTCAACGGCGGCGGCACGCTGGCTGTCGGTCCGGGCGCGGCCTTCGACGGTGTCCCCCTGCTCACCTGCCAGGCGGGCGGCACGCTGGCGTTCAACCCGGAGGGCGCCGACAGCTTCACCGTCACCCTGCCGCTGACCAACGCGGTCAACGGCGCCGGCGTGTGCTGGGCGATTCCGCCCGCGCCCACCGCATCGACCGTCACCGTGCCGCAGCTCACATGCGCCAGCGGCGCCACCCTGAACATCGAGGCCGAGGCGCTGGGGAGCCCATCCAACCGGCTCCTGATCCAGAACATGACGCCCGGCCCCCTGCCCGCCTGGCTCACCGTCAACGGCCTGCCCGCCCGGTATGACGACACGCTGGGCGTGACGGCCGCGGTCGCCACCGGGCCGACGGTCTCCCTGACCGCCCGAGGCCCCTCCGTCATCCCGAATGACGCAACCGCCGCCGCCGTCATCGATGCCGCCGGCACGGCGGGCGGCATCACGCTCGACGCGGATCCCACGGCCATCTTCTCCCTTACACAGGCCCACGCGGCAGATCCCGCCGCCGTCGACCTCGGCGCCCAGACTCTCGTTGCCTCCGTCCTCGCCGTCGCCGCCGACGGCAACGACCTCACCCTCGCCAACGGCACCCTCACGGGGCCCTCCATCCTGACCCCGCCCCATACCGGCGCCGCTGTTTTCCCGGCGATCGACGTGACCCCCGTCGCGTGGTACGATTTCGCCGACGCCGCCACCGTCACCTCTGACGCCAACGGCCGCATCACCGCCGTCGCCAACAAAGGTTCCGCCGGCACCGCCCTCGACCTCGCCCTCCCGACCAGCCCTGTCGGCCTGACGTGGGCCGCACCCGCCTACGCCACCGATCCCGCCACCGGCCGCGGTGTCGCCCGTTCTGACGGTATCGTGCCGCCGCAGGGTCTCGCCTCCCTCTCCAATGCGGGGATCACCGGCAAGGCCCCGCGCACAGCCTTCCTCGTGGCCGCCCGCTCCCCCGCCACCATGAACAACTTCTATGCCCTCTCCCTCGGCCCCGACGGTTCCGCCAATCAGGATTTCGTGATCTGCGAGCGTGCCGACCAGACCTCCTTTTCTACGAAGAGCAACGATCTCAACATCATGAACAGATCGCCCATCGGTCTTAACGTCCTGACATTTATCACCGGCCTGGGCGGTGTCCCTGATGCTGGCGCGGGATTCCGCAACGGCGTCCAGGTCGGCGCCATGACCTTCAACTTGGCCACCGTCGACGCGCCCGTCACGCTTCTCCACCGTGGCAATCCCACTGCTGCCCTCTCTGGCCCCGGCGACGTAGCCGAAGCACTCGTCTTCGATGTCACGCTCTCCGACGACGACCGCGCCGCCATCGAAGCTTATCTTATGCAGAAATGGGGCGTCGTCCCAGAGGGCACCCGTGACAGCACCCTCCTAGCCCTGAACAATGCCAATGCCGACGCGACACTCGCCATCGACACGACGGTCACCGATCCTTACGGCACTATCCTCACCCTCACCAAGTCCGGCCCCGGCGATGCGATCCTCGGCGGCCCCCTCTCCTTCTCCGGCGTGACGCTCATCCGCGATGGGGCCCTCACGCTTAACACCCCCGCCGGTTCCACCAACACGCTCGCCGGTCCTGTCGCCGGTCCTGGCGCACTCATCAAGACCGGTCCCGGTGGCCTCACCATCGCCGCCAACGGTGTCTTCACCGGCGGCACCGCCGTGGAAGAGGGCACCCTCCTGCCCGGCGATAACGCCTCTCTCGGCACCGGCCCCGTCACTGTCGCTGCCGGCGCCGCGCTCGACGTCGCCAACGCCCGCGTATTCAACGGCACTGCCAAGTTCGCCAACCCGGTCACCATCGCCGGCACCGGCCCGGACGGCCTGGGTGTTCTGCGTAATGCCAACCCCCGTATTGAGCAACCCGACGCCTTCCAGACAGTCACCCTCGCGGACGACGCCGCCGTCTACGCCGTCAAACGTTTTGACATCCGCAACGGCACGCTCGACCTCGCCGGCCATACGCTCACTGTCAACGCCGCAGGTGCCTCGTTCGGATTATCCGGTTCCGCCGTCACCCATGTCGTGCCGGGCGGCGGCATCGCCCTCGCCTCTGGCGAATTACGTCTGGATGCCGCCCGCCTCACCGGTTCCGCCGCCAACACATTGTCCCTCGCCTCGGGGACCGAGCTCCTTCTCACCAACAACGTCTTCCTTTCCCCATGGTCGCTCTCCCTCGGTGACGGCGTGCGCGTCACCACCTGCACCGGCACCCTGAACACCAACGCCAACGCCTTCTCTGGGCCAGCCACCCTGCTCTCGGGCACCGTCCACTTCGCCGCCGGCGACGGCAGTACCGCCGCCCTTCACGGCCCCGTTGGCGGCGAGGGCAGCCTTCTCAAGGACGGCCCCGGCTGGCTTTGGCTGCTAAACCCCGCCAACACCTATCAGGGTGGCACGACCATCACCCAGGGCAACCTCTACGCCGTCGCCCCCGCCACCCTCGGCACCGGCCCGCTCACCGTCTCGGACAACGGCACCCTCGTCGTCCGAGCCGGAACGGGCGGGTGGGGGGCTTCCGACATCGAGGCTGTCGCGAGCCCTTCCGTTTTCACCACCCCCGGCACCACCTTCCTCGGCTTCGACACATCCTCCGAGGATTTTGAGTACACCGGCCCGATCCCCTACCTCGGCATCATGAAGTTCGGCGCCTACGGCCTCACCCTCTCGGGGACGGCCCCCGAACTCGGTTCCATCTTCATTTACGACGGTTCTCTCCGCTTCACCGGCCTGCCCTTTTCCATCCATACTAACCATCTTTACCTGGGCTATGGCACCACTTCGTCCCTGGCATCTCTCACCCTCACAAACACCCAATTCCGGGTCGACGATCCCGGGTTCAACCGCGCCGGCCCGACCCTCTACGTCGGCCACTACGCCAACACCCGTGCCGTCCTGAACATTGGCGAAGACTCCCTCCTCCTCGGACGCCTCTATGTCGGCAACGCGGGCAACGCCAACGGCGCCGTCTACCAGACCGGCGGCACGGTCACCAACATTTCCGGCAGCTCCAACGAGGCCTTCATCGGTGCCTACGGCTACGGTTACTACCGCCTCGACGCAGGCCGTTCCGCCTCCAAAGGACAAATCCGGTTCGGCAGCAACAGCGGTTCCACCGGCATCTTCGAACAGCGCGGCGGCGACTTCATCCTGAATCGCGGTGGGGCCCCGGCCACCGCCGGCATGATCGGCGACTACTACAACGGCACCTTCACCAGCCGCCGCGGCGTCTCCCACTACATGCTCTCTGGCGGCACTTTCTACCTCGGCCACACCCTTAACCTCGGGGAGTGGAACGCGGGAGACCCGCTCGACGGCAACGCGACATTCACCGTCGAGAACGACGCGCTGGCCGATGTCAACTCCACGATCCGACTCGCCGACCGCAACGGATCCGCCGATGCCAGCGTCAACCTCAACGGCGGTGTCCTGACCGCCACCTCCATCATTAAGGGCGGTAACGCCACCAGTCTCCTCTCGCGTGCCGCCATCAACTTCAACGGAGGCACCCTACGCCTCCCCGCCAACACCGCCACCAGCCTGGTTCAGACCGTCGCCGATGTCTCCGCCCCCATCCTCACGGTCTATGCCGGTGGCGCGGTCGTCGAAACCGTTGCCGGTGCTCGTACCGCCATCTCAGAACCCCTGCGCACCCCCGCCGGGCTCGGGGTCGCCTCCGTCACCATCACCTCCCCCGGCGCGGGCTACATCGGGCCGCCCGCCGTCACGTTCGGCGGCACCTGCATCACTCCCGCCACGGCCTTCGCCGAGATCGACCCTGTCACTGGAGCCCTCACCGCGATCCGCGTCACCAGCCCCGGCACAGGCTACACCTCGGTCCCGACCGTCACCCTGCGCGGCGGCGGACCCTTGACCGCCGCCACAGCCACCGCTGCGCTCGGCCCCTCAGCATCCGGCGGACTCACCAAGACCGGGCCCGGCATCCTCTCCCTCGGCGGCGCCAACACCTACACCGGCCCCACCGTCATCTCCAACGGCACCCTGCGCCTCACCGCCGGCCCGCTGGCCCTTTCCGACGCCACCGCCATCACGCTGGCCGGCGGCATTCTCGACCTCGGCGGTGCCACACTCACTAACATCCACACCGTTACGCTCGAATCCGGGACCCTTGTCAACGGCGCGATCGCCGCCCAAGGCTTCGTCAAGACCGGTTCAGGCGCGGCCACCCTCGCCGCTGCCGCTCTTCCCGCCACCGGTGAAATCCTCTATCAGGGCTTCGTCCGGTCCCTCTCCCCCGTGGTGTGGTACGACCCATCCGACGCGGTCACCGTTACCACCAACGCCGCCGGCCGCGTCACCGCCCTCGCCAATAAAGGTACACGTGGCGCAGCGCTCAACGCCGTTGTCGGCGGCATCGCCAACCTGAACAACGCTCCACTGCTCGCCACCGGTGCGCTTTCCTGGGCCGCCTCCGGCCTGCCCATGCTCAAGATCGATGCCAACAACACGGGTCTCGCTACCACCGCCAACCTCGGCATCACCGGTGCGGTCCCTCGTACCGTTGTCGTCGTCCTCTCGCGTGAATCCGACACCACCGCCGCCTACACCTGCTTCGGGGCAACCGAGACCGGCAGGCTGTGGGAAGTGGCCGACCGTGCGGACAACTCCTCCGTCATCATCGGAGGTTTCAGCGGTTACGACTTGACCATGACCCCGCGTCCCACTGCCCAAAAGGCCCACGTCCTTTTCGCCCAGCTCACCGCCCCTAACAAATCGGAGGCCTGGCGCACCGGAGATGGCTTGAACTACACCGCCTTCACCGCCACAGGAAATTTCAATACCGCCGATTCAAGATTTGTCATCGGCAACCGCATCGACGTCTCCAAGGGGACCGCACGCGGTGAAATCGGCGAAATCCTTATCTTCGACCGCCTCCTCTCCTCTGATGAGCGCGAGCAGCTCATGGAACGGCTCGAGCAGAAGTGGGCAACCGCTACCGGATTCGTCACGCCGGAAGATGCCGCTGTCCCCGTCACAGTCGCCGAAGGCACGCTGCGGCTCGCGTACGGAGCGGAGGCGGTTGCGGCACTTGCGCCGTCCGTCTGGTACGACCCCTCCGACGCCGCGACCCGCACCCTCGACAGTAACGGCCGCGTCACCGCCTTGCTCAACAAAGGCACGCGCGGAGCCTCCATGAACGCCGGCCTGCGTGCCGGCTTCCAAGGGCCGATCCTCGCCACCGGCGCGCTTTCCTGGGCCGCCTCCGGCCTGCCCATGCTCACAATTGACAACAACAGCCCCGGCACCGGTCTCGAATCCGACGGCAATACAGGTATCACCGGCACCGCGCCCCGCACGCTTGTCGCCGTTCTCGCCCGAGCCCAAGGGGCAGACATCATGGCTGTCGTCGCGACCGGCAGCGGCAGCACGCGCGGCTATTTCGAGGTCGCCGACCGCTCCACCGGCGCATGCTTCGGACTCAACGGAGACGATATCATTGTCGCCGAGGCCGATCGTCCTGCGCCCGGCACCGCCCTCGTCTGGATGTTCGAGGCCACCGCCCCCGCCTTTGTCACCGGTTACCGTAACACCCACCCCTACGTCTGGTCCAAGGTGACCGGCGGCGAACTCGTTACCCCCGACACCAAAATCTGCCTCGGTTATCGTCCCAACGGTCATCGCCAGGACATGCGTGGCCAGATTGGTGAGGTGCTGCTCTTCGACCGTATCCTCTCCCTCGCCGAACGCGCTGACCTCGAAACCTATCTCGTCAACAAATGGACACGCGAGAACGTAGACACAGAACACCTCTATGACAACACGGTCTTCGACGTGGCGGCGGGTGCGACCCTCGACCTGTCCGGCAGGCGCGGCAACCTCACTGTCACCGGCGCGGGCACCGTCGCCAACGGCCTTCTGGGCGCAGGGTTTGTCCTCAGCCCGGCGGGTGACGCCGCAGTCGGCGAACTCATGCTTTCCGGCGTTATCTTCTCCTCCGGATCCAACTACCGCCTGACGACGATTGGCAACACCTCCGACCGCCTCCTCGTGGACGGCGACCTCAGCGCGCTGACCGTCGTGCCCGCCACCGGCGCGGAGATCACCGGCACCAGCTACGTGATCGCGACCGGCGCCATCACCGGCAAGCCCGCGCTCAGCGGCTTCCCCGCGAAGTTCAAGCTGCTCCAGCAGGGCAACGACCTGCTGCTCACCAGCATCGGCGGAACGGTTCTGATGCTGCGCTGACCGTCTGCTCGAGCCAGTCGGCCAACGTCCGCGCGGCGTCGGCCGGCAGGCTCTGCACCGCGTTCAGATAATCGGTGGCCGGCAGCGTCGCAACGAGGGTCTGGACCGCTTCGGGCGCGGCGGCGCTTTCGCGCGCGCCAAGCCAGGCGGCCAGGGTGTCTTTCAACGCAGGCCAGCCCTCGACGAACAGGCGATTCTCGCTGGCCGCCGCCGCATCCGGCGCGCACGCGATCGAGAGCTCGACTTTGCGGGCGAGTTCGTCGAGGCGCGACATGCGCTCATCAAGAATCTCGGCCAACCGTCGGCGTGCGCCGGCGTGACAGGCGGCTGCGTACGGGCCCTCGGCCGCCATGAACCGCGCACGTACCACGCGATACCACGTGTCTAGTGCGACAATATTGCCGATATAGCGCAGGTTGTTGAGCACCACACGCTTGACGGAGGGATAGAGGTGCGCGTCATACGGCCTGTCGATGGGCGAGCGGAAAGACGGCTTGGCAACCAGATGGCCCGGCTCCGTGATGTCACCGCGCCAAATCTGTCCGGCCGGGATCACCGTGCCATAGGCAATCACACACGGCCCGACCAGCCCGCCCTGCCCGCCGAGAAAGATCGCCGGCTGATTGAGCAGCACACCGCGGGGCACGTCGCCGATCAAAGAAGCGGTGGCCTTGTCCTGATGCGGCGTGAAGTTGAAATGGATGTAGGAGGAACCGATCTCCGAATGGTCTCTGCGGCCCGTGCCGCCGGCCATCAAGGCATCACAAAAGTTGATCAGGCTGCCGGCCGTGACCCACGGCAGGAAGACCGTCTGTTTGACCCCCACGCTGTGCGCGATCGACGAGCCCTCTTCAAACAAGCAGCCGGGCCGCACATGCGACCCGCTGCCAGCCTTGAAACCGTCCAGAAAGGTCGAACGCTCGAAAAAACCGCCGGCCAGATGCACGCCAGCGCCAAGCTGGCAGTCGATCACCGTCGCGGGAGCCTCCGCACCGATGACGCACCCCGGCCCGATGGAAAGATCCGCGCCGCTGAGGCGGCAGCCGGGATGGACCGTGACGCCCGGCGCGACGCGTCCGGGGTTGACGTCGGACGCGACGTAAGTGGTTTCTGGAGCCACGAACGTGACGCCGCGGGACTGAAGCTGGCTAAGGGTAGATGTCTTCATTTTTTAACTTTCAACGTTCAACGCTCAACTCTTCTATGAGAAGGCTTGTCAAGGGCATCCGCATGGCGGATTCCACTTTTCCGGAACGCATTGACGTCTCGCTTCTATCCGCACTCGTGTTGGACAACCTTTTGTCCGGTGCATGG
>Ga0116146_1004350_pt1 | contig 10994 bp, 10 predicted proteins | sample AD_JPNHG2_MetaG_FD_89748 | JGI IMG/M metagenome (GOLD analysis project Ga0116146, IMG submission 89748) | Active sludge microbial communities of municipal wastewater-treating anaerobic digesters from Japan - AD_JPNHG2_MetaG | ecosystem: Engineered > Bioreactor > Anaerobic > Digestate | place...
CCTTCTTTCAGTAAGGGTTTTCGTGTTACTCATACTCTGTTATTTTCTTGTTCTTATAAATAAACTATCCGGGAGGATAATAGTTCACTGACGAATTATCTGCCGGTTAAACGATACCTGTATATTGCTGTCAGTCTGCAGATTACATTACGAACACATTCCGGAATTATTATGAAAACAAAAGTTAAACTCCGGATAATGCGGGTATCTCCCATGATATACAAAACTGCTGTTGTCCGGATATAGGTTTTTACGTTGGAATAATATACCACAGTACTTCTGTCATCCCCTGGCAATCCGGCTTTTTCAGGTATCCCTTCACTCTGCGCTCTGGGCCCTGCGCTCTGCGCTCTGCGCCCTGCGCTATGAGCCCTGCGCCCTCAGTACCCCGCCGCCTGTCCGTCCTTTCGCGACTCGGACGCGCCATAGTACACCTTGTTCTTTTCGTCCCACATTATGGCCTGGTAACCTCCGTAACCTCCCAGGTTATACTGAATATTGTGTCCCTTTCTCAGCAGCTTCTGAATCTCGTCCCATGCGAATCCCGTTTCGAGGTTCAGTATGCCGCCGTCGAGCATCTGCTCACCTGTGGGTTCTGAGGAGTTGGTATGGTACATCCTCGGCGCATCGCCTGCTTCCTGGAGGTTCATTTTAAAGTCGATCAGGTTGACAATTATCTGAACATGTCCCTGCGGCTGCATGTCGCCGCCCATAACCCCGAAACTGATCCACGGCTTCCCGTCTCTGGTAATAAAAGCCGGAATGATGGTATGGAAAGGCCTCTTGCCCGGTGCATAGCAGTTGGGATGCCCTTCTTCAAGGGAAAAGCTCTCACCACGGTCCTGCAATACAAACCCGAGTCCGGTCGGACACATTCCCGATCCCATGCCCCGGTAATTGCTCTGTATCAGCGATATCATATTGCCATACCGGTCGGCCACTGTCAGGTAGATTGTGTTTGCAGGTTCGATTTTGCCGGGCTGATAAACCTGTGCCGCCCTGTCGGGATTGATAAGCTTTCTTCTCTCGGCTGCATATTTCTTGGAGATTAGCTGTGCAACAGGTGTTTTGTAAAATACAGGGTCGGCGAAATAACGTGCGCGGTCCTCGAAAGCAAGCTTTTTGGCCTCAGTGAAAAGGTGCATGTATTCAGCCGATCCGAAACCCATCTCTGCCAGGTTGTACCCCTCCAGGATATTCAGCATCTGCAGAGTCGCAATACCCTGCCCGTTAGGCGGAAGCTCCCAAACCTCATAACCTCTGTAAGTGGTACTTACGGGCTCAATCCATTCGGAATGGTGGCGGGCCAGGTCGTCGTACGAAAGAAATCCTCCCTGCTGCTTCATAAAGGCATCGATGGCCTTTGCTATGCTGCCCCTGTAAAACTCATTGCGGCCTCCCTTTGCAATCTTCTCAAGGGTGCCGGCAAGAAGAGGATTTCTGAATATCTCGCCCTTTTCGGGGGCCTTTCCGCCCGGCATATATACTTCCCTGATATTCGGGTAATTCTGAAGTGTTTGCGTATTTCTTTTTAAGGCTGCTCCGATCACTTCTGTCACCGGAAAGCCTTCGCGTGCGTAATTGATGGCTGGCTGAAGCAAATCGCTCATGGCCATTTTGCCGAACATGCCGTTTATTTCATACCATCCGTCGACGCATCCGGGCACTGAAACTGACAATGGGCCGTAGGAGGGAATTCTGTCAATTTTGTTTTCCCTGAAATATTCAAGGGTGAGCGACCGGGGTGAGCGTCCGCTTGCATTAAGACCGTAGAGTTTGCCCTTTTCGGCGCTCCATATAATGGCAAAAAGGTCGCCGCCGATACCGCAGCCTGTTGGTTCCATAAGACCCAGAACGGCGTTTGCCGCTATGGCCGCGTCAAAGGCATTGCCGCCTTTCTTCAGAATATCGAGGGCAACCTGCGTTGCCAGGGGGTGACTGGTGGCTGCCATACCGTTGCGTGCTATAACTTCCGACCTGGTGGCAAACCCCCTGCCTGCAACCCTGTCCTGCGATGTTAACATAACCGGAATAAATAATAATGGGATGATTGAGAGAAACTTTTTCACTTCATCAGGTTTTATTGGCAAAGTTACAAACAGTAGAATAATAAGAATCTGTGACTGGATTATTTCTTCATGGCCTCCGCCCTCATCGCAGGAGGCATTTTTTCAATTGCGTACCTGTATGCAGTACGTGGCATAACACTCTTCCTGTCCGTCACAAATTTATATACATCATTCAGGTGGGCCTCGCTTGCGGCCTTAAGCATCCAGCCATAACCTTTCTGAACAAGGTCATCGCTGTCGGTCAGCAAAATTTCAGCAATATCAAATATATCATCAGGGAACAACCCTTTCCGGGCAGGCACAATCAGGGTTACTGCTGAGGCGCGACGCATCCACCGGTTGCTGCTTTTAGCCCATCTTTTCAATCCTTTAATACATTCAGGGTACATTTCAACAAGTGTTCCGACTGTATGATTGCAGAGAGTGTCGCATGTGGCCCAGTTTGTAATGTAATTATTCACCCACTTTTCAAATATCGTAAAATCGCCGGGGGTATACTCCTTTCTGACTTTGTACGACCAGTCGCAGGCAATGAAGCCTTCCTCGGCATACCCCGACTGCCATAGGTCTTCGCAAAGATCAAATACTGCATTCTTGTTCTTTTCAGGAAGCGCCCTGAAAAACTCCGCTGCCATCTTATGAACCTCGCTGTTTTTCAGTCCGTAAAGTGTCACTTCCTCCCTGAAAAACTTTTCCTGGCTCTTTTTGAAATCGGGGTCGGCCCTGAGAGCCATCTCTTTCCTGAGGCGGATAATAATTTCATTCATACAATCCGGTTTTAAACAACATGTTTTTTCATTTCACTTTATCCGGGTGTACAGGGTTAAACCTGACCGACACGAAGATAAGCATTACTTGCAAACATAATGAAACAGATTAATTTTGCTGTAAATTAATCTGTTAAATGAAGACCGAAGGTGACAGAGGCAGGGTTGAATGCACGATTTGTCCACATATGTGCCGGATCGGCGAGGGGGCAACAGGCATTTGCGGCGTCAGAAAGAATACGGGCGGAAAGATTGAACTTCTTACCTGGGGGGTAATTTCAGGTTATGCGCTGGATCCCATTGAAAAAAAGCCTCTTTACCATTTCTTTCCCGGCAGTAAAATTCTCTCAATCGGCTCGTGGGGATGCAATATGCGATGCGATTTCTGCCAGAATTATCATATTTCACAGAATATTATCACAGGTGAGGCTGAAAGGGTAAGACCTGAAGAGATACTGAGCAGATCACTGAAAGATGAGCGTAACATCGGGGTGGCTTTTACATATAACGAACCGGTGATCTGGTATGAATATGTCAGGGATGTAGCTCTTCTTGTAAAGAAGGCCGGCCAGTCGATAGTATTGGTTACCAACGGTTATGTGTCGGAGAAGACTTTACATGAGTACCTTGGGTTTATTGATGCTTTCAATGTCGATCTTAAAGCTTTCAGCAACGATTTCTACAGGCGTCTTGCCGGGGCGTCGCTCGACCCGGTTAAGAAAGCCCTTAAGATTATTGCACAGTCGGGCAGGCATCTCGAAATAACTACCCTGATAATACCGGGACGAAACGACAGTGTGGCTGAGATGATAGAAGAAGCCTCATGGATTGCAGGCGAGCTTGGCAGAGATGTACCCCTTCACCTGAGCCGCTATTTCCCCATGTATAAAAGAAATGACCCGGTTACACCGGAAGAGACTCTGCAAAGGCTTTACGATACCGCACGCAGTTATCTTAACTATGTGTACGTCGGAAATCTTCCCGGAGCAGCGGGGCAGGACACGTATTGTCCACGGTGTAAAAATACAGTTACAAGGAGGTCAGGGTACAGCGTAAGCCATCCCGGACTGAAGGGTAACAGGTGCTCTTCATGCGGGATGGAGATTTACAGGCATTTCACTTCTTTTTCTTCCCGGAGCTGAGAGAGCTGAGCTTTTTGCAGAGTTTGTCCATCCCCTCGCTAAGGTCTGATTTTATTGTTTTGAAGTGGAGCTTCACTGCTTTGGGATCATCCTTCTGCCCAAAGTTGTTTACCCTTTCTATCAGATTGTTTCTGAGCGTCACAGCTTCGTGTACAACGGCGCTTACTTCTTCGGCATCCTGATCGGGGTGCAGACTCATAAACAGAAGAGAGTCCGAAATCAGGCCAAACACCTGGTTGTCTATATCTTTCTTAAGTTCCTTTTTGCTTGCCATAATTATCTGTTTTTAATGCCGCAAAGGTAGCGTAAATAATGAATATTTATCTTCCGTTCTTCTATTTTCCCCCCCGGTTTCTGAACTCTTCCATGCTTTTTCCTGCCCTCTTTATATAAAGATTTCTGAGTTTTGGTATAATCAGGTCTCCGGGGTCGAAAAAGAGATTCCCGATCAGCCTGAAAGGAAGCACTATCGGCGAGGTGCCCGTCATGAAAACCGAACTGAAATTTCCGATATCTGATTCTTTAACCGGCTCAAAAACCACTCTGATACCTGTTTCCGCGCAGATATCAAGAATATGTTTTCTTGTTATCCCTCCAAGCACCATTTTATCAGGTGCAGTATAAAGTACATTGTCGCGTATAAAGAAAATATTCGATCTGCTTCCCTCGGTAATAAATCCTTCCCTGTTCACAAGAAGGGCTTCATAGGCCGTTTCGAGAATCAGCTTATGATATATTTCCGAGCGAAGCCCGTGGTTGATAATCTTGGTGCCGGGGTCTTTTCTTTCGGCATGGAAGAAAACCCCTTTAACGCCTTTTTCATATTGTTCCCTGTCGGGATAGACGGGTTCGATGTAATAGAGCAGATAGTTGGCTGAACGTCCGTTGTAGTTGAAAACTATTTTGAGATTTACCTCTTTTTTCTTTTCGGCTTTCGACAGACTGACGATATCGTCACGGATCTGATCGGGCGTAACGAGCATCACTTTTCTTCTTGCTTTTGCGCTTCCCCTGAGACGTTCAAGGTGGTCGTTGAGGAACCATGGTACACCCCTGGTCATCCTCAGTACTTCATAAACCGATTCTCCTTCATATACAAGCGAGTTGTCGAAAAACTCGGCAGGTTGCAATTCCCCGTTATGAATAAAAAAATTTCCGTAGCACTCAGTCATGACCAAAGTTTTTGCAAAATTAATCAATAGCGGGCTTATTAAACATTTTCGGCATTTGTAAATGATAAACCACCGGATTTCACTCACGAAAGAGATCAGAAATATTAAATTAGCAGACGGAAAGGAACCGGTTACCGGAGATGTATGCAATAGTCGACATAGAGACTACGGGCGGCAGCGCCAGGCTTGAAAAGATAACCGAGATAGCCGTCATTCTGCACGACGGCGAGAAAGTGACGGGGGAATTTGTCTCTCTTGTCAACCCCGAAAGAAATATTCCGTGGTTTATAACCAACATTACGGGAATTACCAACGAGATGGTGGAGGATGCCCCGAAATTCTATGAGATTGCACGTACTATAATTGAGCTTACAGAGGGAAGGATATTTGTCGCTCATAATGCAAAATTTGACTATTCGTTCCTGCGTGAGGAGTTTAAGGCTCTCGGCTATAATTACAGGAGGAAACTGCTCGACACGGTGGCTCTGAGCCGGAAGCTCTTTCCGGGGTACAGCTCATACGGACTGGGGAATATATGCCGTGAACTCGGCATACAGATAAACGGCCGCCACAGGGCTGCGGGTGATGCCCTTGCAACTGCAAGACTCTTCGAAATGTGCCTTGAGGCCGATAAAAGGCTTAACAAAGAGGGGAGATGCATAACGGGTAATACCAGGCTGGCCAAACTGAACCCGTTGCTTGATGTATCAAAGATTGACATGCTTCCGGAAGAGGCTGGGGTCTATTATTTTCACGATGAGAAAGGTAACATAATTTACGTTGGTAAAAGCAATAATCTTTATGAAAGGATCTCTTCGCACTTGTCGAACAATACATCCGGCAGGGCAATGGAGATGAGGGATGCGGTTGCTGATATTTCATGGGAAGTGACCGGAAGCGAATTAATAGCACTTATTCGTGAATCGTACGAGATAAAGTCACTCAAACCGTTGTATAACAGGGCACAAAGACGGCAGGGCAGCAGGTGGGGTATTTTCCTCTCAACAAATGACGACGGATACCTCGTATTCAGCCTCGGTACCCTGAAGGGCAGAAAAAATCACCTTGCCATCTTCCCTTCAAAGGAGAACGCAAGGTCAAAACTTGAATACCTGACGGAAAAATATGAACTCTGCCAGAAACTTGCCGGACTGTATGAAACCCATGGATGCTGTTTTCATTACCAGGTCGGTATGTGCCGGGGTGCCTGCTGCGGAAAGGAGTGTCCTGAAAGCTATAACCAGAGAGCCTTGCAGGCACGGGATGAGTTCCTGATGAAAGCCGGAAGTTATTTTATCATCGACAGGGGAAGAAATGACATGGAGAGAAGCGTCGTGAAAATTATGAACGGCAGGTTTGAAGGCTACGGGTATTTCGACATAGACTGCGCCGGCTTCGGGCTCGACGCACTGCACGACTGCATAAAACATGCAGAGGAAAACAGCGACATAATTTCAATAATTAAAAGCTACCTCAGCCACAACAGGGTCGAGAAAATAATCGAGTTCTGAGAGCGTCAACCTTAATAAAGATTACAGGAATTAAAACCTATTTATAACTTTGAGCAATTAACCCCAAAAACAAGGCAGGCATGTCCATTTTTAACAGGAACTCCAAACGAACGATTGTAAAGATTGACGAATTCATCGATAATATCGATCTGGGAATACTTGTCTTCAGGGAAGGCATAAAATCGTACATAAAAGGCGATATGGAAGCTTTTTCCACTCACCTTGGAAAGGTTGATCAGCTTGAAGCAATTGCCGACAGGCTGCAGCGCGAGATTGAGAATGAGATGATAACCTATTCCATACTTCCGCAGCACAGGGAGGATGTGGTGAAACTGATCGAGGAACTTGATGAGATAATGGACGGCATAAAAAGCTCAATGTATGAGTTTGACATAGAAATACCTCAGATTCCCTCGTCTCTTGGTGAGATAATGATAAATCTCAACGAGTCTTCGGCAAATGCGGCGGAAGAGCTGCTGCCGGCAGTAAGGGCGTACTTCAGAGCTCCCCATACCGTTCGCGAAAAGCTGCTCAAGGTCTATTATTTCGAGAGTGAAACGGATAAAATAGCCTACCGGATAAAAAGAAAGATCTTTCATGAGATGCATGAAATTGACCTGGCCCATAAGGCTCATCTGCGCTATATTATTCACCATCTGGAAAAGATTAGTGATCTGGCCCAGACAGGCGCCGACTTATTGTCGGCTATGGCAGTTAAGCTTATTATCTGATAATTTTACCCATCTTATATGATCCTGTTTTTTCTGACAAGCGGATTATTTCTCGGGTGGTCGCTCGGAGCCAACGATGCCTCAAATGTTTTCGCCTCGGCGGTCGGATCAAAAATGATTACTTTCCGCAGGGCAGCAATAATCGCATCACTATTTGTTATACTTGGTGCTGTTATTCAGGGGGCAGGCGCCAGCGGCACTCTCGGCAAACTGGGTTCGGTAAATGCCATCGGCGGTTCGTTCACCGTTGCCCTCGCCGCCGCCATAACCGTTTACATGATGACCCGCCTTTCCCTGCCGGTATCCACAACACAGGCAATAGTAGGGGCTATAATAGGATGGAATCTCTTTACGGGCAACAGGACCGATGCCTCCACACTTACCAAAATCGTGACCACATGGATTTCAGGACCTGTCCTTGGGGCAATATTTGCGATTCTGCTTTACATGCTTATACGAAGAATCAAAAGGAAATCAGGCATCCATCTGATAATATTCGAATCATATATCAAAACCGGCCTTATAATAGTTGGGGCTTTTGGTGCCTATTCCCTGGGCGCCAATAACATTGCAAATGTAATGGGGGTTTTTGTTCCGGCCTTCAGCCTCGATGACCTTAACCTTGGAATTTTCAGCCTGAGTTCGGCACAGCAGTTGTTCCTTCTTGGCGGACTTGCCATTGCTGCCGGCATACTTACGTATTCAAAAAAGGTGATGGAGACAGTCGGCACAGGGATAATAAGTCTTTCATCGGAGGCTGCCCTCGTTGTTGTTCTGGCACAGGCACTCGTGCTGTTTATCTTTTCATCATCTTCCCTGTCGGATTTGCTGGTGAAGGCCGGCTTGCCGCGAATTCCTCTTGTGCCTGTATCGAGTTCCCAGGTAATAGTGGGTAGCGTTATCGGAATCGGGCTTTACAAAGGCGCAGGAAACATAAACTTCAGAATCCTCGGGGAGATTGCAACAGGATGGATATCCACCCCGGTAATTGCAGGGGTTCTTTCATTTTTTTCCCTGTTTTTCGTAAAGAACATTTTTAATATCGACATCGGAACGAAAGTCGTGGAGACCGGCCTTGCTGAAACAGTATCAAAACCATGGAATGTTTCGGAAGTGATGAAATACGTAATTCTTGCAGTAATTGCAGCGGGGATTATAACCGTCGTTTATTTTTACCTTCTTGAAAGAAAAAAGAAAAGCGAATTCCGCAGGTCCGAACAAAGATTCTGGAAATATATAAAGTAGTTCCCGGAGCACCGGGAACTACCAGGTCACATCAAGGTACTGTCAGTTTAATACTGCCGGCAGGAATGAATAATTCTTCCCGTAGTAAAGCATCTGTGACAGATAGTCATCGATATATTCGACTTTCACATCTGTAATCTCACCATTATCGTTATACACCGGGACCAGCATAGGGTTGACAAACCCTGTGTAAGGTGCGAGGTTAAGTTTTGCGTATCGGTCGAGTATCTCGCTATGAAGAACAGGTTCCACTTTGACACCGTATGTTTCGACAAGGGCCTTTCCAGCCTCAAAGTCTCCCTCTGATTTGATTCTCTGTATCTCCCTCAGCAGATCCCCGAACAGAGTTCTGAGCTTGTCATAATCGTTTATTTTAACAAATGTTTTGCCGTCGCGGCTGAACATTTCAATCACATTGTCTTTTTTGCCGTTTTCGTAAGCCCATCTTGCAATGAGTGCCCTTGCCCTCATGTGTGCCTGTTCGATCTGCTTGCCGGGCCTTATCCTTACCAGTTGCGTCAGTATGCCGTTTCTGATGTAGCTGTCGTACTCTGCCATTGAGGCCTGCGGGTCGGGCAACAGGTTAAGTTCGATCAGTTTCCTGTCGGGAATGTAATAGAGTGCAAAGAGGTCGGCCCTTGCTTCTTCGAGAGGCGACTGGTAATTTTTGAGAGCGTTGGGGTCTGTTCCTTCGGCCAGTTTCCCGCTGGCATGTCCTACGCATTCGTGGAGGTCGGTATGAAGGGCTCCGGCCAGCGAACCATATTTCCTGACTCTTTCGATTTCATCGCTACTTGCGGCAAACTCACCGAGCATCCCCGAACCTGCCGATACTATATCGATTGCATCGGTAATGTTGGCCAGTGTGACCGATTTTGAACCCACCTCTTTTCTGATCCAGTCGGCATTGGGCAGATTTATCCCGAGAGGAGATACAGGGTAGCAATCGCCTCCCAGCATGGCAATGTTTATTACTTTGGCGGCCACACCGGTCACTTTTTCCTTCTTGTATTTTTCCATTATCGGACTGTTATCCTCAAACCACTGGGCATTTGCAGTGATTGTTTCAGTTCTTTTCGTAGCCTCGGGGTCTTTGTAATTTACTATGGCTTCCCAGGTGGCTTTCATGCCAAGGGGGTCCTCATAAACCTCAATAAACCCGTTGATATAATCAATCACAGGTTCGGTGTTTCCTGCCCATAGGACATTGTAGTCATCCCACGTCTTCAGGTCGCCGGTTTTATAATATTGAACCAGGATTTCAAGCTCTTTCTTCTGTGTCTCGTTTTCTGCAACGTTTTTTGCCTTTTCGAGCCAGTAAATGATTTTGTCTATCGCTTCTCCATATAGTCCGCCCGACCTGTAAATCTCCTCCTCAATTTTGCCGTTTCTTTTCACAACACGCGAATTGAGTCCGGTCGAGACCGGCCTGGGATCTTTGGGGTCGGTCAGGGCTGCATAGAATTTTTCCACCTCTTTCTGGGTAACGCCCTCGTAAAAGCCCGAAGCCGATTCTGCAATGATATCCTTTCCTTCACCCCGCTCAACCTTTTTGGGGAATAGTGCAGGATCGAAAATTACCGGTACAATTAGGTTCAGGAGATCGTCAGCCGATTTTCCGTTTCCGGTCGGAAGCAGTGAGGGATCGCAGTTTTTTACAAGACCGGTAAAAAATTCTTTTGAAAACCCTGGCACAAACTTATCGGAAGAATAGTGATGGTGTATCCCGTTGGCGAAGAATGCACGCTTGCAATATGTCAGAAATGCCTTGTACTCTTCGGTCTCCTTGTCTCCCGGATAGCTTTGCAGGATAGCTTCAAGAGTCTTTCTTATAAGAAGATTGTACCTGAAGTTCTGGTCCCAGAGAATATCTCTTCCGCACAGGGCAGCTTCGCTGAGATAATAAATCAACTCTTTCTGCTTTGGCGTTAGCGATTCAAAACCGGGCAGCCTGTACCGGAGTACACGCATGTCTTCAAACTGGTCGACAAAGTAGTTGAACTGATTATCCGGCTCACCGGTTTTATCACTCTTCGATGTGCATGATAAAGTTGAAGTTACGATTAAAAACATGATTAATGATTTGATGAGATTTTTCATAGCCATAGATTTTTTCAGAGGTTATAAATTTAATTATTAATTGAAATCTGAATAATGATTCATGCCGGTATTAAGAAAACAAACCATAATAAGGCTCCGGTAATAAACTTAAATTTACATAGTATCCGGATAATAACCCGCAATCCGAAAAGTAGCTGTTCCTTATTACTCCGGTTCAACACGAACTCACCCCCTCAATCCCCCTCTCTACGCCGTAGAGAGGGGGAAGCCTGAGCCTTGCGAAGGCAGGGGGTGAG
>Ga0116146_1004375_pt1 | contig 10949 bp, 7 predicted proteins | sample AD_JPNHG2_MetaG_FD_89748 | JGI IMG/M metagenome (GOLD analysis project Ga0116146, IMG submission 89748) | Active sludge microbial communities of municipal wastewater-treating anaerobic digesters from Japan - AD_JPNHG2_MetaG | ecosystem: Engineered > Bioreactor > Anaerobic > Digestate | place...
AAACAATAAAAAAATATAACGGATTGTATCTTATTAATAATGGAGATGTGCGGGGGGCTTTTATACTTATTGCACTGGATGCTATTCCGGATGATGCAGATACATTAGAAAAGATTATAACAGCCCTTGATGACAATAAATCGCATAAAGAACTGCTCATGATCGTTCATAAAAAGGGAATAAAGACTGCTACCATTGCATACCGATATGGCAAGGCTTTGTGTGCAACCGGAATGTATCATCAGGCACTATCGCCCTTAACAAAAGCCTATACACAGGGTATTGTAGAAGCTGATTACTACATTGGGATGTGCTACCATCATCTAAGGGATTATAACAATGCTCTGGTATGGTATAAAAAGGCATTAGCGCGAAAACCTGGTACTGTGGAATATATAAAAAGCATTGCAACAGTGTATAAGCAAAAAGGTGATTATACATCATCAACAAAATATATCATGAGTTTACAGCACTAATGGCCAATGGAGGGTTAACAATAGCTGTGCTGTGCTCACTCAAATGAGACGAAACTATGTGGCGGATATTATCCTGAGCCATGATCCATAAATATCTGGATTCCAGATAAAGCCCTGAATGACAGGAGTGGCAAAAAGGATTCCGGGTTAAGCCCGGGATGACACTGGGGAATAATTCTATTTTTGGTGGAGGAAGCTATGAAGCATGAACTTGATTATTTTTTTCATCCTGATGGAGTGGCAATTTTAGGTGCCAGTGGGATTGCTGGATCAGATGGTTTTTATATTCTGCGCAATGTTTGTGCTGGTTATACAGGCAAAGTGTATCCAGTAAATCCTAAATATCAGGAGTTGTTGGGTATCCCGTGTTATCCTGATATTGAGTCAATTCCTGACAGGGTTGAATGCTTAATCTATTTTATACCAGCACGCTTCATTCTGGATATTATAAGAAGAAGTGCAGCAAAGGGGATTAAGGCAATTATCATTGAATCAGCCGGCTTTGCCGAGGCAGGCAAAGAAGGAGCAAAATTGCAGAAAGATGCGGTAGAGCTGGCGCACAGCCTTGGCATACGGTTGTGGGGTCCCAATTGCATGGGATATTTAGATGGCCATACGCGGAATGTTTTTTCATTTGTCCATTCTGAAAAGTGGAAAACAATGATGCATCCTGGTGATGTGACGCTTATAGTACAAAGTGGCATGCTTTCGGCAGGGTTTTTAATGTCGGTGCTGGAACGTGATGCGATAGGTATTAGCAAGGTATGTTCTATCGGAAATAAATGTGATGTCAATGAAATTGATCTGTTAGAGTATTTTGTTCAGGATGATACAACAGGAGTGATTGGTTGCTATCTGGAATCAATTGTTGATGGAAAAAAACTGTTAGCAATAGCTCAAAGCACCCGCAAACCAATCGTTATGCTTAAATCAGGGAGAAGTGAACAGGGAAAAAAGGCTGCCCTGAGCCATACAGCCAGTCTGGCGGGCAATACTATGGTTGTGTCAGGAGCTTTTAAACAGGCTGGAATAGTGCAGGTTGTTGATCTGTACGAATTAATTGATATTGTCAAAGCTTTTTCATATATCAAGAACTATCGCCCGGAGCCAGATACAGGTGTTGCGGTGATGACATTTTCAGGCGGCGCAGGTATTGTAACAACTGATCTGCTGGCTGATTATGCTATCCCGATAGCACAGCCTCAAGAAGCGACATTGCAAAAAGTTCAAAAATTATATCCTTCATGGATGAGCGCTTCACACCCTCTTGATCTATGGCCTGCTATTGAACAGAATGGCTCCGAAAAAGTTTATACATCGGTAGCAAAAGCCCTTATGGAAGATGACGGGGTTGATGCTATCATCATTGAATGTTTTGCAACCCAGCATTCTGATCCATCATTTTGGGGTGAGATAGGTACTATGGTAAAGCAGTTCAAAAAACCAGTGCTTGCATGGGCAGTTGGTGAGAAGATAATAGTTGAACAATATAAAAAACATGCCGAAGCCAGCGGCATACCTTTTTTTGGTGAGATTGGACGGTGCGTACAGATATTCAAGGCGTTGAGGTTTCATTTCAATAAGCGAGGGAGGACATAAAAAAATCCCGGGATTAACCCGGGGTTTTTTATTATTGATGTGTGGCATTTAAGGGATTTCGATATAATAACCATCAGTAATGACAAGAGGTTCAACCTGTCCGTAGTATGATGTTGATGTTGTTTGCACACCGACATTGTGCCCTGACGGATTTGTATAGGATGAAAGTATCAGATGATCGGGAGCATTTGCTGTTGCTGTTACCGAACCTATATAGCTTCTCCAGTAATCGGATGTATCGGTAGCCCTATCAAACCCGAAGGTGTTTACAATCTGGTTGGCTATTTTTTCATCAGCGCCTGTACCGAATAAGCCTTCAATATCGATGATGAAAGAACCAAATCCTCCAGCCTCATCACGAACCATATTCTTTACTGAGGTATACAGCGAGTTGGCACACTGTGTCACCAGATTGGCTGGTATGGTTGCAACGGCCATAGTTTTTCCTGAAAAATAGTTGGCATACCAGCAGGTACCCGAGCAGTGGTTGCCACGTCCGGTAATGAGATAGTTTGCATAATCAAGCTGATACATGTTAACATAAGCATTAACGCGATAATACGCTTTAAGGTAATTAAAAACATCCGCTGCGGCATTAAGATATTGACGGTAGGCTGCCTCATTTGCGGCTGTTGGCTTTAGTATAGCTCCGCCCGCAGCAGCAAAATTGTACGTTACATTATAAGCAGTATCAATATCTTCGGTTAAGATGCCAGGCAGTCCATTACTGAGCCGTGTTGGATTCATCCTTTTAGGTGTTGTCTGGATGAACCATATCTTGTTGTATTCTATTGGAATGTCGCTAACATACATGGTGTTATGGCGGATATTAAATCCGTTATCAACAGCCATGCCACTGTGGCTCCAGTAGCAGCCCAGTATAGCCAGTAAATCCATAATAAAACCAGGGCTTGTTGAAAGAACCACATCACCTTTGTTGGCATTAATGCTCATGGGTACATATACCCAATCAGCAAAGATGGTGGAACTGGTAAATAGCAATACCAGCACAAGACATACTTTTGTAAAAAGTTTCATATAACCTCCAAACTTATAATTAAATTAATAAATGATCGGGATATACGTGTCGATGGCAAAATGAGTGATTGCTCACTCATTACTATTCATTGGATACACAATAATAACATTATCGGAAAAAGTCAAGTATTAAATACCATATGGTCGGTATTTAATAATGTTTTTATAGTTATTATTTTGATTATATAATAATGTATGCACTTCTTTTTTTATAGCAGGTGATTATTGAGTTAAAAACCTGCTATAATGCTAAATTTTTATTGTTTTGTGCGACAGTACTTACATCAATAAAATTGTTATATCAACTCCGTATGGGTGAAATAATTTTAGAAGATTGTATAATCACAAGGTGATAAATCCAATCGGGTGCGATATAGTATAGGTGATAGTATATGAATAAAAATAATTTGACATGCCGATGGCAAGCAATATAGTATAACACATATGCAAATAGAGGAGGTACTGTTCCAATGGGATATGCAGTAAAGATATATGAGGCATTCAAAGATGATGAAATAAAGGCGAAGCTATTGTCTGAATTTATTGAATTGGTAGAACAGGCTATATTAAATAATCAGTTAGCTACACGGCAGGATGTAACGCTGTCAGAATTAAAGCTAACCAGAGAGATAGAGCAGACGCGCGGTGAGATAAAAGAGGTTGAATTAAAGCTAACCAGAGAGATAGAGCAGACGCGCGGTGAGATAAAAGAGGTTGAGTTAAAGCTAACCAGAGAGATAGAGCAGATACGCGGTGAGATAAAAGAGGTTGAATTAAAGCTAACCAGAGAAATAGAGCAGGTGCGGGCCGATGTAACAGAAAAAATCAATGATGTAAAGATAAGCACCATACGGTGGATAGTAACATTATTTATAACACAGACAATTACAATACTGGGTATCATAGCGGGATTATTTCAAGTAATGAAATGATACTTTCAAAGCCACACACTTCGGCAGGTTCAGAATGACAATTTTAAATAATTCTAAATGTGGAGAGATACATAATGAAAAAAAAAGTTATGGTGTATTATAGTTACATTGTTACTATCCCCATTTTTTTACTATCATGTGCAACCATGAATACTGCTGATACCAGGCTTGTTGACCAGCTTAAAGCTGAAAACAGGGTATGTTCGCAAAATCTGAATCTTTTTATGCGTGAAAATGATGTGCTTAAAGCTGAAAATGCTAAATATAAAAAAGAAAATAATACGTTACGCTCTTCAAATAATCTATTGAAATCGGATATCAGTGCATTGCAGACCAGGTATAAAAATGATATTGCCATGTTGGATGAACGCTATAATACACTGCAACAAAAATATGATGTATTTGTTAAACAGAGCGATGCAAAGGTGCAGGAATTGACGGAACTAAATAAAACGCTGGAAAAAAGGATGGCAGATGAGATAGCGCGGTTAAATGAGGTAATACGCAAACAGGAAGTTGACTTTATTAAAGAAAAAGAAATTATCATTAATCAAAATGCGAAGAAGGAGATGGAGTACCAATCAACTATTGATACTTTGCAGAAACAGGTAACCACATTGACTCAGGAAAAAGAGCAGCTTAAAAGCAGATTGACAGAAATAGAGGTAAGTTGTGAAAAATTACAGCAGGAACTTAAATTGTTACAAAAAGATAAAACGTCAAGGGGTGAAGATAAAGCCACTGCAAGTGATGTGAAAAAAGAAAATCCATCTCAGCAGTCGCAGTCAGAGCTGCAAAAGCAAAAGGGTGAAGAAAAATAGGCATGGGTCTTCGACTATATAGCGCTGTTTTTTTAGTTTGTTTTGTTTATGTATTTCATTCTTATTGCTTTGCATACGAAACACTTACCATTATTGCTACAGGTAACCTCAGGGGCAATTTTTCACTGGATACTGACGAAAGTGCAGATCCATTGTTAAAAGTTGCTCGTGGTATAATTGCGGAAAGGTCAGCAAAGCCGGTTGATTGCTATGTTGATTTAGGAAATGCATTTTCACCAGGTGCATTATCACGGTATAGCTATGGTGCTGCGATGCTCGATTTTTTTGAATATGTTCAATGCGATGCAGTTTTAGTGGGCTCGCGTGATGTTGCAGTAGGATTAAAAAATTTAGAATTAGCCTCGCGTATGAGGCCTACACAGCTTTTATCTATTAATATTGTCATTGATAACAAGCCAATATTTAAACCGTACTGGATATTGCAAAAAGCTGGCATAAAGGTTGGATTTATAGGTGTCACATCTTCCAAAAGTATATTTGATGTGGCAGAGAAAAAGGTATTGAGTGCATCGCTTGCTGCTTATAGGGACTATCTTACCATGACCATTGAATCGTTGCAGGCAATGGGGTGCAAGTATATCATAGTGCTTTCAGGTTTATCCGGGGCCGAGAACATCGCAATCATGAAGGATTATCCTGCGATTGACCTTATCCTTGCCGGGGGCGATGCTTCAGGGATTTATTATGATGTGTATTCTCCACGGGTTGATCTTGAGGATGGACGGTCTATCATTACGCTTGTCAGGGCAGGTGGACATTATAGCGTGCGTTTAATGCTGAAAGATAAGATTACCATTGAAAAGATTTATTTTTCCGAAGCAGACCAGAAGGTAAGCGATAGTGCATACAATGAGCTTGTTGAACGTGTTAATTTATGGAAAGAGCGGTATGCACAGGCAGGAGCTGCTGCTATTGCTGATAACTTTCCGGCAACCGATATATCTTCGGTGACTATCGCCCACCTGTTACGTCACTACTATAAAAGTGAGGTTGCAGTTGTTGATGTAACTGATGTATTTTCAACACGATTGGAAGGAACTATTACCAGCATTGATGTACAGCGAATTGTTCAGAATGACTTTACCGTTTTTACTTACCGCTTAAGCGGGAAACAACTGAATACTATCAGCAGCGCTTCATCGCTGATTTTTTCAGGACTTGCTAATGGAAAGGTTCAGGGGCGCCCAATAGAGGGTGATAGAATGTACACAATTGCATCGACACAATCAGCGTATGATGTAATTGCTGATCTGGCAGGTGCAGACATACCGTATACAAATACATGGATACCACTTTCCGATATCATTACCAATGATTTAAAAAGTAAAAGAAGTGTTGCGGAGAAAGATTTTTCATATCTGGATAATCGCATAAGGATGACTGTTGATATTAACCTTTCAAATTTATATGATAATTCAGATGTATCAACGAATGACACGGCGTCAACACCACCAGGTATGCCATCAAAAACATATAAAAAATGGGGTTTTGAGGATAGCGCGGATATTGCGTTTTATAATCAGTATCATCGTTTAATGCTGACTCCCTATATTTATTATATGCGACAGGATGATCAGTATTTGCAAAATTTACTGCGCGGAACGCTTTTTTATACCTACCTGTTTAATCCTTATATCAATCCCTACCATAAGTCACAGGTTGATACTGTTGTGGTAACAAAAGATGATAATTTGCGCCCAATTTTATTCCGTGAAACCGTTGGCGCCTCGTTTACCTATAGTTATTTTACCGGGCGATTTGGTGTTGGTTTTGAAAAACAGACGCAGGATCCTGAGGAACAAATGCTCTATGGTGCAGAGTCAATTTTACAAATACAGATACCTTTTTTAGACTATTTTATATATACGTTTAATCTTGATAATTTTATTTCACGGCCAGAGAATAACAATGGTAACTATCAAATCAGAACTGAGATAAAGAACACTTTGAGTGTCAAGGTTACCAGCTGGTTGGCACTGTCAATACGCCATCGCTGGTTTTATTATAATCCCCTTGAAACACAGATATCCTATAAATATACGCAGATTTTAATTAGCCTTGATGTTAAGGCAAAGTTTAAGGTGTTTTAACTATGATGTTTGTCACTAAAAGATGGTGTTAGGGTGCATAATAATGATTATAATGATTGGTGAAACCTTCCTTGTTAAGAGTGTATCATAACAATTATACTAATTACAGTATTTGTAAAAAACATTTATTCAATATGGCCTTCTTTTTCCATTCATCATAATAATTTTTTGTGAAGATAGTTTTTTTATTGCATTTGATTATGCTGTGATGTATAATAAATCCATGTCGATTTATTAAAGAAGGTTTTATGCTAAATTCCGTTGTTCTTTTGCTTAATAAAGCCTTATATGAATTTGTGAAAGATGATTTTCAAAACCATAACTTTGCCCCTCTTTTCATTGATAAAAAAAATTGTAATCAAGATACAATAGCTCAAAGCAAACCGAATATTGTCTTATTTGATGTAGAAGAGCATAAAGATACTGATTACACACTATATATGAACATTGTTCGCTGGTCAGGTGTACCGGTATTGCCAGTTATATATTCCCAGCAGTCTATGATGGTTAAAGCCGCAGAAATAGTAAAAACAGTAGAAGCAATATTGCTGGGCAACCAGTATTCCGGACAGCGTGAAAACCTTCATTCAGTGAGCCAATATCCATTTGCGCTAACTCACTATCATGACATATTTGAAACAATACCTTATGCAGTCTTTCTCCATGATATATATAATGGTGCAGTGGTTGATGTAAATCATGCTGCAACGGTTTTATTTGGCTATACACGCCATGAGCTTATTAACGAGAGTCCTACTACTGCTTTGCCCAATAAGCCTCCCTATACCATTGCCGATGCTATGACTCATATTGAGTATGCTTTGCAGTATGGTGCGCATATATTTGAATGGCATGCCTATAAAAAAAATGGACAGGCAATGTGGCTCAAGGTGCACTTAACCGTTGTTTCAATATCAGGTGAAAAAAGAGTAATGGCTGTTGTGCATGATATTACTCGTGAGCGAATATTGCAAAAGGAATTGGAGGCAAGTGAAGAACGTTTTAAAGCTGTGTTTTCAGAATTTTCTGATGCCCTGCTGGTTATCAGTGAGAAGGGCATTATTGACTGTAATCCTGCAGCAGTGAATATGTTTGGCTATGAAAAAGATGAGCTTATTGGTCTCTATCCTGCTGATATATCACTACCACTGCAACCGGATGGGAGTGATTCACATACTTTGGTGATGCAAAAGATACATGAGGCTTTAAATAAAAAAGTCACTCATTACAGGTGGGTACATAGGCGCAAAAACAATGAAGATTTTTATGCTGATGTTACGCTTATAGCAGTATTTCCCAGAGGTGGGAATTTTATATTAGCCATGGTTAAGGACATCACCGACGTGATAAAATTTGCTAATCAACGTGAACAGTTTGTAAATCAGCTTCACCAGTTTCAAAAAATGGAAGCAATTGCTACATTGACAGGAGGTATCGCACACGATTTTAATAATATGCTTACCAGCATTATAGGAAATTTGAACTTATTAAAGATATATTCTGAGAAGGTGGATGAAGATTATAAGGATAAAATACACAAATGCATAGATGCAGCGCTTTTTTCATCCACACAGGCTGGTGAATTGATCAAAAGGTTGCTGGGCATTGCGTCCCGAACAACAGGAAATACTGAAAAATTAGCAATTAAGGATATTATAGATGATGTTACAACTATTTGCAAAAGCAGCCTGCCAAAATCTGTAGATTTATCAATTCGATGTGATATCAGCCCTGTTTATGTTTATGTGGACAGGGTGTTTTTAACTCAAGCCATTATTAATCTTTGTATTAATGCTTCTCACGCTGTTACCAAAATGCGCAAAGATAATGAAAAGCAGGGTGGACATATTACCATTACGGTTAAAAAAAGTAAATGTGATGAGCATATCTGTGCAATACATCCTGAGGCAAAACCAGACACGTTATATTGCATGATAACAGTAACTGATGATGGAGTAGGTATGGATAGCGAGACCATGAGTAAAATGTTTGAACCATTTTTTACAACCAAAGATAAATCAATTGGCACTGGATTAGGATTGTCAATTGTTTACTCAACGGTTACCAATGCTGGTGGGTTTATTCATGTTGAGTCGCAGGTAAATACAGGAACAAGCTTAACAATTTATTTGCCATCACTGGATTGATGTCATGAGCTATCGCCAAAAAAAGAAAAATAGAAGGCCAACTTTTCTACAGCTTTTCATGTCAACCATGGTACCATTCAATTTTTAAAAATTTTGTACTGTCGATTGATGTATGATGACTATACATGGACATTACTATTTGACATAAAACTATACGTATACTACATTTATAATTGAGATGAGTTTACGATAGCGGACTTATCGACATGAATAAATGATGAAAGAGTGTCACCTTTCTGAGGCTAAACCGATAGTCATTTTGAACGAAGTGAAGAATATCATCGTTAAACGAACGGATTCTTTGATTGCTAACACTCACTCAGACTGACAATGTGGTTTGTGTAAATCTGAACCCTGGTTCAGAATCTAACATTGCCTATCTGGATTACGGGTTAAGCCCGGAATGATGTTGAGGAATAAAACTATTTATGAAAAAGTATGTTGTTATGAATAAATCATTACAGGTAAACGTTTGTATCATGTAAAAAATGGGGAAATTTTTATTGAAAAACAGTCCAATAGTACTAAAATTGGCTGCGATAAAAAATTAATTGGATCATACTATGTCAGAACAAATACGTACAATAGCTGATAAGAACCAGTTTGCTAAGATTTTTTCAATTTTTTTCCTTAATAATGCTAATGTTTTTTTGCGAACCTCAAGTGGTGATTTAAAAATTACCTTTATGGGTTTTGCAGACGGTACTGCAGCATTTAAAATACCATATGTTAAAAACATGTCGGATACCTGTATTATACTGACACGGAAAGATAACTACCTTATCAATGGTTATTTCAAATTCAAAGAAAAAGATCTGGATGAAATGTATGTTTTATATCCGATGCAGTTTCAGATAATTTCAAATGTGCGCAGTGAAGAAAGGGTTGATGTATCGTCTGCGGGGAAGTCGGTTTTGTTTTTTACCAACGCTATTTCAGATTACATATTGCAAAATTCACTGGCTCTTTCCCTTAAAAAGGTGGATAACGTAAAAGAGATTTTACGGTATGATCTTGATAAACGTTTCCCGTATGTAAAAATATATTTTCTCAATGAAGGATTGTCAGACCCACGCATGAAATATTTTTATAATAGTCCGGTACCCTTTTTTGTTCCTGATATAAAAGCGCAGCCTGATGCAAAGAGTGAAAAAATATTCAATATTTTTATAAACGAAATTTATTCAAAAGATTATATGCTGCAAAACAGGAAGAATTTAATCTCTGAGATATCGGTGCCAATTTTATATCATGGTAAAATTCCCTATGGCTATATTCAGATAAACAGCGAAAAGCCGCTGACCGATGGTATTTTTTCGGTAATACGACGGATGGGTGTTGTTACTGATGATCTTTTTAAAAAATATAAGATATTTATACCCGAGAATGACCGTCTGCTTGTTGCCGATGCGTCAGCCAGCGGTATTGGCATTGTTTTCAGGGAAAGAAAATATATTCGCTATTTTAAGGAAGGAAGCTATGTAATTGGCGATATACTGTTACCCAATGGAACCAAAGCCAATGTATTAACGGTTGTACGGAACATTACATTGATGGAAAATAAGATAATTAAAGTTGGTTGTCAGATAAAGGATATTGATGCCTTGAGTGAGGTGCATTATCATGAATATCTGGAATCTACTGGCATGAAAGTGGAATAACATATAAAAATCCTCAATCTATTTTGTAAAATTCCGATAGGTAATAGTAGTATTAGCATTTTTCCAAGGAGGGAATATATGGATGCCCTGCACCACATAGAACCTATCATCAAAAAAGAGATAGCAATATATAATCAGTTATTGGCAATAGAAGAACAAAAAAA
>Ga0116146_1004376_pt1 | contig 10948 bp, 11 predicted proteins | sample AD_JPNHG2_MetaG_FD_89748 | JGI IMG/M metagenome (GOLD analysis project Ga0116146, IMG submission 89748) | Active sludge microbial communities of municipal wastewater-treating anaerobic digesters from Japan - AD_JPNHG2_MetaG | ecosystem: Engineered > Bioreactor > Anaerobic > Digestate | place...
ACTTAAACAAATTTATTCTACGTGAGTGAAACCAGTAAGCAGGAGCGGGATATTGCCGTGATGTTTGACTCCATAGCCGGCAGGTATGATTTCCTGAACCATCTGCTGTCGCTCGGCATTGACCGCAGGTGGCGGCGGAATGCCATCAGAACGGCAGGGAAACTTGTAAAGCCTTCCGCTGTTCTTGATGTTGCCACCGGAACTGCCGACTTTGCAATAGATGCCCTCAGGCTCGGCCCGGTAAAGATAACCGGTCTGGATATCTCCGGGAAAATGCTCGAACTGGGGAGAGAAAAGATCAGAAAAAGGAAACTGGATGAAAGGATTGAACTTGTAAGGGGCGATTCGCTTGCACTGCCTTTTGCCGATGATTCTTTCGACCTTGTGATGTCGGCATTCGGTGTCCGGAATTTTTCCGACCTCTTCAGGGGAATCAGCGAGATGACCAGGGTAACCGCAAAAAACGGTGTTGTTCTCGTACTTGAGTTCTCCAGGCCCGGCAACAGACTGTTCAGATGGTTGTTTGAATTTTACTTCTTCAGGATACTTCCTGCAATAGGGCGCCTGGTTTCAGGCCATAAATCGGCATATAAATATCTCCCCGTATCGGTGGGCGGCTTTCCGGGACGGGAAGAGTTTGCAGGACTGTTGCGGAAGGCAGGCCTTTCGGATGTGAAATACAGAAATCTTTCGGGGGGTATCGCGGTAATTTACACAGGCGTGAAGAGGTGAGCAATTCGTTTTTGATATTCATATCGGACGATAATGCAATATTTAAGCATTAAAAAAGTTTAATATTTATTATTTTGCGCTGATTAATTGTAATACAGGGTGCAAAGGGGTATAATTAAATCAATGACGTTTCTGGCTCTGCTTTCAGCCTGTGGCACTTCCTTCGCCCAGAAGGAAAAGCCCAAGAACGTATCATGGTACGACGACAAAACACTCCATTTCGGCTTCTGCATAGGGTTTAACGTAATGGACTTTAACATTACACCTTCGCAGCAATACCTTCAGTCCGATTCATTATACCCTGAGGTGGCGCTTCTTAATCCGGGGATTAACATACAGATTGTAACCGACTTCAGGCCGGCAGAACATTTTGATATCAGATTTCTGCCCGGTGTCGCATTCGGACAGAGGAATGTACGATTCTACAAAAACAGGGTTCTTGAGAATGAACAGCAGCGGCTCGAGTCATCTTTCCTCGAATTCCCGCTTCTGCTTAAGTATAAGGGTGAAAGGCTTAATAATGTGAGGCCTTATATTATAGGTGGTATTAATTACCGGTACGACCTGGCCGGCAAGAAAGAGTATGACGATGAGAAACCTGTTTATCTCAGAATCAGAAGGTCGGACCTTTATTATGAAATAGGACCCGGGCTCGACTTTTACCTTCCCTATTTCAAACTTTCGGTGGAACTGAAAATGTCGACAGGTATGCGCGATGTGCTTGTTCATGAGCCTGCCCCCGGTTATCCTCAGTATGCAAGGGCCATCGAAAGGATGAAATCGCAGATATGGGTTTTGTCATTTCATTTTGAATGATGTGGTCAAGGAGGTAAGTTTTTCCCTTCCGCCTGAAGCTTCCGCGGATGAGAAGCAGATAAAAATGGCAGCCGCCCTCAGGGCCGGAATTGATCCCGCTCAGGTTACGGGTTTCAGGATTGTAAGGAAATCGATAGATGCCAGGCAGAGGGCAATTAAGGTCAGTTTCACCATTGAGATTTCAGAAGGAGAAGATGATCATGTAAGAGAGATTGAGCCGCTCCGCTTCCGCGATGTGTCAAAAGCAGAGGAGGTAATTATTACTGGGGCAGGACCGGCGGGCCTTTTTGCGGCACTCAGGCTGTGCGAACTGGGACTGAGACCGGTGATCCTTGAAAGGGGCAGGGATGTCTCGGAGCGGAAAAAGGATATAGCAAGAATAAGCCGGGAACACGTTGTTGACAGCGACAGCAATTATTGTTTCGGCGAAGGCGGTGCAGGCGCTTTCTCCGACGGGAAGCTTTATACCAGGTCGCAGAAGAGAGGAAATAACCTGCGGGTTCTTGAGCTTTTCCGCCATCACGGCGCACCTGAAAATATTCTGTATGAGAGCCATCCCCATATAGGCTCCGACAAACTGCCGTCAATAATCTCGTCAATCAGAAAATCAATCACGGATGCAGGGGGATTGATTCTGTTCAACAAAAGGGTAACCGACATAATTTGCGATGGAACCGGAATAAAAGGTGTTATCACAGCCGGAGGCGAAAAATTTATGTCTGAAAATGTTATTGCGGCAACCGGCCATTCGGCAAGGGACATATATGAACTGTTTCAGAAGAGGGGAGTGGCAATGGCTTTTAAGCCTTTTGCCATGGGAGTAAGGGTTGAACATCCGCAGGAACTTATCGACAGGATTCAGTATCACGGAGCTGAAAGAGGCAGTTATCTTCCGGCGGCGGCATATTCCCTTGTTCAGCAGGTAAACGGAAGAGGGGTCTGGTCGTTCTGCATGTGCCCGGGAGGGTTTATAATACCGGCGGCCACCTCACCCGAAGAGGTGGTGGTCAATGGCATGTCGGCATCGGGACGAAATTCACCTTATGCCAATTCCGGCATTGTGGTTGAAATAAGGAGGGAAGACCTGATGGATTTTTCAGAGGCGGGCGAAATGGCGGGACTGGAACTGCAGAGAATAGTTGAAAGGACCGCATGGGAGCAGGGTGGTTGCACACAAAGGGCTCCGGCACAGAGACTGGCCGATTTTGTCGACGGAAGGTTTTCATCTTCTCTTCCGAAAGCATCTTATTTCCCCGGAATTTTTCCATCTGCCCTGCATGAATGGCTGCCGGGTTTCATAAGCACCCGCCTCAGGGAAGGCTTCCGGCTGTTCGGCAGGAAAATGAAGGGATTTGTTACCAATGAGGCGGTGGTTGCCGGTGTTGAATCGAGAACATCCTCACCTCTGAGGATTCTCAGGGATGACATTTCCATGGAGAGCGTTAATGTAAAAGGTCTCTATCCCTGCGGCGAAGGGGCCGGTTACGCCGGGGGTATTGTCTCTTCCGCCGTCGACGGGATGAGAGCCGCCGAAGCTATAGCAGCGAAGAAAGGATTGCTTTAACCGGAAGTAAATTTCCTTCTTGCAAATTCAGAAAGTATTATTGAGGCCGCCATACCCGCATTGAGCGAATCAATGCCGCTTTTAACCGGATTGAACCCGGGAATCGTCAGCCTCCGGGTAATCAGGGGAATCAGGTTGCCGGAAATCCCTCTTGATTCATTACCCAGAAGAATAACGCCATTGTGCGCAAGCTCTGCACCGTAAACCGGCTCTCCTTCAAGCATAGTGCCAAAGACCTCCATGCCGTCGTTCCGGGCGGCAGCCAGAAATTCCTCCAGTCCGGTATAGTGTACATTTACATGCATTATCGCTCCCATGGTTGCCTGCACCGTCTTGGGATTGTACACGTCAACACATGTTTCGGAACACACCAAATCCCTTATCCCGAACCATGCCGCCGCCCTGATTATAGTGCCAAGGTTGCCCGGATCCTGAATGGTGTCGAGTGCCAGAGTGAGATTGCCTGATATTTCACCCATTTTTAAAGTAACCTCCGGCATGGGTACAATTGCCATTGCATTATGAGGCGTTTTCAGAGAGCTGACTTTTTTAAGCTCCCCGTAGCTTACAGGGATGATTTCATCAATGCGGCTCCTGAATTCAACCGGTATCCCCGAAATGAATTCGGGTTTTGCGATAAGATATCTGATATCCCTGCCCGAAAGCAGAAACTCCCTTACGATCTTGTCGCCCTCAATAACAAAAAGGCGCAGGTCGTCGCGGATCTTCCTTTTCTGAAGAGACAGAATGAATTTCTCCCTGTTTCTGCTTAGCATTTTGGTTTATTTTAACGATATGCAGATATTTAATTGATATATTTGTAAACGACAATTTAAGGCTGGTTTGAAGATTCTTTTACCGGATAAAATTATAAAAAATACCCGTAACGCAACAATGGTTGTTATTGCGGCAACCGTTCTTTCGTGCAACCCGACAAAATATGTTCCGCAGGGCGAGACACTGCTCGACAGAAACTATGTCAAGGTGAACAGGGAGTCGGTTAAGAAGGGAGATCTTTATCCGTATATAAGGCAGAAGCCAAATAAGAGAATCTTTGGCGTACGCTTCCACCTGGGACTTTATAATCTTTCAAATATCAACAAGGAGAAGGGAATACACAATTACCTCCGTAACATTGGTGAAGAGCCTGTGATTTTCGACCAGAATTCAGTAGATAAATCAACGGACCAGATCAGATCGTATCTCGTTTCAAAGGGATACTTTGATGCAAGGGTGGCTGAAACGGTTGAAACCGCAAAGAAACAGTCGAAGGTCTACTACGATATCTACCTGAACGAACCATATAAGGTAAGGAAAATTACATACGATATTGAAGACACAACCATTGCCAAAATAGCTTTTATAGATTCGTCGGCAAGCCTGATCGAGAGAGGGAAGCCGTATGATGCGGAAAAGCTGCAGGCCGAAAGAGACAGGCTGGAGCGTTTTGTCAGGGACCATGGATTCTATAACTTTTCTGCCGATCATATTTATTTCAGGGTCGACAGTACAATACCCGGCAGGCAGGTGGATATCGTTTACGGAGTTAAAAATGCCGTCAGGATAGGACCCGGAAACAAGCCGGTTGTAGTGCCTCATGTTCAGTACCGTGTCAGGAATATCTATATCTATCCCGATTTTAATCCGCGCGAATTCCTTACCGAAGGATCTGAATATCAGAAGAGTTTTGATACCATTAGCTATAAAGGTTACTATTTTATAACCCGGCCGGGCAGGCCATTTGTAAAATACGACCTGCTTCTTCAGTCGTTATACCTCCGGCCGGGATTCACATTCAACCAGTCGAATACGGAAAGGTCGCATGCGAAGCTTATGGCTCTCAAATCGTACCGGCTTGTCAATATACTTTACAACGAACCTGAGGATAAACCTGCCGGCAGTGATTACAGGTATCTCGACTGCACCATACAGCTTACGCCCGTGAGCAGGCAGTCGTTTACCGTCGAGCTGGAAGGTACTAACTCGGGGGGTAACCTGGGCGGGGCGCTTAATTTCATATATCAGAACAGAAACCTGCTGCACGGCGCAGAGCAGTTTAATATGAAGCTGAGAGGCGCCTATGAAACCTTCTCCCAGTCAACAACGGGTATTAAAAGCACTGAGGAGCTTGGTGCAGAGATGACACTGAGGCTGCCGAAGTTTCTTGTGCCGTTCATCCAGAGTGAAAACTTTATCAGAAAATACACACCTTCAACCTCTGTTCAGGCCCTGTACAATTACCAGCATCTGCCCGTTTATACAAGGACACTGGCAAATGCTTCGTTCGGCTACCAGTGGAACCAGGATGCCTACAGAACCCATATGGTTTATCCGTTGCAGCTGAACCTTGTAAAAATCCCGTATATAGAACCGGATTACTATACAAATGTCATCGAACAGTCGTCGTACCTGATTAACAGTTACAAAAACATACTCATCGCGGGCGGGAGTTATTCGTACATATATAACAGGCAGAAAATAAGGAGGTCGCGTAACAACTGGTTTCTCAGGGTCAACGCGGAGGCTTCGGGCAATCTTTTGAGGGGTATAATGAGAATAGCAGGTGCAACGCCTGTAAGTGATACAGTAACATCATATTATAAGATATTTGATCAGCCTTTTGCCCAATATGTAAAAGCAGATATTGACGCAAGGTATAACAGGATAATAAATGATGTAAGTTCAATAGTCTTCAGGGGATTTGCCGGTGCAGGAATTCCTTACAGCAACTCTCTTGCAATGCCGTTTGAAAAGCAGTATTTCGAAGGCGGGGCCAACGGGATAAGAGGCTGGCAGGTACGGTCGCTCGGCCCCGGATCGTACTCCCCTCCGAACGCAAAATTTATCAACCAGACAGGCGACATAAAACTTGAGGCCAATGTTGAGTACAGGTTCAAACTGGCATGGATTCTTGAGGGGGCGGTATTTATTGATGCCGGTAATATATGGGCTATCCGTGAAGACCCCGACAGACCGGGTGCAAAGTTCAGTTTTTCAAAGTTCCAGAATGACATTGCAATAGGGGCAGGGTTCGGCATGAGGTTCGACCTTAAATTCGTGCTGCTCCGCACCGATCTCGGATTTAAAATCAGAGACCCGAGGCTGACAGGAAGTGAGCGGTGGATATTTACCAGAGACGCCTCCTCATCCCAGGGCGGCAACGCAGCACTTGTTATTGCCATCGGCTACCCGTTCTGATATCCTGTGCCGCGAATGCAACACACCAGGGTATAGCATTAAATCTGTTTTAATAAAATATGGCAGGACTGAAAGACTGGCTTGGATTTAACCGGCGCGAGCGAAGGGCTTCGTTAATCCTTATTGTGTTGATTGGCATCGTCCTGCTGGCCAAATACCTGGTGCCTGAAAGAAAAATTCCCGTTGATTACTATGTGCTGGCATCTTCGCCGGAGACTGCAAATAAAAGGGTAACAGGTCACTTCGATCCCAATTCTGCATCGTATGATGATCTGATCGCGGCAGGCCTTTCACCCGAACAGGCGAGAGGCATTACCGCTTACCGCGAAAAGGGAGGAAGATTCAGAAAGGCGGAGGACTTAGGGAAAATATACTCAATTGACACGGCCACTCTCCGTTCAATTATACCTTATATATTAATAAGGTCTGAAACTGATTCCGGAAAGAGGCTTACTGAACTTAACAGTGCCGTGCAGGATGAGCTTGAAAAACTGCCGGGTATCGGCAGGTCCTTGCGGCAAGGATAATCAGGTACAGGAATCTGCTGGGTGGCTTTGCCGATCCTTCGCAGCTGGGAGAGGTTTACGGCATAAATGATTCACTGGCAGCACGACTCCGGAAGTTCACTGAGGCTGATACACTGCTGATCAGAAAATTAAGGATAAACAAAGCTTCTGTTGAGGAGATGGCCCGCCATCCGTATATTGGCAGTGAAAACGCCCCGGTAATAGACGGTTTCCGCCGGAGGGGATACAGGTTTGCCTCATACAGGGATCTTGCAGGGACTGAAGGAATAAAAATTCTGAAGCCGGAGCTTTTAAGGTTTTATCTTGATTTTTCGGAATAATGAAAATAAAATATCCCGCGGATGATTGAAAAGAATTAAAATAATTATTATCTTTGCGCCTCAATTTAACAGAAATACAAAGTATGATAATCGTTCCGATAAAAGATGGCGAAAACATTGACAGGGCGCTGAAGAAATTCAAAAGGAAATTTGAAAAGACAGGTGTTATCCGTGAATTGCGTTCACGCCAGGCCTATGTAAAACCTTCTGTCAGACGCAGGGAGGAAATAAAAAAAGCCATCTATATTCAGAAACTGCAGCAAAGGGAAGACTGAATCCCTTTGGCATTTGATTCAAATTCCGTATATTGGTTCCTTCATGGATTACAAGGAATCATTTCTCAGGTATCTGCAATCAGGGAAACATTATTCTCCCAATACGGTTTTGTCATACGGCAATGACATTGACAAGTTTTCGTGTTTTCTGATTTCGGCCGGTCATTCCGGCAACCTGGCGGATGTCACCTCCCACGACATAAGGGCATGGATGGTAAACATGATGGAGAACGGCTATTCGCCTGTTTCTGTTCACCGGAAAATATCGAGTCTCCGGGGTTTATACCGGTTTCTTCTGCGGAACGGGGTTATAGAACGGAATCCGCTCGAAAAGGTTATTCTTCCCAAACGCCGGAAACGGCTACCCGTATTTGTCAATGAAGAGCCGCTGAACAGGCTTCTCGATGATTATGATTTCGGAAGCGGTTTTAAGGGAATAATGAACAGGACTATTATTGAGATGCTTTATTCCACCGGCATGAGGAGGGCTGAACTTACAGGGCTCAGGTGCGGGGATATAGATTTTTACAACAAGTCGGTCAAGGTCACCGGTAAAAGGAATAAGCAGAGAATTATTCCCCTGGTAGCGGCCTTCATTCCGAGGCTCAGGGAATACATGGATTTAAGAAGAGAGAAGTTCGGAGATGAAGATGGCTGGCTCTTCCTTACTGATTCAGGTAAGAAAATATACGACAGGTATGTTTACAATACCGTCAGGTCGTACCTCTCGCTGGTTACCACCATTGAAAAAAAGAGCCCGCATGTACTGAGGCACACATTTGCCACTCACATGCTTAACAGGGGGGCTGATCTTAATTCGATAAAGGAGTTCCTCGGCCATGCAAACCTGTCGGCCACACAGGTTTACACCCACAACACATTTGAAAAGTTGAAAGAAGTTTATAAACGAGCTCATCCGCGAGCATAAAAACAGGAGGTAGATATGAACATACAGATTCATTCGGTTCGGTTTGATGCCGACAAGAAACTCATTAAATTCATTAACCAGAAGCTAAACAAACTGGCCAAGCTGGGTGAGGGTATTGTCAATACTGAGGTTTACCTGAGGCTTGACAATGATGAAGGAAAGGAAAACAAGATTACAGAGATAAAGATTGATTATCCGGGAGGGCCTCTGTTTGCAAAAAAACAGAGCAAAACTTTTGAAGAGGCTACCGACCTTGCCGTTGATGCTCTTAAGAAACAGATTACCAGGTATAAAGAAAAATCCAAGGGGATATAGCCGGGAGAGTGGAAAAAATATTTAAACTAATTTTATCAAATAATAATTAATTTTCATACATTTGCAAACCGATTTTGAAGGGTATTTATATCCTTCAGGGGCGTTCTTTAAATTGCCGATGTAGCTCAGTTGGCCAGAGCAGCTGATTTGTAATCTGCAGGTCGGGGGTTCGAATCCCTTCATCGGCTCTTGAAAGAAAAGGAGATTGTCTTAATCAGGGAAATTCTCTGTGGTCAGTAGGGGAGATACCAAAGTGGCCAACTGGGGCAGACTGTAAATCTGCTGGCGAATGCCTTCGTAGGTTCGAATCCTGCTCTCCCCACACAATAAAGGGTGTGGCCTGAGGAGTTACAGAAACGGAGGTTTCTCTTAAAGAAAGATATCAGGCGGGAGTAGCTCAGTTGGTAGAGCATCAGCCTTCCAAGCTGAGGGTCGCGGATTCGAGCTCCGTCTCCCGCTCAAAATTGAGGCCAGAGTAGCTCAGGGGTAGAGCACTTCCTTGGTAAGGAAGGGGTCAGGGGTTCAATTCCCCTCTCCGGCTCAACGGAAAGAATGGTTAAAACAGATATAGAAAACTTAATTTTAATTTTAATAAGCTTTAATTATGGCAAAAGAAAAATTTGACAGGTCCAAACCGCATGTTAACGTAGGTACTATTGGTCATGTTGATCATGGAAAAACCACCCTCACTGCTGCCATTACAATGGTTCTGGCGAAGAGAGGCCTTTCGGAAGTAAGGTCTTTTGACTCCATTGATAATGCTCCGGAAGAGAAGGAAAGAGGTATTACCATCAATACTGCTCACGTTGAATACCAGACCGAAAAACGTCACTATGCACACGTTGACTGCCCCGGTCACGCCGACTACATCAAAAACATGGTTACCGGTGCCGCACAGATGGACGGTGCAATACTGGTTGTGGCTGCCGACGACGGTCCGATGCCTCAGACACGCGAACATATCCTTCTGGCTCACCAGGTTAACGTGCCTAAAATGGTGGTCTTCCTTAATAAGGTTGACCTTGTTAACGATGATGAGCTGATCGACCTCGTGGAAATGGAAGTTCGCGAACTTCTTAGTTTTTACAAGTTCGACGGAGATAATGCTCCCGTTATCAGAGGTTCTGCTCTAGGAGCAATGAACGGCGACCCGAAATGGGAAGAAAAAGTTGTGGAACTGATGAACGCCGTTGATGAATATATTCCCATCCCCGTTCGCGACAATGAGAAACCTTTCCTTCTTCCTGTAGAGGACATATTTTCAATTACCGGCCGCGGTACCGTTGCAACAGGCCGTATCGAAACAGGCGTTGTTTTAACAGGTGACGAACTCGAAATTATCGGCCTCGGCGCTTCGAAGAAAAGAACAGTCTGCACCGGTGTGGAAATGTTCCGCAAAATTCTCGACAGAGGTGAAGCAGGCGATAACGTGGGACTTCTGCTTCGCGGTATTGATAAGAAAGAGATCAAAAGGGGAATGGTTCTGGCCAAACCTGGATCAATTACCCCGCATACCAAATTCAAGGCTGAGGTTTATATTCTTAAGAAAGAAGAAGGCGGACGTCACACACCGTTCCATAACAAATACCGCCCGCAGTTCTACCTCAGAACACTTGACGTTACCGGAGAAATCCATCTGCCGGAAGGAAGAGAAATGGTTATGCCAGGCGATAACGTTACAATTGTCGTTGAGCTGATCTACCCGGTAGCTATAAACGTAGGACTCCGTTTTGCTATACGTGAAGGCGGGAGAACAGTTGGTGCAGGGACCGTAATCGAGATAGTAGAGTAATTTATATTATCAATCAGGCAGCTCTCATTCAATTGACGGCTGCCCAGAACACGGGTGTAGCTCAGTTGGTAGAGCACTGGTCTCCAAAACCAGGTGTCGGGAGTTCGAGTCTCTCCTCCCGTGCTTAAACTTTCCGGGAATGAATGTAAAAGGATATCTTAAAGAATCGTTTACCGAACTAGTTCATAAAGTTACCTGGCCTACCTGGAGCGAGCTTCAGAACAGTGCCACACTTGTGATGGTTGCAACTCTTATTATCGCACTTATTGTTGCGGTCATGGACCTGGCCTTCAGCAGGCTGATGACCTTCATTTACAGTTTGCTATATTAAATTAAGTATAAAGTTCCGATGACGGATAATGTGAAGAAATGGTACGTGCTTCGTGCAATCGGGGGGAAGGAAAAGAAAGTTAAGGAATACATCGATAACGAAGTTGCAAGACGCAAACTCCAGGATCTTGTTTCCCAGGTACTGATTCCC